>FWWM01008174.1_pt1 | contig 13440 bp, 9 predicted proteins | sample 2228351 | NCBI WGS metagenome assembly FWWM01 (sample SAMEA103939774, study PRJEB20133) | metagenome | reverse complement strand
AAGACACCGTAAGGGGTAGTGGGCTGTGCCAGCAAATGCTTCTCCGTTACGCACAAAAGCAGAGTCGCAGCGCCCACAAGGTTTGCTGCCAAGATGACGAAAAGGGTTGCCTTAGTGATTCGCTCTGGAGCGATGCTGCGTTTGAACAAAACGACTTGCTCCTGCCCTCTCGCACTCGCCCATGCTGACGCCACCAGAATAGCCAGCGTGGCTGTTTTAATGCCCCCACCAGTGCCTGCAGGGGAGGCGCCAATGAACATCCACAAGCATAGCAACCATAAAGAAGCCGCTGTCATTTCCCCAACAGGCACCGTTGAGAAGCCAGCGGTGCGGGCAGTAGCGGATTGGAAGAAGGCAGACATGGCTTGGACAGCCAGTGGTTGATTTCCAAAGGTATTGGGATTTTGATGCTCAAAAAGCCACAAGAGCGCCATGCCTCCAAACCACAAGGCGATATTGACAGCGATCACAGCGCGCGTGTGAAGGGACCAAAGAAACCGCGGTCGCCGAACTTGCTGCCGTTGAGACCACCATTGGCGCAAGAAGTCTAAAGTCTCTGCAACAACGGGAAAACCAATGCCCCCAGCCATCAAAAGCAAAGCGATAGGAAGCACTACAAAAGGGTCCGAAGCGAAGGGTTGGAGGCTGCTTCCCCACCCCCGTGCTTCTCCAATCCCCCCAAACACATCTAACCCAGCGTTGCAGAACGCCGAGACGGCGTGAAAAACAGCAAACCATATCCGCACGCCGAGGGGTAGGTCATACCGACTGAAAGCGAGGAAGAGAACGACTGCTCCGACCAACTCGGCAAGGAGAGTGAAAAGAACGGCATAACGCACCAACTGCCACGACTCCACCAACTCGCCCATCATGATTTCCACTGTCAGCCGTTGGATAACAGAGACACGCTGGCGCAAGACTATGGCGAAAAAAGTGGCAAGGGTCATGTAGCCTAAACCGCCGAGTTGGATGAGACCCAACAGGACGAACTGTCCGAAAGGGGAAAGGCTGCTGCCAGGGTCAACGGGCGTAAGTCCGGTGACGCAAACGGCACTTGTCGCCAAAAAGAGGGCATCCACGCCCGAGAGGGGGCGCCTTTGAGCGAAGGGAGTTGCCAACAGCAGCGCCCCCACCGCAATCACGGACGCAAAGGACAAAAGAATCAGTTGCGCTGGCGAAAGCACCCAACGCCTCCGCACTGGTCGCATCGCGAAAAGACCTGCCAACTTTAGACTTCAACGGTCACCGCAGCATGGTGTTGGTAAACTTCCTGAGCGGCTGCCACAGCAGCGGTGACATCGCACGGGAAGCCTTCGTCCCTCAGCACAGCCCCCAATGCCGTCAAGGCAAGAAACACATTCCGTTTTTGGGATGAGTAGCCCATCAACCCAAAGCGCCAGATGCGCCCCTTCAAGGGACCCAAGCCGGCGCCGATTTCCAAATGGAATTCGTTCAGTAACCGAAGCCGCACTTTCTGGTCATCAACGCTGTCAGGAACAAGAACGGTTGTCAACACAGGGAGGCGATGTTCGGGTTCCGTCACCAGAAGTTGCAGCCCCAGGGCTTTCAAACCAGCCGCCAGCGCTAACCCGTTCACCCGATGTCGCTCCCATCGGTTTTGTAAGCCCTCCTCGTCAATGAGCCGAAGGGCTTCACGGAGGGCGAAGACCATGTTGATAGGAGCAGTATGGTGATAGGCACGGTCTTCACCCCAGTAAGTGCGCACTAACAAAGCGTCAAAATACCAACTGCGGCACGGTTGCTTTCGGGCTTTTAGGGCAGCAACCGCTCGTTCGCTGAAAGTTACAGGCGCTAACCCCGGTGGCGCCCCCACGCACTTCTGCGTTGCGGAGTAACTGACATCTATGCCCCACTCATCAATGAGCACGGGCACGCCACCAAGAGAAGTGACCGTGTCCAAAATGAGCAAGGCTTCATGTTCCCTAACGCAGCGAGCAATCTCTTCCACAGGTTGCAGAACGCCTGTGGAAGTTTCTGCGTGGACGAGGGCAACCACTTTAGGACGATGCTGGCGGATGGCAGCGCAGGCTTGGTCGGGATCAAAGGCTTTCCCCCATTCTTGCTCCATTACAATAACTTCCGCACCCATCCGTTCTGCCATCTGTGCCATCCGCTGCCCGAAGTAACCCTTGACAAAAACGAGCACTTTGTCCCCATCTTCAATCAGGTTCGCCAAGCAGGCTTCCATCCCCGCTGAACCTGTGCCTGAGATAGGGAAAGTTAGCCCGTTGCGGGTGCAAAAGAGGCGGCGAAGCCCCTCCCGCACTTCGTCCATGATGGCAAGGAACTCTGGGTCCAAGTGCCCAACAGGTTGGTGCACCATCGCCCGCAAAACGCGCGGGTCCACATTGCTTGGTCCAGGTCCCATCAAAATCCGCTGCGGCGGTGCTAAGTCTCGCCATGCTGACCGAATCTGTTCCACCGTCAACGCTTCATACCCCCTTGTCCGTCAGGCATTATGTGCAAGCAGTAATCCGCTCTCTCAGTAAGTGGAAGACAGCCCTTAAGCCCTTAACGGTCTTCCAGAAAAGCCTTCTCTCACTTGCCATCTGGTCAGACTTCAGCGTGAAGTAAACGGCGAATGTTCAAGTGCCAAAGCATAACACAACCTGCAAGGAAATGGCAAGAGGGGCAACAACGGGTTGTTCAGCCCGCGATTTGTGGAAAACCGACCGGTAACAGACTTGCTACGCCAATCTGCTCTTGCAGGACACATGTGTGACAAACTTTTGGGAGCGAGCATCCTTGCAAACCCCAAACCAAGGTTACATTCTGTTCGGACGAAGAGCGAGTGTCAAAATGGTGGCACGAGGTGATGTTTGCGATGAGTTGGAGGTGGCTCGCTGTGATGGCATTGGGTATGATGAGTGCAGTGAGCGGTTGGGCAGCGGACATCCCGCGCCCAGAACACCCGCGCCCTGATTTTGAGCGGACAGCGTGGGTGAACCTCAATGGCGTTTGGGAGTTTGCTTTTGACCCTGATGATGTCGGCATTCAAAAACGGTGGTTTTCTCCCGACGCTTCCCCATTTCCTCTTCGCATCGTCGTGCCCTTCCCGTGGGAAAGTCGGTTGAGCGGTATTGCGCGCACGGACTACAAGGGTGTGGCGTGGTATCGGCGTTCTTTCTCGGTGCCTAAAGAGTGGCAGGGCAAGCGCGTGTGGCTGTGTTTTGGCGCTGTGGATTGGCAAGCCACCGTTTGGCTCAATGGCGAATTGGTGGGCGAACACGAAGGCGGCTACAGCGAATTCCGCTTTGACATCTCTGACAAAGTGCGGTTTGACCGCCCCAACCTTTTGGTCGTCCGTGTCGTGGACTGGACGGACCACGAAACGCCCATTGGCAAGCAAGTGCAATGGTGGTATACCAGCACCAGCGGCATCTGGCAAACCGTCTGGTTGGAAGCAACAGGACAAGTTTGCGTTAAACAGTTCCGCATCATTCCCGTTGCGGACAAACAGCATGTCCCGACGGGCGAAATGCAGTTTGAAATCGTGCTGGATTGGGGCAAGGGGCTTAGGACAGGGGACGCAGTTGCGGTAGAAGTGCGGTCGCCACAGCGAAAGTTTCGGTCGGTGCAAGCGAAGGCGAGGAAGGGGCAAGAGACTCTCACCCTCACCGTCACTGTGCCCAACCCCCGCTTTTGGACGCCTGAAGCACCTGTGCTTTACGACGCGGAAATTCTCGTTCGTGCCCTTGACAAAACCCTCCTTGACGCAGTCCGCACCTATTTTGGCATCCGCACGGTGGCATGGGGACGCTACCGAGGGAGCCAACACAGTTTTGTATTGCTCAACGGCAAGCCCATTTATTTGCGCGGGGCTTTAGACCAATCCTTTAACCCCGATGGCATTTACACCGCTCCCAGCGACGAGTTTTTACGGCGTGACATAGAGTTAGCGAAATCGGCAGGCTTTAACATGTTGCGCATCCACATCAAGGCAGAAGAACCGCGCCGCCTTTATTGGGCGGACAAACTGGGCGTCCTTATCCAACAGGACATTCCCTGCTTTTACCGCATCAGCGAGCGTGCTCGCCAGACTTTTGAGAAAACGCTGCGGGACATGATAGCCCGCGACTTCAACCACCCCAGCATTTACTGTTGGACAGTGTTCAACGAGGAGTGGGGGATTGGTAACCTGCAGACAGCGCCGCGCGAACACCGCATTGACTGGGTTCTGAAAATGGTGGAACTGGTGCGCCAGTTAGACTCCACCCGCTTAGTGCAAGACAACACTGGATGGGCGCACTTGGTCACCGACCTGAATTCTTTCCACTGGTATGGGCGCGATGTGGACGGCTTCCGTGCTCATTACCGACGCATCAACGATGAGCGCATCAAACCCGGTGATGATTGGAACTACATCGCCGGCTATAAGCAGCGGGGCGAACCCTTCGTCAATAACGAGTTTGGTTATGTCGGCGCAGGTGACGGCGATAGCGACTGGTCGTGGGGCAATTTGTTCGTTGTCAACGCCATGCGCGCTTGTGAGAAACTGGTAGGCTACACCTACACCGAACTGACCGACATTGAGTGGGAGCACAACGGCGTTTACAACTACGACCGCTCGCCTAAGGAGTTTGGTTACGACTTCTGGGCGCCAGGGATGACGGTGCGGGATGTTTTCGCGGAAGATTTCCTCGTGCTGGATGTGCCCGCTGTCAAATATGCGAAACCCGGCGAGCGGGTGGAGGTGCCTGTGCTGTTCAGCCACATGAGTGGCAAATACGAACGCGGCTTGACGCTGAAATGGCAAATCCGATGGCTGGACCGCTTTGGCAACTGGCACGAGAGTAAGGTCCAAACCCGCAAGTGTCCCTCAACGCCTGCGTTCAAGTTGACTCCGTTGGGCACGATTACTTTCACCTTGCCCAACGAACCCGCATTGGTCACTTTGGTAGCATGGTTGGAATCTGCTGTTACCGCCCCTCGTCCCGCGTCCCCCGTCCCGACACAAATGCGGGTGCACATCAACTACACGCAATGGTGGGTGCGAACGGAACAAGGAACCCCAACGATGGAAGTGGTAAACAAGAGCACCTTAGCCTTGCGGTTCTCGCCCAACGATTGGTCAGATAGCCAGTTCAGCGAATTATCCATGACCGAAGTGCCCATTGACGGAAAGCATTACGGGCGGGGACATGGCTTCGTGGAGTATCGCCTGCGGTTACCTGAGGGCGTGGACTTGGGTAGCGCTCAAACCCTCACACTGCTGTGCGAAATAGCCTCCAAAGCGGGACGCGAGAAAGTGGATTGGGCGGAGCGCGTGAACCCGCAAGATTACCCGCAAACAGATGGCAAAAAGTTTCCCACGACGGTGGAAGTAAGCATCAACGGCGTCCCTATCGCCACCTGGCACTTGCCTGATGACCCTGCCGATGCAAGGGGAGTCCTTTCCCACTGGCGCGGGATTGAACGGGGTTCCTACGGCTACCTGATGCGCACAGAAGTGAACCTGCAATCGCCCAAAGGCATAGCCATTGTCAACCGGTGGCGCGAGACAAAGCAAATGGTCATCCGCTTCACTGTCCCTTGGAACGCTATCCATCGGGGTGGCGTGGCAATTTACGGCGAAACAATGGGGTGCTACCCAGTGAACCCGACAGTGCTTTTGCGCTTCGCTCAACCTGTGCCGTTTGTTTCTCCCTCCCACGAGCGCATTACCGTTGACAGTTTTGCAGAGCGGTTGCAGTCCGTTCTGCCTTCAGCCCCACGCGGCGGACACGAATGGCGTTACACGACAGAGCAGCCACCAATGAATTGGATGAACCCCGACTTTAACGACAGCGGTTGGCAGGTCGGTCTGTCAGGTTTCGGCACAGAAGGGACACCAGGCACGGTGGTTCGCACTCGTTGGGCAACCAATGCGATTTGGCTGCGCACCAAAGTGACGCTGCCGAAGTTATCTCCCGATGACGCGGTGTGGTTGGAAGTGCACCATGACGAAGACTGCGAGGTTTATGTCAACGGCAAACCGCTGTGGCGCGAACGGGGTTACCTGACCCGCTATAAACTGGTGCGACTCACCCCTGAGCAGTTGCAATTGTTCGTGGAAGGCGAGAACACTATTGCTGTCCACTGCCGTCAAACTGTCGGCGGTCAATTCATTGATGTTGGCATTCTGCTCCTCAGAGCAAAGCGGTGACACAGACAAAACCTTGCGCCTCGTGTTCTGGAAAGCGCATGGCACTTCCACTTATCAGACGACAACTCTTTGTTGCAAAGGGGCAATGCTCGTGGCTCTTTCGCCCAACGCTAACTCTAACCGCCACGCCCTACTGGAACAAGGTTTGCGGCTGGAATACTTCACCGTCGGTTGGAATGTGTTGGAGGCAGTAGTTGCCGTTGTTGCGGGATGGTTGGCAAACTCCATCGCTCTCGTTGGCTTCGGTTTAGACAGCGTGATTGAATCGTTGGCGGGTGTGGTTTTACTCTGGCGGCTGCGGGTGGAACTGAAGGGCGTTTCCTCTGAACGAGTGGAGAAGGCGGAGCGCAAAGCCCTTTGGGGTGTCGGCATCACCTTTTGGCTCTTGGCATCGTATGTGGGCTACGAAGCCGCCGAAAAATTGCTCACCCACGAAGCCCCAGAAAGCAGTCCGATAGGCATCGCCTTAGCAGCGGTTTCGTTAGTGGTGATGCCTTTCTTGGCGTGGCGGAAGTGGCAAGTAGCAAAGCGCCTTGACAGCCGCGCGCTGGAAGCGGATGCGATGGAAACCCTCGTTTGCGCCTACCTTTCCTCCACTTTGCTGCTGGGCTTGAGTTTGAACGCGTGGTTGGGTTGGTGGTGGGCAGACCCTGTCGCCGCGTTCTTCATGCTCCCCCTGTTGGTGCGGGAAGGTTGGGAAGCAGTAACAGAGGCAAAAAAGCGCACCGAAGAACCAGATGGTAGTTCGGCGAACACTTCTCAATAACCACGAACGCTTTTCGCGCGAGTTTATGCGCGCCCAACCTTTTCGTTATCACGATTTACCGAAGCAAGCATAAAGGGCATCCACGCATGCCTTGACATCATCCCCTTCCTGTGTTATCTTCTCCTGTCGGCGGCACCCCTTTCGGGTGAAAGGCACTGCTCTCCCAAAGGAGAGTATGCAACGGCTGACCGCCGAGAGAGCGCCAAAGAGCGCAAGGATACGGCTTCTTGCTGCACCACAGGTGGGGCAAGGGGTCGTGGGGCGCCAGTCAGTCGCCCCCCTGCAGAGGCTCGCAGTGCAGCCTTCCGTCGGCGCTGTGGGAGGTATGCAGGCGCTGCACCCGATGGGTGACGGCGGAAGCTCGGACCGTTCCTTTTATGGTTGCGGGCAAGGGTCGCAACGAGTTTCCGCTCATTGCGATCTACTGATGATGTGAACAGCGCGCCACTCTTTTCGCTTCCCTTGTTCTGCGCCCCATGTCCCTTTCTCTTGAGGCTCTTCACATGTCGGCGTCAATTGTTCTTCGGCGAGCAATCCCAATGTGCCCACTGCCATGCTTCCTACCATCGCCATCACCCTCCTTCGGCTCAGTTTTCCCTTCATTTTTGACCCACGCTCCCTTCGGCTGAACTTTAAGGTGGATAGCTTAACAGCGAAAGGGAACAGTCAGGTTACCTTGAACCATTAGGATGCTGATGCTTGAGTGGAAGGACAGTAGGAGCTTTTGTCGTATCCAGACATGTGCCTTCATCAAAATTGGCGAGAAATTCGGCAGCCTGCTGAAAATTAGGAAAGGTGAAAGAGAAGGTTTCCTCATAGTTGGTCCTGATGACAATGGTCACCTTTTGGACATGACGGGGTTTACTCTCGCTCAAAGCGTTTTTCAGGGCTTCTCTCAACTTGTCGGCAATACCAGCGATAAGGTTTTGGGCAAAACGGGTGCGTTCCTCTTCACCGAGACTGCAAAAGCGTTTCCACGCTTCTTCAGCGCCCTGCCGGTCCTTTTCCGCCCAATCATAGTTGATGTCAAATTCTTGCAGCGCCTCGCAGATGCGGTCAAACCCGATTTCAAAGATTGTGACCTCAAAACTTTTAAGCAAGCGCTTGGAAGGTTTGCTCCAACTCCCCATCAGCACGGCGATGGAATTGCGAATGGTTGGGAAACGCTGGCGCAATTTTGTGTGAGCCGTGCAAATCCAACTTGCCTTGTCACGGTTGTGCTTCTTGTATCGGATATACTTTGACTCGACCAACACCAAGGGCTGAAACCGATGATTGGTGATGACCGCATCCACTTCATAATCATTACCGTCCTCGTCGGTTAAAATCAGTTTCTTTCGCTTAATGCCCACCTGTTGCGGAGTAGTTATGTAAATAGCCCCACTATTCTCGGCAATAGGGCGAAGAAGGGCATGAATTTGTTGCTCTAAAAGGCTCCCAATGGCTTCGCCCAAAGCGCTGCCAGGGTTTGCAATTTCTCGTGCCGCAGCCTCTTACCTCCAAAGCGTTAAAAGGACTTCCTGCAGAGGAATCTTGTGCCGTTGTGTGTTCGTGCGCCACTTTTCACCCCGCCTCCGAAGCACTTGAACGGTGTAACGCCGAAAGCCGATGCCCAGCGCTATCTCCCCCAAGTAGCGCTCCGTGGGGATATGAACGCCATAAGGAGCACTATCGCCAAGCACCAGCACGAAAGGTGCTCCCGGTTTAAGCACCCGATAGACTTGTTGTAGCACTTGCAGCATGTCGTTAAAATAGCCTGCCACCATCAAATCGTAACTCTTTCTTCCACCTTTCCACTGCCTCGCCATTGACAACTGTGCTATCTTGTCCTGCAACCTCGTGTAGATGGTTGGAGCGATGATGCGCAATTCATCTCTAAGGGGCTTAACGCCGAAGTCTGTGCGGCGCACCTGCGTCGTGGCCGCAACAATAAGCCGATCCCGAATCTGCTCTGTGATGTCCCGCCAAGTTTTCGCCCAGCCGAGGAAGTATAGTTCCAACCGCGTGCGATCCGCGTAGTCGTAGTTGTTCAAATAGGGTGGGGATGTGACGGCTAAATCTATGCTTTCTTCGCTCAACGGGAAAGGGCAGCGAGCATCATGGAGATACAATTTGCAAGCAACCATCACTCGCGCTCGTTCCGCTTGCACCGTCAGAAGGTCTCGGTAAAATGACTGGACAGTCTCACAGAAAACTTGGAAGGCATCTCTCTCCTGCTTTGCGTGGAATTCGGAAGGTGCTATGTAAGGCCAACCTGCCCCCGCTTTTGTTGCAGTGCGCAAAGTGTCTGCCAAAGCCAACAGGAAAAGGTCTCGCTCCTGCGGCGTGCAGTCAAAAGAGAGAATGGTATCCCTCAACCATTTGAGTTTTTGTAGGTTAGCGGTGGAGAAGCATTTCCGCACCAACTCGGGAAACTCGCTTATGTCCTGAGATGTCCACAGGCTTTCACCAGTAGTGTGAATGAGTTTGAAAAGTTCCCCGATGCGTCGCCGAAGGCTATCCATGTCAAATTCCCAAAAACACTTGACCTTTGCCACCCAATGGACGAACGGGTGTGCTTCTATGCCGACAGAGTTAACTCCCTTCAACTTGGCAACGACGCTGGTAGTCCCGCAGCCAACGAAGGGATCTAATATCCAGTGAGCATGGTTGAGGCGAAATTCGTCTATCAGCGTTTCCACAAGCCGATAACTGAAGCCTGCGGGATATTTGAACCACCGATGAATGGGCGCTTTTAAGCAATCTTGAAAGGTGCCTAACTTGGAAATGTCTAAGGCGCGCGCCTCCTGTAGAGGGGCAGACCCCGTAAACAAGGATAACTGCCTTGCTTCGCGAACAACGAAGGGCAACTCACTTTCCACCAACTCTCATCACCCCTCAACAAGTATGGCACTATGTCGCTGGCTCTGCAGCGAAAACGGGGTTGCCATCTAAAAAGACGGCTTCTACCCGAAGGCACTCCCACTCGTCGGCAAAGGCTTCATCTGTGGGCAAACCCGAAAGGACGATGAGGTCTGCCAGCATCCCTTCCGCAATGGTGCCTACTTTGGTTTCAAGGAGACATGCGAAGGCGGCTCCTTCGGTGTAAGCGCGCAGGGCTTCTGTCAAGGGCAACCGTTCTTCGGGAGCAGGGTGCCGAAGGGCACCAACGATCCCAAACAGCGGACCAAAAGGCATCCCATCGGAGCCAAAGGCTAAGGGCACGCCGGCTTTCCGCACAGAGGCGAAGGGGTTCATCTTCTGCGCTCGCTCCCAACCCAATCGCTGTTCATAAAGCCCGCCCGGCATCTGCCATCGCGCAACGAAGTTGGGTTGCATGGATGCAACCACGCCTAACTTGCGTAGCCAACCGAGGTGCTCTGGCTGAAGCAACTCCAAATGCTCCAACCGATGTCGCTGCCATCTTGTCCCTTCCATACGGGTGAACCGCAACGCCTCTATGGCTTGGTCAATGGCTAAGTCACCAATAGCGTGCACTGCCAATGCCCAACCCATCTCGTTGAACTCCAGCATGAGCCCTTCCACTGTCCGGTCACGCAACAGCAACCGTCCCGACTCCTGTGGCGCATCGGCATAGGGTGTCCGCAAGGCTGCCGTCCGAGCGCCGATGGAACCGTCCAAAAACAACTTGACAAACTTCACCTCGCACCGCTCCCGCTCAATGCTCCACGAAAGCGGTTGCTTCAACTGCTGTGCTGTTGCTGGCGGGACGCAGCAAACGAAGCGGATAGGTAAATCGCCGTCCTTGACAGCGGCTTCGTAAACTTCCAAATCGGCGTAAAGGTCTGCCATCGTTGTGACGCCGTGGCGGAGGGCAATGGTGCCTGCTGCTTTCAAAGCCTCCCGTTTTTCCGCCAACGAAGGCTCGGTGAAGGGGTGCAAAAAGCGGATGGCATCTTCCGCCAAAAGCCCATTGGGTTCGTTGCCCACTTTGAACACGAACGGATGGTCAGGGGGCAAGTTCATCAGGCTTAACGCCTTAGAGTTAACCACCCACAAGTGCCCATCAATGCGCCGCAGCGCTACGGGAATATCGGGTGCAACTGTGTCCAAGTCCCAGCGGGTAGGATAGCGTTTTTCGTCCGCAAACAAACTTTCGTCCCAATCGTAACCGATAAGCCAACGGGAAGGCGACCAGCGTCCACTCGCAGCGGCGCGCTGCACTGTCTCCAACAGTTCCCGCAGCGAGTGCACAGCGCTTAGGTCCAACCGCACTTGCTTGAGCCCCATGCTGAGGGGATGCATGTGAGCGTCAACGAAGCCCGGCAGCACGGGACGCCCTCGCGCGTCAAAGATTTCGCTCCCTTTCTCGCTCACCCAATCGGTCTGGGGCGAAAGGGCAACAATGCGGTTACCTTCTATCCGAACGCTCCACAAGCGTTCCCCGTTGTCGGTCAAGGGTAGCCGAGCGTTGACGAGAACAAGCATGTTCAAGATTCACTCCTTTGCGTCGGCTGGGCAGCAGGATAGCGAAGCACTTGCCGGACCATCCACACCACTAAGCCTAAGCCGATTAGCAACACCACAACGAAGATGCCGAGGATGCCCCACTGGGGTTCAACGGGTAACTCGGCTAATCGCACTTCGGGGGCGTGAAGGGAGATAAGGTGCGACCGCACCCAGAAACGAACGCCTGCCATCCCGATGACCGTTAGGCTCATGGTGCTGAGGGCTGCAAGGAGCCAAGGGAGAGGTGACGGTGAACGCAAACTTACGGCAGCGCACAAGAGCGCCAAAAGAGAAAGCGCCACTGAACCCCAAAGCAACCCTGTCGCTCCCGTGTTGGCTCCGACAAAGAGTTGCCAAACAGGGCGTTCGTGCGTGAACAGGAAAAGCGGTCCCACAAAGTAGTTCAGCACCGTCGGCGCGATGAACCATGCCACGCCGATGCGGTGCATCCGCTGCGCTGCCACTGCGTCTTGCTTGCGCAGAATTGCCACCCCGTAAAGGGCAGTGACCAGACCGAAAAACGCCGCCGCGCCAAGCACGAAATGCAAGAAGCGCGGGAAGAGCGTTGGCTCCCACCAGTTCAGGTTGAAGGAGATGCTGGGTGGGTGCTCCTGCCAGATTTGCCACCAGCGGAAAGGTGTGGACATCAGCGTGATGACATTGCTGAAAGCAAAGGCAATGTAGAGGAACAGCACGGTGCTGCCGACGATGACCCATCCGCGCCATCGCCCCAAACGGTCGCTCGCCAGAGCGTAAGCGTAAATGCCATAGTAGCCTGCTAACAGCGCAAAAATCACCAGCAACCATGCCCACGCAATCATAATCGCTGCGGGGAAAAACAGTTGCCCGTAAACGACTTGCAGGAAGAGCAACGGGGCAACGCCGGAAGTGATGGTGAAGGCAGTGGTGACAGGCAGGTAGCCGGTAACCCAACGCTGCATCGGTTCCCACACTTGTCGGCTCAACTCGCTGCGCGCTAAGTAAAGCAGCCCGCCTACCGTCATGTTCATGAAGACCAAGTGGATGACGAAGGTGAGGAACAGCAACGCTTGGAGCAGCCACACTGGCGCAGGCAACGGGATCGGTTCAGGTGACGGGATAATGCTCACGCCGCTCGTCATCGCGCTTCCCCCTTTCCAACTCAATGCGAACGCTCGCGCACCGCAAACAAGCATCACAAATTTTGCCACTGAAATTTCGTGCTTCTCTTTGTCAATCCGAGCAGGGCATCATTGCGAACGCTGCCGCACAATCTGAAACGCCGTTTCGCATTTTCAGAGTCCGAGCGAGTTGGTGACTTACCGATGGCAGTGTTGGGGATTGACTTGAGCGCGACAGAACAGAGACCGAGCGGGATTTGCCTGCTGCGGGGGCGCAAGGTGCGCACTTTGCTGTTGGCAACGGATGAGGAAATCGTTGGTTTCGCTTCAACCTGTCGTCCGTCTGTCGTCGCCATAGACGCACCACTGTCGCTTCCACCCAGCGGGACGGGGATGCGCTTGTGCGACCGCCTTCTGCGCCAACGAGGCATCCCCATTTTCCCTGTCACCGTCGGCGCCATGAGGCAACTGACGGAGCGGGGCATCCGCTTGAAAGAGCGTTTGACTGCTGTCGGCTTGACAGTCATAGAGGTGTTCCCTGGCGGGGCGCAGGATGTGTTGGGGCTGCCCCGAAAGCAGCACAACCTTGCTGCTTTGCGCGAAGGGTTGCGCCAGTTGGGGTTGCAAGGACTTCGCGACGATGCAAGCCACGACGAGTTAGATGCGGTCACCGCCGCTTATGTTGGCTGGCTGTGGCGAAAAGGGTTTGCGGAGTTGGTCAGCGATGGGGAAGGGGGCGGCATCGTGATGCCGTTGCCCTACCCCCTTCCTTTTCTGGAAGGCGTGCGCCTTTACCAACGCGGCTACTATTGGCACGCCCACGAAGCGTGGGAGGAGTTGTGGCGCAAAGCAGAGGAACCTTTCCGCTCGTTCCTGAAAGCCCTCATTCAATTAGCCGCTGCGCTCATCCATGCGGAGCGGGGCGAGTGGCAAGGCGTGCGCAATTTGCTCCACCGCGT
>FWWM01013216.1_pt1 | contig 13445 bp, 12 predicted proteins | sample 2228351 | NCBI WGS metagenome assembly FWWM01 (sample SAMEA103939774, study PRJEB20133) | metagenome | reverse complement strand
CGGCCCTTGGCCCGGGAGGCGTGCTGCCAAGGGTAGCCGCATCCCGGTGCCTGGGCCGCCTGGCCCAGGGGGGCGGAGGACGGAGGCCGGACATGCCCGGCCTAGGCTACTCTTCCTCCGCCTCGGGGGACGGCTTGCGGTACTCGGCGATCACCGTGCTCCTTATGCCGCCTCGGACGTTGAACCGGCCCACCACCTTCATCCACTTGGGCTCGCAGGCCCGCACCAGGTCGTCCAGAATCTGGTTGGTCACCTTCTCGAAGAAGGCGCCCTCGTTTCGGTAGGACCAAAGGTACAGCTTCAGGGACTTGAGCTCGATGCACTTCTGGTCCGGAACGTAGGTTATGTATATGGTGGCGAAGTCCGGCTGGCCCGTGATGGGGCAGAGGCTGGTGAACTCGGGGCAGACGTGGTGGATGACGTAGTCCCTCCCCGGCTCGGGGTTAGGGAAGGTCTGGAGCTCCTTGCTGGGCTGGGTCGGCATGGCCCTCTGGCACCTCCTTGGGCTCAAGGGATCGCTCGTAGATCCTGTAGCGTCGGTAGGGCGCAAGCCCCACGGACTCGGGGGTGTTGCGCATGAGGGGGTTGTCCTCCAGGATCCAGGACATCTCCCCCTCCTGGTAGCCCATGCGGTAGGCCCTGAAATAGGTCTCGAGCATGAGGGCGGCCCCTATGCCCACCTTCTGGTACTCGGGCAGGACGCCGAGGGCCATGAAGCGGATGCGCTTTATCTTGCCCGTCTTCACGTACCAGAGCACCTTCAGGATGCCGAGGGGATAGAGCCTGCCGTTGATCTTCCGGATGGCCACGTTGTAGTCCGGCAGGGTCAGGGATACGCCCACTGTCTGGCCGCCGCGCTCGGCCATGAGGAGCAGGTCCGGAACGAGGATGGGCTTCAGGGAGGCGGCCATGAAGTCCAGCTCGGCCTCGGTTAGGGGGACGAAGCCCCAGTTGCCGGCCCAGGCCCGGTTGTAGACGTCCACGAACCGGCGCATCTCGTCCCGGTAGCGCTTTAGGTCCACTGACCTGACGGCTATGCCCAGCTTCTGCATCAAGTGCTGAACGGCACGGCGCTTGCGCTCCACCCATTCCGGGCCCACGGTGTCCCTCCTGCCCAGGTAGGCCAGCAGGTCGACCCGCTTCTTGAGGCCCCAGTTCTCCAGGAGGCGTGCATAGTAGGGAGGGTTGTAGGGCATCATGAAGACGGGAGGACCGTCGAAGCCCTCCACCAGCAGGCCGCACTCGTCGTTGGTGGAGGGGCTTAGGGGTCCCCGCACCACCTCCATGCCTCTGGCCCTCAGCCACTGGGCGACGGCGTCGAGCAGGGCCGAGGCGACGGCCTGGTCGTCGATGCACTCGAAGAAGCCGAAGGCCCCTGCCCTCTCGCCGTAGAGGCTGTTGTGGGTGTGGTTGACGATGGCCGCCACCCGTCCCACGGGGCGGCCGTCCATCTCGGCCACGAAGAGCTCGCGCTCGGCATGCTGCCAGAAGGGGTTGACAGCCGTGTCCAGCAGTTTTTTCTGCTCCGAGAGGATGGGCGGAACCCAGCAGGGATCGCAGCGGTATATCTGCCACGGCAGTCGCAGGAAGCCCTCTATCTCCCTAAAAGGTATGGGCCGAACCGTCACACTGTTGGCCATGGCTGGGCCGAAGGCCATATGTCCTACCTAGGCACCTCGGTCAGTTTCGCCTGGAGGTATCGGGCGAGGTCCACCTTATGATACTGCACCCTGGGGGCGTACTCGCGCTTGCGGCCCTTCTGGAGGGTGGCATCTATGCCGATCTTGCCTATTATGCCGCGGTCGTCGGCGGCCGGGCACATCTCGTGGCCTTGGGCCCTCGGCACCACGAAGACGTCGCTCTCCCAGTCTACCCTGGTGGCCAGGGCCCAAAGGACGTCGTGGGGGTTGTAGATGTCCACATCGGGGTCGACCACTATGCAGACGTCCAGGTTCATGTGGGAGGTAAGGGCGGCCAGGGCGAGGTTGCGGGGCTCGCCGGGGTTGCGCTTCTCCACGGAGATGAGGGCCATGAACCCACTGCTGTAGGGCGGTATGTGCACCCTGGCCGTGGGGTTGATGTGGCTAACAAAGCGCTTGAGCACGGGCTCCCGGGGCAGCACGTTGCCAATGTAGACGTGCTCGAAGGAGGCCGGCACGATGGTGTGGTATACGGGCTCGTCCCTGAGGCATATGGCCGTAACCTCCATGACGTGGACCGGCCAGCCGGCCCCGTAGTGGTGGTGGAACTCGGCCATGGGCCCCTCCATCTCCCTCACGCCCGGCCGCACGATCCCCTCTATGACGATGTCGGTGTTGGCCGGAACCGTAACGGGTATGGTAGCGCACCTGGCCACGGGGATAGGCCGACCCCTCAGCCCGCCGGCGATGTGGAGTTCGTCGAGAGGGGTCTTGACGCCAGCAGCTATGAGCACCACGGGATCGTGGCCAATGGTGAGGGCGAGGGGGTATTCCTCTCCCCGGGCCTCGGCCTTGTCGAAGAACTCCCGCTGGTGCCTCCACTCGTTGGTGAGCACCGTGAGCCTCCGGGGACCCTTCAGCTCGGCCCTGGTGTAGGAGAGGTTGTGGCGGCCCGTGTCCGGATCGAGGCCTATGGTCACGGCGCCGGTGATGTATGGGCCGCCGTCCAGCTCGGCATGGATGGGTATGGGCAGTTTGCTCAGGTCCGGCTCTGTCACCACGTTTTGGAGGAAGGGGGCTTCGTCCACCAGCACGGGCTCTATCGGATGGTTCAGGCCGTGGTCCATCCGGGCAAGAACCTGGTCGACGGAGCATTCCAGGGCCAGGGCTATCCTCTCTAGGGACCCGAGGAGGTTGGCCGTCACGGGGATGGTGTGGCCCTCCACCCTGGTGAAGAGGGGAGCCGGGCCGCTCTGGCGTTCCAGCTGCATGGTGACGTCGGCCAGCTCGTGCTTGAGGCTCACGGGCACCTCTATGCGGGCCAGCTGGCCCGCCTCCGCCAGCACGTTCAGGAAGCTGTGCAGGTCGTAGATGGATCCCATAGGGTCCTCCTCAGTCACGCATCTTCTTGCCGGTGGCGATGGCCACGTTGGCGGCCTGTTGGTAGATCTGGCTCACGGCGCTGTAGTCGTTGCGGCCGTAGCCCAGGGCTTTGGCCATAGCGTAGAGCTGTTGGGCCAGCCCGGCCACGGGCATCGGCACGTCGTAGGCCCGGGCTGTCTGCAGGGCTACGTTCAGGTCCTTGAGCATCAGCTCCAGGGCAAAGCCGAGCTCGTAGCGGTCCTGCAGGAGGTTCTGGGGGAGCCAGTTCTGGAGCAGGTAGTTCTGGCCCGTGGCCGTGAGCACTACCTCGCGGATGGTCTCGGCCGGCAGGCCCAGCTTGACGCCGAAGGTTAGGGCCTCCACGTTGGCCAGCATCGTTATGCCCACCAGGATCTGGTTGCAGAGCTTCACGATCTGTCCGGTGCCCGTGCCGCCGACCCGCTTCACCGAGGAGCCCATGGCCTGCAGGACCGGCAGGCATCGGCGGTACACCTCCTCCGGCCCGCCCACCATGATGGTAAGGCTGCAGGACTCCGCCCTGGAGGGGCCTCCGCTCACGGGTGCATCCAGCATAAAGGCGCCGACTTCCTCAAGCCTGGCGGCCAGGCGGGCCACCGTGAGCGGCGAGACAGTGCTCATATCGATAAGCACCGATCCGGCCCGCAGGCCCTCCAGGAGGCCGCCGGGGCCCAGCACTACATCCTCGAGCTGGGGGGAGTCCGGCACCATGGTGATGACGATGTCCGAGGCTTCAGCTACCTCCCTGGGCTTCTGCGCCACCCTGGCCCCCAGGGCCGCCAGCTCCCTGGCAGGCTCCAGCCGCACATGGGGCGCAACGGTGAGGGGGTAGCCAACCTTCAGCAGACATTTGGCCATGGGCAGGCCCATGGCGCCCAGGCCGATGAACCCTAAGCGCTCCGCAGGCATCTCTCAGACCTCCCTGGGACGATAGGCATTGAGGTAGTCGTAAAGGGCTGTGATGTTGGTAGCTCTCGAGGTGACGGGAATGGAGCAGTCGCCCGCAAGGATCACGCCCCTGCCCTGGGTCCTCTTCAGAACCTCCTCGGCCTCCGAGAGGATCGTGTTGGGCGAGGCGGCCGTGAGGGCCGCGTGGCTTATTCCGCCCACCAGGGCCTTGCCCAACACCCTGAACTCCCACAGCTTGGGATTGGTCGGCTCGGTGGCGGCCCAGTTGACGGCGTGCACCGGGTAGTCGGACAGCTCTGCGAGATAGCTGTTGGGGCCGCAGACATGGAGGACGTTGAAGTCGGCCCCCGAGACGGCGGCGAGCACCTTCAGGTCGTACTGGCGGCCGAAGCTGTTGTACTCCTCCAGGGTCAGGACGTCCTTCCGGGCCCAGGTGGTGGTGGCGAAGAAGATGCCATGGGCGCCGGCGTTGAGGCACTCGGCGGCAAAGGCCGCGAAGGTCTCGGCGATGGCCTGCAGGGCGCCATGCACCAGCTTGGGGTCCTCCCTCAGGAAGCGGACCATGGCCTCGTCGTCGCCGGTGAGGTCCGCAGCCACCGATAGGGGCGAAAAGATGGTCTCGACGATGGGCCGGTCCGATCCGAGCTCCCGAACTATAAGCCTTATGGCCTCCAACTGCTCGCCCAGGCTTCCTTGGGAGGGCGCGAGCACGCCTATGCGCTCCCAGTCGTCCCTGGTGCGGACCGGGTAGCTAAGGGGCCTGTGTTTGGCCTCTGGCTGGGTGCTGTACTCGAAGGTGGCTCCCCAGGCCTCGGCATGGTACTCGGCCCTGGGGTTTACCTTCAGAAAGTCGAAGTCGTGGGCACGGACCCACCCCACCATGGCCTCGGCCAGCCCCTGGGCTGTAGATTCCAGCTCGTAGAAGTGCCTCCAGAAGCTGTACGGCACTCGGTCGGCCGCGTCTTGCCGGACCGCGGCCATGACCCGCTCCCAGTGGACGGAGTTGTCTGACATGTCTCGATACCTCGGCAGGAGAAGGCGCTATGGGAAGTATAGGGCCTCTGGGCCGATCCGGTCAAAGGGGTCCTGGCCCGGCCCCTCTAGCCGCCGATGATGTGGCCGGTTATCAGGTAGCCTATGACGTATCCGGCTATGGCCACGCCCAGGCCCACCAGGAACATGTCGATGCCGCTCCGGATGACGCCTCGGCCGGTGAAGAAGCTCCGGGCGGCACCAACCAGGAAGTGGGAGAGCATGCTGATGGTGAAGGACAGGCCCGTGGCCAGGTCGCCCGAGAGGAAGAAGAAGGGCAGGATGGGGATGACAGCCCCGAAGGCCGTGGCTATCCCCGTCAGGAGGCCCTGCCGCAGGGGCGACGCGAACTCGGTGGATATGCCCAGTTCCTCACGGGCCATCTCTTGGGTGGCCAGATCCGGGTTTGCCACTACCTCGCGGGCGAGGTTGTGGGCGGCCTCCCTGGGTATGCCCTTGGCCTCGTAGATGATGGCCAGCTCCTCGGCCTCCAGGGCAGGCATGAGCTGTATCTCGGCCCTCTCCAGCTCCAGCTCATGCCTGTAGACCTCCTGCTCGCTCTTGGCGGCCAGGTAGCCGCTGGAGCCCATGGACAGGGCGTCGGCCACCAGCCCTGCCAGGCCCGAGAGCAGGACTATGTGAGGCTCCACCTGGGCGCCCACCACGCCCATGACCAGGCCGAAGTTGGCGGTAAGGCCGTCGTTGAAGCCGTACACAGCGTTGCGGAGGAAGCCGCCGGATTCTATGCGGTGCCAGGGCTCCGTCTGGCGGCCGATGAGGCCCTTGAGGACCTCGGCGTGCTGGGCCTCATCCTTGGCTATGTCCTGGCCCATGGGCGGCTGCTGGCCCCTGGTGCGGGCCTCCAGGAGGGCCTTCACTTCGTTGGCCTCTTCGGCCAGCCTTATGTTCATGACCTGGTGGGCCAGGCCGTGGCGGGCGAGCCATGTCAGCACCCTGGCGCGCCCCGAGGGCCTGTAGGGCCCGGGCTCTACCCCTGCCTCCCTCAGGTACCGGGCATACACCTCCTGGTGCCCCCTCTCCACCTCGGCCAGCCTCAGAAGGATCTCGCGGCGCTTGGGGTCCCTCTCGAGTTCCGCCAGAGTGCGGTACACGAGGTCGGCATCCCCCTCGTCCTGCCACTCCTTCAGTATCTCTTTCGGATCGAGACCTGCTATGGTCTTCATGGCGAAGGACTCCTCAGAATGCCCTCTGGTCGTAGGTCGTATCTACCCATAATATAGTTGAGGCGCACGGCCACGACGTCCAGAAACATGCGGTAGGAGTCCCGCAGGGGATCCACCTTGCTCCTGCGGTCGTGGCGCCACACCACGGGAACCTCTGCTATCCGGTAGCCCAGCTTTTGGGCGAGGAAGAGGACCTCCACGTCGAAGCCTGTGACCCTGCTGCCCTGCACCACCGGGGCATCGTCGCCGTAGAGGCGCAGCCGGCCGAAGATGTGGCGGGCGGCGGTGCCCCTGAAGGCCTTGAAGCCGCACTGGGTGTCCTGAATGCCGGGCACGGCGAGCAACTGCACCAGGTAGTTGAAGGCCCGGCCCATGATGTGCCTGTGAAGGGGCTCGAAGTGGCGTTGGGCTCCGGGCACCTGTCTGGAGCCCACGGCCACGTCGGCCCCGGCCTCCAGGGCGGCCAGAAGCTTGTGGAGCTCCTGGATGGGGGTCGATAGGTCGGCATCGGTGAAGAGCACGACCGTGCCCGCGGCCTTCAGCACGCCCTGTCTCACGGCAAAGCCCTTGCCCCGGTGCTCAAGCCTCAGCAGGCTCAGGTTGGGCACCCGGCCCATGGCTGCCTCCACCACCTGGGGCGTGCCGTCCTCCGAGCCGTCGTCGGCCACGAGGATCTCCCAGGAGAAGCCCTGCCCGGCAAGGTAGGCCGCCACGGCCTCCAGGGTCGCCGGCAGCCGCTCCTCCTCGTTGTAGGCCGGGATCACCACCGATAGGAAGGGGTCATCGGTCATGCTGTCCCCCATTATAGACCAGGTGCCACCGCCCAGGACGGCGAGACACCAGTTAAAATTACGGCGAATACCTTCCTTGGAGGTGCTAGCATGGGAGCTGTACGTCAGGCCAGGGTGGTTTGGGAAGGCGACCTCTTCAGCGGAGGAGGCACCATCGTCTCCAGCACCAGCGGCCGCATAAAGGACGTGGGTGTCAGCTGGCCTGCCCGCACCGAGGCGCCGGATGGCAAGACCAGCCCCGAGGAGCTGTTGGCCGCGGCCCACGCTGCCTGCTTCGCCATGGCCCTTTCGGCGGGCCTCGGTAGGGCAGGCACTCCGCCCCAGAGGCTGGAGGTGAGCGCCGATGTCACCTTCGACAAGGTGGGCGAGGGTTGGAGGGTGGTATCCAGCAGGCTAAGCGTGAAGGGGAGGGTGCCCGGGGCAACGGTCGAGGCCTTCAGGCAGGCGGCCGAGGCCGCAAAGGACGGATGCCCCATCTCCCAAGCCCTCAAGGGCAACGTGGAGCTGAGCGTTACGGCCGAGCTGGAGGCCTGACCGAAGGGGCCCGGCGAAGGCCGGGCTCCTATCCTTCCACCGGGTCGGGGCATGCCGGGGCCGTACCTCGCCGGGCCGGACCCTGTAGCCCCTCGAGCCCCCAACCTCGAAGGGGAGGCGGTGGAGCCATCCCCAGGGAACTCCGCCGAGCTGATAGACTAATAGGCAGATTTGGTTCGCCGGGTGACGTGGTTCGGTGCGCATAGGCATAGTCAGCGACATCCATGGCAACTTAGAGGCCTTCAGGGCCGTCCTACAGGCCATGGGGCCAGTGGATCAGCTCTGGTGCCTGGGGGATGTGGTTGGGTACGGGCCGGATCCCGCCGAGTGCGTGGAACTGCTGAGGGAACACCCCCACCTGTGCATCATGGGGAACCACGATGCCGCCGTGGTAGGCCGGCTGGACCTGCACTGGTTCAACGCGGCCGCCAGGATAGCCATCGAGTGGACGGCCTCCCAGCTCGGCCCCTCGGCCCTGGCATACCTGAAATCCCTTCCTGACAGGATCGAGGAGGACAAGTTCACCCTCGTCCACGGCAGCCTCCGGGAGCCCCTGGAGGAGTATTTGGTCTCTCCCGAGGCTGCCCTGGCCCACTTTCGTCTTCAGAGCACCCCCTACTGCCTCGTGGGCCACAGCCATATCCCCCTCCTTTTCCGCGAGGTGGTGCCGGGCCGATCGGTGTCCCTCAGGCAGGTAGTGGACGGTGCCTCCCTGGTGCTGGGCAGCGAGAGGGCCATCGTGAACCCGGGCTCCGTGGGACAGCCGCGGGATGGAGACCCACGGGCCTCCTGCGCTGTGCTAGATATAGAGAGGGCCTTGCTGGAGTGGATGCGCGTGGAGTACGACCTGGCCACCGTCCAGCGGAAGATCCTGGCCGCAGGACTGCCCAGCTCCCTGGCCAGCAGGCTCTCTTATGGCACCTGAAGGAGGACTGAGATGGCGAGGAAGGTCCTGCTCCTGTTTGCGGCCCTGCTCCTGCTGGCTGGGGCTGGGTGCTCAGCTGTGCTGCCGCCTGGGTCGAGCCTGGGCGGAGGGCCCGACGTCGTTCCGGCACCTCCCGCCCGGGAAGGCGGGCCGGCGCCCTCCCAGGGCGGGGCACCGGCCAAGCCCGTGCAGACAGGCCCGGTTGGGCAAATCGACGTAGCCCAGCGCAAGATCGTCAGAAGCGGAGACCTCTCCATACAGGTGAGCGATCCCCCATCGGTGGAGGCGCAGGTGCGCCGCATGGCCGAGGAAGCCGGCGGATATGTGGTTAGCTCCCGCACCTACCGCGTGGAGCAGGGCACTGCCGCCGAACTGACCCTGCGGGTGCCGGCCGAAAAGTTCTCCGAAGTCTTCGACCGGATCAAAGCCCTGTCTAACCGCACGCCGGAGAACGCCCAGATATCCACGCAGGACGTAACCGAGGAGTACATAGACCTCCGGGCCCGACTCCAGGCCCTCGAAGCCGTGCACGAGAGGCTGATCCAGCTCCTGAAGGAGGCCCGCACCGTAGAAGATGCCCTCAAGGTGGAGCAGGCCCTGAAGGACAACGAGGCCGAGATAGGGCAGGTGAAGGGCCGTCTCCAGTTTCTAGAGAGGAGCACCGATTTCAGCAGCATCCACGTCCAGCTCCTGCCCGTTCCCCCTCAGGAGACGGGCATACAGCCAGGCGCCTGGAACCCCATTACAACCCTCCTGACGGCCCTCAACAGGTACATAGGGGTGCTTCAAACCCTTGCCGACGCCGCCATATACGCCCTGATCTTCGCGGGACCGCCCTCCCTGCTGCTGTGGCTTTTGGCCAGGGCCGTCTTCCGCAGGCGAAGGCCCCGTCCGGCAGGCCCACCGGCACCATGAGGGAAGGCACCAGGCCCGCGGCACCCCAGGCCCGGGAGACGGTTTCGGGCTTCTATCTGGTCCCTCACACCCATTGGGACCGCGAGTGGTACGCCACCTGCGAGCAGTTCAGGTACAGGCTGGTGAAGCTCATGGACAGGGTGCTGGCCGACCTGGCCTCCGGAGGCTTGCCCTGCTTCTGGCCCGACGGCCAGATGGCCCTCTGGGAGGACTACCTGGAAGTAAGGCCCGAAGCCAGGGAAACTGTGGCCAGCCTCTCGAGACAGGGCAAGCTTCCCCTCGGCCCCTGGTTCATTCAGGCCGACGAATTTCTGGTGGACGGCGAGATGCAGATCCGCAACCTGCTTCTGGGCAAGGCCCTGGCCCAGGGCCTAGGCGAGTGGTGCCCCTTCGGGTATCTGGTGGACCAGTTTGGCCACACGGCCCAGATGCCGCAGATCCTCAGGGGCTTCGGCATCGAGCTGGCACTGGTCTGGAGGGGCGTTGGGCCGGAGGTCCAGGCCCCTGCCTTCTGGTGGGAGGGCCCTGACGGCTCCAGGGTGCTGGCCCTCTACCTGCCCGAGGGCTACTCCCTGGGGGCTGCCCTCCCCGAGGATCCGGAGGACCTGTCGATCCGCCTCAGCGACCTGGCTCAGACCCTGGCGTCCTTCTATGGGGACCTGCCCATCCTTCTCATGGCCGGGTCCGACCATGCAGCGCCGACGGCCAAGGTGATTCGGGCGACAGGCGAGCTGGAAGCCTTCGCCATGAAGGTTCAGGCGGCCCTTCCCAACCGATATGCCGAGCTGTTGGAGGGCCGCCCACTGCCCGTCGTGGCAGGCGAGCTCCGGTCTCCGGCCAGGGCCCACCTTCTGTCCGATGTGACGTCCAGCCGGATTCCCCTGAAAGGGTGCCACTGGCGGTTGGAACGTAAGCTCCTGCGCTATGCCGAGCCCCTGGCCAGCCTGGCCTCCGCCCTCGGCATGCCCTACCCTCGCTGGTTTCTCCGGAGGGCCTGCAGGCTGTTGTTAGAGAACTCCTTCCACGACACCATCTGCGGCACGGGCGCCGACGAGGTCTACTTGGACGCCCAACAGCGGTATGCCCACGGCGAGCAGTTGGTGGAGGAGGTGCTCAAGGAGGCCCAGTCCTACCTGGCCGATCGGGTCGACAGCTCCTCTCTGCCGGGCGAGGGGCCCGTGGTGCTGGTCTTCAACCCGACGCTGCAGGCCCGGGAGGAGGTCGTGGCCGTGGGCTACTCGGTGCCCCTGGGCGACAGCCTGGCCGTGCTCACTGCCGAGGGCACGGAAGCCCCGGTGCAGATGACGGCAGGCCGCCGGGAGCAGATCTTCCGCCTCCAGTTCTCGGCCCGGCGCTTCAGGAGCATCCTCACCCTCATCCGCCAACGGGAGTTCCAGGGCCTCCACCTTAACGCCGTCCGCATGAGCAGGCCTTCGCCGGAGCTGTTGGAGATCCAGGCCGTGGTTGGGTACCGCAGCGAGGGCGAGCTGGACCTGCCGGCCCTGAAGGCCCAGGCCCTCAGGGAGCTCGAGGACCCACGTATCAGGCAGGTACACATCCACATATGGCGCTCGGCGGACTGGCAGGCCCTGTTCCGCGTCAGCCTGCCGCCCCTGGGCTGGCGGGCCCTCCGCCTGGTGCAGAGCCAAGGGCCCACGGCAACCGGCATCGCCGTGGGAAAGGACTGGCTGGAGAACCAGCACTACCGGCTGAAGGTGGACAGCCAGGGCCGCATCGCCGTGCTGGACAAGGCCACGGGGCAACTCTACAGGGACCTGCACCTGATAACCGACGAGGGCGATGCCGGCGACGAGTACAACCACGGCCCCCTGCAGGAGGGGCTGGAGGTCGCTCGGCCGAGGTGCCGGTTCCCCAGGGCCGTGAGGGTCCGGCCCGTGGAGCACGGCCCCGTGAGGGCCACTCTAGAGATTCGGGCCACCTACAGACTCCCCGAGGGCCTCGACGCCACCCGGAGGCGGAGGTCGCATCGAAAGGTGGATGTAGAGATGGTGACCCGGGTGAGCCTGGTGGACGGCCTCAGGCGGGTAGAGTTCCAGACCGAGTTCGACAACCGGGCCAAGGACCACAGGCTGAGGGTGTGGTTCCCCACAGGCATCCGTGCCGAGGCCCTGGAGGCGGCGGCACCCTTCGGATCGGTCCTGAGGCCAACGGCACAGCCCTACGACGGCGCCTGGCCCGAGCGACCGGCAGCCAACGGCCCCCACTCCGGCTGGGCCATGGTAGCCAAGGGCCCTAGAGGGCTGATCGTGACGGCGCGAGGCCTGCCGGAGTACGCCTACCGGGAGGGGTCGGACGGCCTCTGGCTGGGGCTCACCCTGGTAAGGTCGGTGGGCTGGCTGTCGAGGGACGACCTGGCCACGCGGAAGGGCCATGCCGGCCCCTTCACGGCAACGCCGGGAGCGCAGGTGCAGGGGACCGTCAGGGCCGAGTATGCCATCGTGGTGGGCGACGAGGCGAGCCTGTTGATGCCCACCACGGTTGTGGAGGGATACCTGACCCCGCCCGCCGCCTGGTTCGCCCAAAGATCGGGCAGTGGCCTGCCTCCTGAGGGCAGCATCGTCACAGTAGGGCCGCCTGAGCTGGCCCTCTCCTGCCTAAAGGAGGCCGAGGACGGCCAGGGCTGGATACTGCGGCTGTACAACCCCACGGGAACCGGCCACGATCTCAGCGTAGCCCCGGGCCTGCCGCGCCTGGAGGTTCGCGAGTGCTCCATGGACGAGGCCTCGGCCCTCTCGGAGGCTTCCCCTACCCTTCGGGGACACATCGGCCCCTATCAGATCAGGACCTTCCGCCTCCTGCGCCCAGGCCCGTGAGGGCTGCAAGGAGACGGCTTTTCGCTTGCGCCGATCGCCACCACCGAGGTTGGAAAGGCTCAGCGCCCGGCCCCAGGCGCAACGGGCCGACCGGCGGTAGCTCCTGAAATCAGCGGCACCACGAGCCGCACACTAGGCCCCCACGGCCATAGGTGCATCTCGGCTCATTCCATCGGCCGGCACCGCGCCCGTGGGACAGGCAGGTCCTTGCCGAGCCCTGGAATCCCGGCACGGGCCCAAAAGCCCAATCCAAGCATCCTCCCTCACCGGGACAGCCTCTTCTTCCGCCCAAAGGTTCCCCCTTCTCCCCCGACGCCCCCATCCACTGGGGTGGACGGTGCTCCTGCTTGGCAGCTTCGACCACGTCCTCCAGCATCCCCTGCGTTGGGGCGCCTGCAGGGACTTAGCGGCCCGAGCGGTTGGGCAGAGGGCAGGCCAACCGGGCCCGCGGAGCATGGGCTGGCCAGGGCCAGCTCTCCCCGGGGGAATTCCAGCTCGCCCCTCGGGGGCCTTTCCCGTTGGGCTAGCTCCGGGACGAGCAAAACTTCTGCCTGGGGGAGCACAGCCTGTGGTGAAGCCTGGAGAGCCGTCCTGGTCCTCGGAGAGCGGGCGGGCCGCTCCAGCAGGGACCGCCAGCACCTCGTGTCTTTCGGACATGCGGGCCCGGGCTCTAGGCCCGCCCCTTGCTAAGCCCTTGGGCAAAGGGCCATTTGTTCCCGGGAGGCACGGGTGGAGGATGAAGAAGGGGGCCCTCGGCCAGAAGAAGCCGCATGGGCCCAAGGCCCCGGGCCGGCCCAGGGCGTACCCGCAGGAGTTCCATGCCAGAGCCGTCCCTCCAGGTGAGGGCGTGGGCGACATGCCACCAGCCAGACCACCCGGGCCAGCGGGTGTGGGCAGCCCTCCCATCCCCCGGCCCGTGGGGGTGGACAGGGCAGCAAGTCCCTCAGTAGGCAGGGCCAGCCAGGCCCACGACGGGCAGGCCAGGTCCTGCCCGGAAGCCCAGGGGGCCCAGCCAGGTGCCAAAGCTCCGCAGGAGCCAGGGCCGGGCCGCCGGACCCGGAGCTGTCAACGGGGGAAGGAAAGCCCCAGAAGAACCCTCGGACCTCCATGCCGACAGGTTCCGAGGAAGGCCAAGGGCCGGAGGGAGGGATCGGCCAGGCCTTCTTCCCCGCAAGCCGATATGGGCAGGGCACCCTTCCTGCCCCTATCCCTTAGCAGGTTCCTCCCGCCGCACCGACAGCCCCGTCGGGCCCCCTGTGCGGGGTGCCGGGAAGGCCACT
>FWWM01008520.1_pt1 | contig 13452 bp, 10 predicted proteins | sample 2228351 | NCBI WGS metagenome assembly FWWM01 (sample SAMEA103939774, study PRJEB20133) | metagenome | reverse complement strand
TCCGGGATATGCAGGCTGGAATCGGTCCTAGTGAAATGAGAAAAACCCTCACCATCGAGGACCGGCGAGAAGCTATCAAAACTGCAGTCATGATGGCCAAGCGCGGGGATATCATCCTGATCGCTGGCAAAGGACATGAAGACTATCAGGAAGTGAAAGGCGTGAAGCATCACTTTGACGATGCGGAAGTCGTAACCGAATACCTAAATCTATTCACAGGACAATAAACGTATGCTTTATCCCATTTTTGACTACCTAGATCGAGTGATGGATATCCCGGGAACCGGGGTGTTCCGATACATCTCGTTCCGTGCGGGGATGGCGGCTGTTCTGTCCTTGATCATCACCATCACCTTTGGTCACCGCATTATCAACTGGATCCGCAATCGGCAGATCGGAGAGACGGTTCGCGACCTGGGGCTCGAAGGCCAAACTCAGAAAAAAGGCACTCCGACTATGGGGGGCTTGATGATGATTGCTGCGATTTTGGTGCCGACCCTTCTTTTTGCCAATCTGAATAATATCTATATCATCCTTCTCCTGGTTTCCACGGTTTGGTTGGGATTGATCGGATTTTTGGATGATTACATCAAAGTATTCCGAAAGAATAAGGACGGTCTAAAAGGTCGGTTCAAAATCGTAGGCCAAATCGGAATCGGGATCATCGTGGGGGTTACCCTTTATTATAATGATGACGTGGTCATTCGCGAGTTCTCTACCCCGGTTTCCGTAGAAAGCGGAATTGTCGAAACTCCGGCTTTCCAGGATGTCAAAGCGCTGAAAACCACCATTCCTTTCTTCAAAAACAACGAACTGAACTATGAGAATCTACTTGGATTTCTAGGAGATTCCATGACTCCGATTCTCTACATTTTGGTGGTAATTTTCATTATCACGGCAGTGTCTAACGGTGCAAATATTACCGATGGAATCGATGGCCTAGCAGCCGGGACTTCGGCGATTATCGGCTTGACCATCGCCATTTTCGCTTACCTGAGCGGTAACACCATTTTCTCCCAATACCTGAACATCATGTACATCCCCAACTCTGGGGAACTAGTGATTTTCGCCTCGGCATTTATCGGCGCTTGTATCGGATTCCTGTGGTACAATGCCTATCCGGCACAGGTTTTCATGGGCGATACGGGTTCATTGATGCTAGGAGGAGTAATTGCGGTTCTGGCTTTGACGCTGCGCAAAGAGCTTCTGATTCCGGTCATGTGCGGGATTTTCCTGGTCGAAAATCTCAGCGTCATGATCCAGGTCGCCTACTTCAAGAAGACCGGCAAGCGGGTCTTCCTGATGGCCCCGATCCACCACCATTTCGAGAAGCTGGGCTGGGCTCCTATTTCAAATACACGAGAAAGAAATACGGCGAAGGCCGCAGGATTTTCCTCATGTCTCCGCTGCATCACCATTATCAGAAAAAAGGAATTCATGAGGCCAAAATCGTTACGCGGTTTTGGATCGTGGGAATCCTTTTGGCAGTCATTACCCTAGCAACCCTCAAACTGAGATAATCCAACTATGAAGCAAATAGCCATCCTAGGTGCAGGTGAAAGTGGATTGGGAGCAGCATTGCTCGCCAAGCGGGAGGGCTATGGAGTTTGGGTATCCGATATGGGACAAATTGCTGAGGAGAGAAAGAAGGCACTGACTCAAGCCGGAATCGGATTCGAAAACGGTCAGCATACCGAGGAAAAGATTCTTTCCGCTGACCTAATTATCAAAAGTCCGGGGATTCCTGACAAAGCTCCTTTGGTCAAAAAGGCGCACGAGGAAGGGATTCCGGTGATTGATGAGTTGGAGTTTGCGTGTCGGTTTAGTGCGGGAAAAGTAATTGCGATTACCGGAACTAATGGCAAAACGACCACGACGCTTTTGACTTATCACCTGATGAAAGAAGCCGGACTCGACGTAGGATTGGCTGGAAATGTGGGCAAAAGTTGGGCTGGACAGCTAGTCGAAAAAGATCATGATTGGTGGGTGATCGAGACGTCGAGTTTTCAGATCGACGGTTTTGAGTGCTTCAAGCCAGAGATCGCCATGCTCACCAACATCACTCCGGATCACCTCGATCGCTACGAGTATCAATTGGACAACTACATTTTGTCCAAAATGAATCTTTTCAAAATGATGACGCCTAGAGACAAGGCCATTTTCTATGCAGAAGATAGTCTGAGCAGAAGAGGTCTGGAATTGAAGCCTCAAAAGGCGACTTCATTTTGGATTTCCTTGAGTGGACCTCAGTCTGCTGGAGGCTTTTCAGATTTGATTTCATTGGAATTTGCCGTAGGCGGAAAAAATATCCAAATCCCGGTTTCGGCGCTCCCGATTCAGGGCAAGCATAACATCCTGAATGCCCTCTTTGCAGGTACTGCAGCCATTTTGGCTGGGGTAGAGGAAAATCAGCTACTGGCTGGATTCCAGACATTCAAGAATGCGCCTCATCGGATGGAATTGATCCGTACGGTGGACGGTGTGGACTTTGTGAACGACTCCAAAGGCACCAATGTAGAATCGACCTTCTACGCCTTGGGAAGCTATGATCGGCCGATGATCTGGATAGCAGGAGGAGTGGACAAGGGCAATGACTATTCGGTCCTGGTTCCTTTGGTAGATAAAGGAAAAGTCAAAACGCTGATTTGCCTGGGCAAGGACAATGAAAAGTTAAAAAAGGCTTTTGGCGGAATCATTTCCGATATCCGAGAAACTCAATCCATCGCCCAAGCGGTGAGTTGGGGATTGGAATCGGGCAAATCAGGCGAAGTGGTATTGCTGTCACCGGCCTGTGCCAGCTTTGACCTATTTAAAAATTATGAAGACCGAGGTGAGCAGTTTCGCCAGGCGGTACTTGAACTGAACGGAAAGCAACACGCATGAATTCGCTGAAGACATGGATCGATGAGAATTTCAAAGGAGACCCAATCATCTGGGCCATCGTGATCTTGCTGTCTCTGTTCAGCATACTGGTGGTGTATTCCGCCACGGGTACTTTGGCCTACAAAACTGCCGGCGGAAATACTGAAACTTACCTGGTCAAGCACTCTTTCTTGGTCTTTTTATCACTTTTTGTGATGTGGCTGGCTCATAAGATGCCCTACCGTAAGTATGCGCTTTATGCCCGACTGTTCATGTATTTGTCGATTCCGCTATTGGCGATTACCTACTTCTTTGGCTCGAATATCAATGACGCCAATCGATGGATTACCATTCCGGTGATCAATCAGGCCTTCCAGCCATCCGATTTAGCTAAGCTTTCCCTAATCGCCGCGTTGGCAGCGATGTTGGCTAAGCGGCAAAACAATATCAAGGACTTCCTCGGCACCTTTATGCCGATTATTCTTTCGATTGGTATCATCTGCGGACTGATCGCGATGGCTAATATGTCCACGGCAATTTTGCTTCTGATGACTTGCCTCCTGATCATGTTTATCGGTCGGGTACCTGTCAAATACCTTGCCCTGGTGGTTGTCGTTGGTTTGTTGGGATTGACCATTGCCGGATTTACCGGGCAGCGGGGCGAGACTTTTGTCTCCCGTATCACCGCTTTTTTGGAGTCCAAAGAGGATGACAGCAAGATTCCATTCCAAGCCGAGCAATCCTTCATCGCGATTGCTACGGGTGGCATTACCGGAAAAGGACCGGGAAACAGTGAGCAGCGAAATTCCCTTCCGCATCCTTACTCTGATTTTATCTACGCCATCATCATCGAGGAGTATGGTCTGGTGGGAGGCGCTTCCGTGCTTTTCCTCTACTTGGCTTTGCTGTACCGAGGCATGCGTATAGTCGCCAATTCCAATAAGGCCTTCGGTGGATTGCTATCAGCCGGACTAAGTTTCGCACTGGTCATACAGGCTTTGGTCAATATGGCCGTAGCCGTGGGATTGGGCCCGATTACGGGTTTGCCATTGCCGCTATTGAGTATGGGAGGAACGTCCTTGGTTTTCACAGGAACTGCTCTTGGTATTATTCTGAGTGTGAGTCGCGGCGATCACCAAGATGAAATAGCCGCTCAGCCGGAAAAAATCAGGGTTTCTAATCGATTACGAACAGCATAACGTGAGCAAACCAGCTACATATCGAATTCTCATCAGCGGTGGAGGCACCGGCGGACATATCTATCCTGCCTTGGCGATCGCTAATGCTTGGGTGGAAAAGCATCCGGACAGTGAGATTCTATTTGTAGGTGCGCTGGGCAAAATGGAAATGCAAAAAGTCCCCGAAGCTGGATATCCCATCAAAGGACTGCCGGTGGCTGGTCTGCAGCGAAGCCTTTCGCTTTCCAACCTGAGCTTTCCATTTAAGCTGATGAAGAGCCTATCGATGGCATCTCAAATCGTCAAAGACTTCAAGCCAAACGCGGTAGTCGGAGTCGGTGGCTATGCAAGTGGTCCGGTGCTGTATGCCGCACAGCGAAAAGGTATCCCAACTCTGCTCCAGGAGCAAAATTCCTACGCTGGACTCACCAATAAGCTTTTGGCTAAAAAAGCCAATACGATCTGCGTGGCTTATCCTGAGATGGAAAAGTTCTTCCCGGCTGACCCAATCCGACTCACGGGGAATCCTGTCCGAAAGGACATTATGGATCTTTCTGGTAAGCGGGAAAAAGCATTGGAGCATTTTGGATTGGCTTCAGATCGCAAGTCGATTTTGGTGATCGGTGGCTCACTCGGAGCTCGCACCCTCAATCAGGCTGTCTTGAAAGATATGGCTGCCTTGGAGAAGGACGGTTATCAAGTGCTTTGGCAAAGCGGCAAATTCTATTTCAAAGAAATGGCCGGAAATCTCCGTCAGACGGATTTGAAACACATCCACCTCCGGGAATTTATCCGCGAGATGGACTTGGCCTATGCAGCGGCTGATGTGATTGTCTCTCGGGCTGGTGCCCTGTCGGTTTCTGAACTCAGCCTCGTGGGCAAGCCGGTGGTATTTATCCCTTCGCCCAATGTAGCTGAAGATCATCAGACTAAAAACGCCATGGCCTATGTCAATCGGCAGGCAGCATTGCTACTGCGAGACAGTGAAGCCGTAGGAAAATTGAAATCAACGGTGGATCCGCTTTTTGCTGATCCCACCATCGGAGCCACTTTGGCTTCCAATATGAATAAACTGGCCAAGCCAGATGCTACAGAAGCGATAATTAACGAACTCGAAAAACTGGTCAAATGACGTTCAAAGGAATACATAAAGTCTTTTTCCTCGGTATCGGAGGCATAGGCATGAGTGCTTTGGCCAGATGGTTCCGGCATGAAAGCTATCCGGTGGCCGGTTATGATAAGACTCCTTCGCCTTTGACCGAAGAGTTGGAAAAGGAAGGTATGCAGATCACTTTTGAAGATAAAGTGGACAGCATTCCTGCCGAATTCACGACCATTCCAGAGGAGGTTTTGGTGGTGTGGACGCCTGCGATTCCAAAGGATAGCGTGCTACTCAACTTTTTCCAAGCACACTATCAGTTGAAGAAACGATCCGAAGTCCTCGGTATGATTACCAGGGATCTCTATACCATAGCAGTAGCAGGAACTCACGGAAAGACCAGCACCTCTTCGCTCATCGCTCATTTGTTGAAATCCGCCGGAAAACCTGTCGTGGCATTTTTGGGCGGAATCACCCAAAACTACCAGAGCAATCTGATTTTGCCGGGCAAGTCAAAAGAAGATCCGATCGTAGTCGTGGAGGCGGATGAGTTTGATCGTTCTTTCCTTAGACTGCATCCCAATGAGGCGGTTTTGACCAGTGCTGATCCCGATCACTTGGATATTTACGGAGATGAGTCCACGATTTTGGATGGATTTAGGGACTTTTTGCGCCTTTTGGATAAAAAAGGCAAGCTCTACCTCCAGTCTCATGCGTGGTATCGATTGGGAGAAAATCTTGGTACCAGCGCTGGAATCCGTGAATACGGGCTTCGTTCCAATAGCATTCATGCTGAAAATATCATCGCCCGACCAGGTTCTTTCCAATTTGACTATATCGGGATCAAAGCCCAAATCAAGAGTTTGGAGTTGCATATTCCTGGTTTTCATAATGTGGAAAATGCATTGGCAGCAATAGCTATTGCTGTGGACCACGGACTGACCGAGGAGCAAATCCGAGCTGGAATCAAATCTTTCCGTGGGGTGAAAAGAAGATTTGAGATTCACTCCAGCGCTCCGGGACATATCTATATCGATGACTACGCACATCACCCGGAGGAAATCAAAGCATGCCTGAGTTCGGTGAGAGCCATGTATCCGACTCAACGATTGACGGTGATCTTTCAGCCGCACCTCTTCTCGAGAACGCGGGATTTTGCGGCAGGATTCTCCGAAAGCCTTTCACTGGCAGACGAAGTGGTCTTGCTCGATATCTACCCTGCTCGAGAATTGCCCATCCCGGGAGTCAATTCCGAGATGCTTTTGGAAGGAATCAAGGCAAACAAAAAGACTTTGATAAATAAAGATCAGGTGATGGACTACCTGAAGGAATCTCGCCCTGAGGTCCTCGTGACCATGGGAGCAGGTGATATTGACCGGCTGGTGCCGGGTATTGCAGCATGGATGAAGTCAACTGTCAACCCAGAGCAGAGATGAAGTTTCGCAGAGCCAAAAAAGTAATCGGTTACCTGTCTCTTTTCCTGATTTTGGGAGGGTTTATTGCCTTTGTCGAAAAGAAAAGTCAAGAGAAGACTTTCCTACAGCTCGAGGTGGAATTGGAGGCGGTAAGTGGGCTTTATTTCGTGGAGGAAAAGGAAATCATCCAAATTGTCGAAAGAGACTTTCCTGAATTGGAGCTCGGTCTTCCCGTTTCAGAAATTCCGCTTTTTGCTATCGAGAAGAGGCTTTTGGGTCATCCTTTCATCAAGGCTGTTGAAGCTTCTTTGGAGCAGAAAGGAATCGTGAAAATCCAGGTTCAGCAGCACGAGCCGATAGCCAGAATTGCCCGACCTTCCAAAGCGGACGGCTACATCACGACAGAAGGATTGATAATCCCGACGTCTCCTACCTACACCAGTCGAGTCCTCATTTTGCAGGGTAAACACATGGACCAATTGATGGATTTGGGGGACCTGGATCAGATGCCGGAGCTCTTGCCTTTGGTGAAGTTCATCACGGCTAATGAGTTTTGGAGCTCCCAGATTACCGAGTTGGAGATCAACGGTCCATCGGATATCCGACTGCATCAGCAGGTGGGCAAGCAGGTGATTGAGTTTGGTGACGCACTTGATTTTGAGAGCAAGTTTAAGCGGATCGAGATTCTCTATCAGGAGATTTTACCAAGAAAAGGCTGGAATGCTTATGAGCGGATCAGCGTAAAATTTAAGAATCAAATTGTTTGTGAATAAAGCTTGGATATGGAAAACGACAAATTAATAGTAGGCCTTGACATTGGTACCACCAAGATCTGTGCGATCATCGGTCGCAAAAACGAGTTTGGCAAACTCGAGGTCCTCGGTATGGGCAAAGCAGTCTCCGATGGTGTAGATCGAGGTATCGTCACCAATATCGAAAAGACCGTCCATGCCATCGAGAAGGCCGTGGAAGATTGCGCCAATATGGCTGAAGTCGATATCGTCGATGTGATCGTAGGTATCGCCGGGCAGCACATCCAAAGCAAAATTATGCATGGAAGTATCATGCGCCAGCCTTCTGAAGAAGAAATTACCATTGAAGATGTGCAACGTCTCACAGCGGACATGCACAACATCGTAGTTCCTCCAGGCAATAGCATCATCCACGTGATGCCGCAGGACTACACGGTCGATTATGAAGGCGGTATCAAAGATCCTGTCGGCATGGCGGGTACACGTTTGGAGGCGGATTTCCATATCATCACTGCCCAGACTACCGCTATTCACAACATCAACAAGTGTGTCAAAAGAGCCAATTTGACATCCAAGCAACTCATTCTTGAGCCTTTGGCGAGCTCGCTGTCTGTACTCAACGATGACGAAAAAGAAGCCGGGGTTTGCTTAGTGGATATCGGTGGGGGGACTACCGACATTGCCATTTTCTACGACAATATCATTCGCCATACGGCCGTAATTCCTTTGGGTGGAAATATTATCACTGCCGACATCAAGGAGGGCTGCATGCTCATGCAAAATCAGGCGGAGCTGTTGAAAACCAAATTCGGCAAAGCCATCGCAGAAGAGGCTAACCCTAACGAAATCGTATCCATTCCTGGATTGAGAGGTCGCCCTGCCAAAGAAATTTCAATCCGAAATCTGGCCAATATTATCCAAGCCAGAATGGAAGAAATCATCGAAATCGTGCAGAATGAAATCATTCAAAGCGGCTATTACAAAAAGCTGGCAGGTGGTATCGTACTGACTGGTGGTGGTTCTCAGCTCCAGTTCATTTCTCAGCTATTTGAATACATGACTGGCTTGGATACCCGCATAGGATTTCCAAATGAACACCTGGGCAAGTCGGTCATCGAGGAGGTCAAAAGTCCGATGTATGCAACTACGGTGGGATTGGTCTTGGCGGGTTTTAAATCCATAGACAACCGGGAGGATGAATACAACAAGCGCCGGGCAAATACCGGCCACAAACCAAAGATCATGAAAACCCGCGAAGCGGTATTTCACGGATTCTTCAAAAATATCACTGAAAAAATGAAAACATTCATCAACGCCGACATCGGTGAGGATGACCACTACAAATAAACTAGGGCTTATGATTGGGGGAGGTATTCGGCCTTGCGGATTATTTCCCTTTCACTTCCCATTTCTTACAACCTGAAAAATTTTCACCAAATCCTAAAATATGTCAGATAACATGAAAGATTACAGATTTGATCTCCCAAAAAACCAAAAGTCCATCATCAAGGTGATCGGCGTAGGTGGAGGTGGCAGCAATGCCGTAAACCACATGTACAACCAAGGCATCAAAGATGTCGAGTTTGTCGTGGTCAATACTGATGCGCAGGCATTGAAGTCCTCACCAGTTCCGTTGCGTTTGCAGCTTGGAGCTAACCTGACCGAAGGTCTCGGTGCAGGTGCCAATCCTGAGCAAGGCCGAAATGCAGCTCTTGAGTCTCAGGAAGAGATCCGTGAACTCTTGGCGGACAATACTAAAATGGTATTTATCACTGCCGGTATGGGCGGGGGTACCGGTACAGGGGCAGCTCCCATTGTGGCCAAAATCGCCAAGGAACTCAATATCCTCACTGTGGGTATCGTGACGGCTCCTTTTGTTTTCGAAGGAAAAAAGAAAATGGCTGTAGCTCAGGCTGGTATCGAAGCCCTGAAAGAAAACTGCGATACCGTCCTCGTCATTCTCAATGACAAATTGAGAGAAATCTATGGAAATCTTGCTATCCGTACCGCCTTCAGCAAAGCAGATGATATCTTGACTACTGCGGCCAAATCCATCGCTGAGATTATCACCATCCATCAGGATGTAAACGTGGATTTTGAAGATGTGAAGACCGTCATGAAAGATGCCGGTGCTGCCGTGATGGGTTCTGCTACCGAAGAGGGCGAAGGCCGGGCTATCCGTGCGGCAGGTGCTGCGATTTCTTCTCCTTTGCTTAACAATGTGGACATCAAAGGAGCTCAGAAAATCCTCCTTTCCATCATGTCAGGTGAGGAAGAGGAGCTTTCAATGGACGAACTCAGCGAAATCACCGAGTATATCCAAGAAAAAGCAGGTGACAATGCTGAAGTTATCTTCGGTCAGGGTATCGATCAGGAATTGGGTAAGGGTATCCGTGTAACAGTCATCGCTACTGGATTTGAGATGGACAAGCTGTCTGATAAAGTGGCTAGAAAAACCGATTCTACTCCAGTTTCTGCTTTTGCTCCCGTGGCAAGCACACCTGTAGCAACTCCTGAAGTAACCAAAACACTAATTAATCTGGAGTCCGGCAAAAAACAGCAAGTAAAAGAAGAGCCTATCGTAGGTGGATCTACATTTACTTTCTCCGTACCAAAGGCACCTGTTCAAGCCCCTGCCGCTCCTATCGTTCAGGACGAGGAGAAGGAAGAGTTTTCATTTTCCTTCCAGCCGCTTGAGGTAGAAAAAGAAGAGCCAAAGCCAGCCCAAGAGCCGGAAAAAGTGGTTTTTCAACTCAACGAAGATGAAAAACCAGCTCAAAAAATTCCAGCTGAATCTCAGCCAGCCCCTCCAGTTTTTGCAAATGACTACTATGAGCAAATGAAGCAGAAAGCCATCCAACGTGCTCATGAGCGATTCGAAAAACTGAAAGGAAACCGTACGTTCAATCCTTCTGCTGAAGAAATGAAAGAGAAGTTGAACGTACCGGCTTATCAGCGTAAGAATGTGGTGCTCAATGAGCCACAGCACAGCTCTGAGCCAGCGATCAGCAAGTTTAACCTAAGCGAGGAAAATGAAATCCTTGGAAACAACCGTTTTCTCCACGACAACGTGGACTGAGGTCTAAAACTCCAGCAGCATGTCTGCCTGGGTGTGCAGCAGTTCGATATACAGCCTGTTGGTGAGCAGGTTATCTGACATATTTTGCTCGATTTTAGCAAGCTTCGGCTTGAGAGCGAGGACGTGCATACCCAGATAATGGAAGATGTCGGTGAGGTGGCTCAAAGCGATGCCACCCCCGCCTATTCCAGATGAAATACCCACCAAAGCACATTTCTTATTTCGAAAGGTGTTGGGATACGTCATCCCGTCGATAAAGGTCTTGAGAATACCGGGAAATGAGCCGTTGTATTCAGGAACTATGAAAATGAACTTTTTGCCTTCTTTCACGCGATCATGAAACGCGTTGTATTCGGGGTTTTTCCCGTTGTTTTCATATAAAGCTGAGAACGTAAAGTCCTCCGGGAGTTTTTCTAATTCGAGTATTTCGGATTCAGCTCCTTTTTCTGACAAAATGGATTGATATAACTCTGCGATGACTTTGGATACAGAGTTTTTACGGTTGGTGCCGACGATGATCTTGATCATAAGGTGATTTTTTCTGACTCCAATACAAGGAAACCGGGGCAAAAGTTCTGAGCCGCTTCCAAAATCCTATCTTTGCTACAAATCAACGATACGATATGGACTACCTCAAGCAAATCAAAGATGCTGTTTCTTTTATCCAAAGTCAGTATTCAGAATCCCCCGCTGTTGGGATCATTTTAGGTACGGGACTTGGGAAATTGGCTGACGAAATAGATGTCCAATTGGAGATCAATTATAAGGATATCCCTCATTTTCCGGTTTCTACGGTGGAGAGCCACTCCGGAAAATTACTTTTTGGAACGCTGTCAGGGAAAAAGGTAGTCGCCATGAAAGGTCGCTTTCACTACTACGAAGGGTACTCGATGAAGGAAGTGACTTTCCCAGTACGGGTCATGAAAAAACTGGGAGTCAACACGCTTTTGGTCTCCAACGCCTGCGGAGGACTGAATCCTGCACAGGAAGTCGGTGAGGTGATGATTATCAGCGATCACATCAATCTTTTTCCGGAAAATCCACTTCGAGGTAAAAATTTCGACGAACTCGGCCCCCGTTTTCCCGACATGAGCCAAACCTACAGCAAGCGACTGATCGCTGAAGCCCTGAAAATCGGAGAGGAGATCGGCGTGAAATTACATACCGGAGTGTATTGCGGAGTCGAAGGGCCAAACCTGGAAACCCCGGCAGAATACAAATACCTGCGAATCATCGGAGGCGATGCAGTGGGTATGAGTACCGTGCCGGAAGTTTTGGTAGCCAGACATTCAGGAATGGAGGTTTTTGGGATTTCAGCGATCACAGACTTAGGAGTGGAGGGTCGAATCCATGAAGTTTCCCTGGAGTACGTACTTGCGGCAGCGGCCAAAGCCGAACCGGTCATGGCGGCGGTCATGCGGAAGTTGGTGGCCAAGATTTGATATTTCGTTCCGTCAGGGTTGATTTTCAGCCCTGAAGGAATGATTTTTTTGGTTTTTAGTCTGCTTTGGCTTAGCTTGATGGTGTAAAAATTAGTTTTTCGATTGGGTAGATGAACAGAGTAAGTTGGATCTTAGGGGCTTTTTTGTTTTTGGCTTTCAACTTTGCAAAAGCACAGACCGATTCCCTCACGTTTGAATTCGGAAAAGCACCTTCTGCCGCGACCAGTATCGTGCTGACCGGTAAGATTACCGTGAAGGGAAGCGGTGAAGGTCTCCAAGGAGTAGGCCTTCATGTAGACGGATTGTATTCAGGAGTCAGTACGGATCGGTTTGGTACGTATTACATTACACTTTCGCCTGGCTATCATAAAGTTACCTTCAGGCATATCTCCTACATCCCGATCCCTACGATCGTTTATCTCTATGAAAATGGAGTAATCAGTCTGGAGATGTCTGAGAAAAACTTCGAGCTCGAGGGCGTGGTAGTGATGTCCGATGAACCGGATCGAAATGTGCGAAATCCGATCACCGGTATCACCAAATTAACTACTCGCGAGCTCCGGGCGATACCCGCTTTCCTCGGCGAGGCTGATATTTTCAAAGGGTTGCAGCTTCTGCCCGGTGTAAGTACAGTGGGCGAGGGAACCTCCGGAATCAATGTTCGTGGCGCCAAAACGGATCAAAATCTACTACTGATGAACGAAGCGATCGTGCTAAGTTCCAATCACGCTTTGGGCTTTCTTTCGGCTTTCAATACCGATGTCACCGAGACCTTTACGCTCTATAAAGGAAATCTTCCGGCCAATTTTGGAGGACGGGCAGGCTCGGCGCTTAATATTCAGATGCGTCCCGGTGATGCCCAAGAATGGAAAGGAAGCTTGGGCGTGGGTACTTTCAACGGTAAAATTCTACTCGAGGGTCCCTTGGTGGATGATAAAGTATCCGTGATCTTGGGCGGTAGAATGTCCAATGTCAACTGGCTCCTCAATCAAACCCGCAATCAGGATATTCGCGACAGCCGACTGAATTTTTACGATGGATATGGGGCTATTTCCTGGAATATCAAGCAAGGTCATGATCTGGAACTGAATACGTTGGTCACCGGAGATGATTTTCAGTTTGCCGATCAGTTTGGGTATGATTGGGTTTCTCGGGTGAGTTCGATTCGATATCGGGGGATTTTGGGAGAACATATTTCCGTGACTGGCTTAGTTGCGGATGGAGACTTTTCTTCCTCCTTTTTTGATCCGGCAGGGGCGGATGCGGCTCGTATTTCCAATGGAATCCGCTATCAGCAAGCCAAGGCAACGGCTACCTATGCGAAAGAAAACTATGCGCTCACCATCGGAACGGAGGCGGTTCGCTATCAGGGAAAACCAGAGCGGAGAACTTCATTTCTGGAATCGGTCCCGATCGTGCCTGAGCAAGTGGGAAAAGAAAGAGGGTTGGAGCTGTCAGGATTTGCGACTTTGGAATATGAACTTGGAGAAAAAACCGGCATAGTCGCCGGGATTCGCTACAGCAATTATGGGCAATATGCTCCCGATACCGTGTATTCTTACCGACCATCCGAACCTATCGAGCGAGAGTCTATCGTGGGTGAGACGGCTTTTACTTCAGGTAAA
>FWWM01013200.1_pt1 | contig 13457 bp, 11 predicted proteins | sample 2228351 | NCBI WGS metagenome assembly FWWM01 (sample SAMEA103939774, study PRJEB20133) | metagenome | reverse complement strand
TTTAGCCTGTGGATATAAGACGTGTGAGGAGTTCGCAGAGGCCCTAGCCGCCGGAAAGGCCCCCATTGACGGGTGCTACCCCGGCGGCAAGCCCGTTCTCGAGAGACTCAAACAAGCAGCGACGCAAGCTGGGGTGAAGGTCAGTTAATATGCCCAAGGTCGTCATCCTCGGACAGAAAGAGTTCGACGTCCGCCCCGGCACGAATCTCTTAAAGCTCATCCAAGAGAATCGTTATGACGACCAGCTCCCCGCGACCTGTGGTGGCCAGGGGCAGTGCTCGACGTGCGCAGTGCGCGTGCTCAAGGGCGGGGGCGCGCCCAACCAAAACGAGCTCGAGGTCCTCGGCGAAGATCAAATTGCCCAGGGCTGGCGCCTCTCGTGCCAGATCGCTGTCACGGACGATATAGAAGTCGAGGTCCCCGGCTACGAGGTCGCCGAAGCAATTCAGATCGAGCCAGGGCTGATACGCGATGTGCTGGCCTACGCTGCCGACAGGATCCAGGAGCTCCCCTCAACGCAGAAGATCACCGTTAAGAGACTCAAAGACTTGAGCAATCGGGCAGAGGCGCTCGTAGAGGGTGGCGGCGACCCCAACGACTTCGCCGTGCTCTACGCGGTCTTCAGCTATCTCGCCCACGATCACAAAGCTCGAGAGATCCCCACGCAGTTTGAGCTGACCGACGAGAAGATCGAAAAGATTCTCGAGGCGTTCGCCAAGCGCCTCCCCGCCGAAGAAGAAGAGATCATCACCTATCCGTACTTTCTCTATGTCGCGTTTACGATCTTATTCTTGCTGACGGCGGGGCTAGGGATCTATTCGCTCTTTCGCGATGCCCCCCTGGAGGAGCCCGCGACCCCCTCGTTCACACCAAATCCAGAGAAAGCCCCGTGGTACTTCGTCGGGATTCAAGAGCTCTTAGCGATCTCCCCAAATATCGGGCCGTTTACGAGTGTGGCCATTGGCGGAGTGATCGCCCCTACGGTCTTTGTGCTCTTGCTCATGGCGATCCCTTATATCGAGCCGTATGTAGAATTTTGGCGCAAGGACAAGAGCAAACCCGTGGGGCGGCGCCTAAGAGATCGCCCGGTGACAACAGCGCTCTTTACACTCTTAATCGGCACCGTGATAGCGCTCATTATCATTGGGCAGTACTTCCGCGGGCCTCAATGGGAGTGGGTCATCCCTTGGCAATAATTAGCGCTCTTGATGGAGGGCTTTCTCCAGCAAGCGCTCGAAGATCGCCCAGACGCGGGAGTACCCCGTAGCCGGATCGTGCTCGCTGATGTTCTGTCGGGCGTTAGCACGAGCCATCTCCTTGGCTTTCGCCAGTAATGCAGCGGCTTCAATGCTCTGGCCGGCAGCCTCCAGCGCCATGGCCTTCTCCATCAGTTTGGTATACTCGCTCCCTGGGCCGTGGCAGGCTTCACACGTCACGTCCATCGTCTTGAGAATCTCTTCGTCTATGAAGGGATGGTCCCGAAACTCTTCGATATTATGACTTGTCATGAACTCTGGGCGGAACCACAGGTCGACATGGCGCTTGCTCGATTCGGGGATGTAGATATCGCTGATCTCGGGGTGGCCGTGACACGCCACGCACGTCGCCGAGCCCACAAACTGTAACGGCTCTCCCGTAATAGCCACGTCGGTACGCGCGTCGATCACCTTGGCTTGGGGGTTCTCCGTGCGGAAGGGCGAGGTGCGCTCCCCAAAACCTTCTACGAGGAACGTGTCTTTATGGAGCTGCCACCACGCCAGAATGCGCGCGATAGCTTCCTCGCGCTTCTCTTTTGGTGCATTGAAGACGAACCCAAAATCGTTGGCGGTCATCCATCGGATGCGCTCGATCCCCCGCTGGCGCTCGGCCCAGCGCTCGGAACGCAGCTTCTCTATGCTCTCTTCGAAGATCTGGGCAAAGCGAGTTCGCATCTCATGGTGGGCTTGTTCAGAGCGCAAAGCCAGGGAATTCCCCCCGTGGCAGGCTGTACAGCCGACTTGATCGAAGGGAAGCTCTTGGATGATCTTGAGGTTCTTATGGGTTTCGAGAAGGTCTTTGAGGGGCTCTTGGGCAAATCCCGGCACACCGATGTTGACGTGACAGGTCATGCAGAGATCGGCGCTGCGGCCCGCCTCAGTGACGACCTTTCTGATTTGGAGGTTCATCTCCGCGTTGAGCGCCACCATGAGCTGGTCCAGTAGTGACAACGAGCCTTTCTGGGCTTGGACCTGCTCAGCAAGAACCCTGTGCAGATAAGCGCGCTGATAGCGCTTCCATTCTTGGTTGTAGTTGTCCAGAGCAACGGTGAGGACCAAGAGCAACAACAAGACCGCCGAAATTGCGAACCATTTGCGTGCGTTCACCATAGCTTTATCTTATCGAATCTTGGGCAACCGCGCTAGTGCCCTGGTGTAACAATGCGCGGCGTGGCGATCAAGGGCGAGCCCTCTTTGAACTCCGCAGGGAGCTTAAAATACCGTTCGACGTGCCCCAACAGCCCTTGGAGATATCTTCTTGGCTGTGCGGCATTGGTGAAGGCTCTAAAGATCTCTAAGCTCTTCTCTATGCCCTCTAGGGCCTCCTCTGGGGGCAGGGGCGCTTTCTGGAAGAACTCCTGCACTCCGTTCCAGAGATGGACCGTGAGCGCTGTCCCCCCAACCTCAACGATTATCACTGGGCCGAAGCGCCGCTTCAGCGACTCTAAAGCTTCGAGAACATCGCTATCGGTGCCCAGCGCCCGCTCGCGATAGAACTGATAGATGAGCATCTCCAGCAGAGCTATGAAATCGATCAAGCGCTCCTTGCCCGCCTGAGAGAGGGGGTCAGTCTTCTCAACCCACAGCGCATGAAACTCTTCTGCCAGGCGTGCCCGCTGGTACCTCTCATGTGCCTGGAAGTATTTACAGCTGATCGGGCAGTTGATAGAAATCCCACGATGCTGCCCACAACAGCTGGGGCAAATCAATCCTCCCAGCGCTGGGCAGGATCGCTTGCCCGCCCGTCTGTGGCAGAAGACACAAAGAGACATGATAGGTCAAATAAATCCCATCTCCGCGCGGATCTCCTCGGACATCATCTCTGGGGTCCACGGCGGGTCGAAGACAAAGTCGACCTCGACGTTGATATCCTCACCGTAGTGCTCTTTGAGAGCGCGCTCACAGTCGGCTTGGATCTGCTCGTAGAGCGGGCAGCCCACGGTCGTCAGGGTCATCTCTAGGCGGATATCTTTCTCGCCGCGGATGTCGATGTCGTAGAGCAGCCCCAAATCTACGACGTTATACCCCAGCTCCGGGTCGAAGACGTTCTCGCGGATCACCTCGCGGATCTCGTCAGCGGTCATTGTGGATCACCCTTTCTGTGTAGATCTCTGTGGAGTCTCTCGGCGATCTTCATGAACTCTTGTGCTGCGGGCGACGACGGCTCCGCGATCACGATGGGCACGCCGGCATCGCCGTACTCGCGGAGCGGAGGAGCGAGGGGAATCTGCCCAAGCAAGGGGATATTCTGACGCTGTGCTTCGGCTGCCCCGCCCCCTTGCCCAAAGATATACTCCCTCTGGCCGCAGTGGGGGCAGAGATAGTACGACATATTCTCGATGAGCCCGATGATGGGCACGTTGAGCTTAGCGAAAGCGCCGATGCCCCTCCGCACATCGGAGAGAGCAACTTCTTGCGGGGTCGTCACGGCGATCGCCCCAGTGAGCGGGACGTCTTGAGCTAGGCCCAGCTGGGCGTCGCCGGTGCCTGGGGGCATATCCGCAAGAAGATAATCCAGCTCGGGCCAGGCCGTGCTCTCTAACAGTTCGTTAATCGCTTTAGAGATCATGGGGCCACGCCAGATGAGCGGATCGCCTCCGCCCACTAAAAGCCCGATGGACATCATATGGACGCCGTATTTGAAGACCGGGACGAGCTTGCCGCCTTGCACGATCGGCTGCTCCCTCACCCCCATGAGGTTGGGGATATTGGGCCCGTGCACATCGGCGTCGAAGAGCCCCACGCGCGCCCCCAGCTGCGCCAGGGCCACAGCTAAGTTCACACTCACGGTGCTCTTGCCCACCCCGCCCTTGCCACTGAAGACCGCAAGAATATGAGCAATATGGGGGAAGTGCAATCTCCGCGTCGGATGCACAGTACGGGGCTGGGGGCGCTGCGCCTGGGAGAATTCGATATGGACCGTTTCGATCTCTGGGAGGGTCTTGAGCGCTTGCTCAGCCCACGCTTTGAGTTGGGATTTGGACACATAAGCTGGAAGCAGTTTGAGTCGCACGTGGGCGGTCGAACCGTCAATGGTGAGATCGTCAACGAGATCGCTGAGCGGCCGGTGGGCGCGGGGGATCTCGATCAGCTGGAGGGCCTGGCGGGCCCGCTCGATCACCGTCATGACGGAACCTTCCCTGAGTGCTGCAGGGTGAGGACGTCGCCCAGGGTAAGCGAGGCTAAGTATTCTTCGAGCTTCTGGTTGATGATGGCCCAGATGGGGCTGGTGGGGCAGTCCGCCTCGATGGAGCACTTCAGCTCCGGATCAAGACAGGTCACCAGGGCGATGGGGCCGTCGAGGGCCTGGACGATCTCGCGGAGTGAGATATGCGACGGGCGCTTCTTGAGCAGATACCCGCCGCCGCGCCCATGGGTGGCTTCGACGAGGCCGTGTTCCCGCAGCTCCTGCATGATCTTCTCCAAGAACGGTTCGGGGATCCTGTGCTCTGCGGCGAGCTGGCCGATGGAGACCGGCTCCTCGTTATACCGTCGGGCGAGGGTACACAAGGCTCGCAGGCCGTAATCGCTCTTGCGCGTCACTCTCATAGGGGGCACCCCAAAATCCGAGCAAAATACTCTGCCTTCATTGTAAGAGAGAGTGGGCGGAAAGTCAACCGTAAGCGCGGGCCCGCTGGCGCGCCCAATGATCAGCTTCCAGGATCTCTTCAACGCTGGGATTGGGCACCCCCTCGTGCTCTGCGAGCACTCTCTCCAGCCCCCGCGCGATCTCTATAAAAGAGATCTCTTTGTTTAAGAATCTCTGCACTAAGATCTCATCAGCGGCGTTGGCCACAGCCGGGTAAGTCCCCCCGCGTCGCCCGGCCTCACACACCAGCCAGAACCCGGGATAGCGCTCCCGCCCCACCGGTGCAAATTCCAATCTCTGCTTGATTAAATCTAATCTCTCCACCGAAGAAGCGAGGCGCTCCGGATAGGTCAGGGCATACTGAATGGGCAGCTTCATATCGGGCGCGCTCAGATGGGCCAAGATACTCCCGTCGGTCAGCTCGACTAACCCATGCACAACGCTCTGAGGGTGAATGACCACGGAGATCTGCTCATAAGGGAGATCGAAGAGCCAGTGGGCTTCGATGACTTCAAACGCCTTATTGACCAAGGTCGCTGAGTCTATGGTGATGCGCTTGCCCATCTGCCAGGTGGGGTGTTGCAGGGCCTCGGCGACGGTGATCTGGGGAAAAGACTCTAGCGGCCTGGTGCGGAATGGCCCTCCCGACGCGGTTAAGATGATTCTCGCGATCTCGTCTGGGCTGCGTAGGGCCTGCAGAAGTTGGAAGAGGGCGCTGTGCTCGCTGTCGATGGGGATTAAGCAGGCCCTCACCCCTGCACCCCTCTCCCTCAGAGGGGAGAGGGGCTGGGGGTGAGGGTGGAGAGGGGCTGGGGGAGAGAGGGGGGGCGAAGCCGGGGTGAGGGCCTTGACCAAATGCCCCCCGATGACCAGCGACTCTTTGTTCGCTAAAGCGAGCGTCTTGTGCGCTTTTAATGCTTCGAGAGTGGGGATCAGTCCCGCCGCGCCCACCAGGGCATTGACGACGAGGTCAGCTTTAGGGTGAGTCGCTGCAGCCGTAAGCCCCTCCCCGCCGACGACGATCTCCCCGTTCCATGTTGCTTTTAAGAGCTGTCTCAGCCGGCTGAGGTCCTTGGCGCGCTCGATGGCGATCAGGGCGGGCTGGAAGTGTTGGGCTTGGGCTGCTAGCAGTTCTAAATTTTTTCCGGCAGCGAGAGCGACGACAGAAAGATCGTGTCCGGCTCGATTGAGCGCTTCGATCACCGCGAGCGTCTGCGTCCCAAGCGAGCCGGTCGAACCGAGAATCGAGACTCTTCGCGAAACGGTCACACCCTTACGCCAACTGCGGGGTCGGTGGCTGAAGCACCAGCGAGTCCTTCAGCAAGGCGTCGAGCTGCTCGCCCTCTAAGACTTCGACTTCCAAGAGGCGCTTGGCCAGCTTGTGCAGGGCTTGGATATTGCGCTGGAGCAGCTCCTTGGCCCGCGTATAACACGACTCAATGATGTTCTTGATCTCTTCGTCCACAAGCGCCGACATCTTCTCGCTGTGCTCGCGGTTGAGCACGAGATCGACCCCCAAGAAGACGTTGCCGTTCTCTTGCCCTAAGTTAATCGGGCCGACGCGCTCGCTCATGCCATAGCTGACCACCATGCGCTTGGCGATCTCCGTGGCCTTCTTGAGGTCGTCGTAGGCGCCCGTGGAGATCTCCCCAAAGACGGTCTCTTCAGCAGCCCGGCCCCCTAAGATCCCCGTCATGCGATCCAATAGCTCTTCCTTGGTGAAGAGATACTTATCGTTGAGCGGGAGCTGGAGGGTATATCCCAAGGCCTCCCCACGGGGGACAATCGAGATTCTGTGCACCGGGTCGGCCTTGGGCAGGAGCTTGCCCAGCAGGGCGTGCCCCGCTTCATGGTAAGCGATCTTGACCTTCTCTTCTTCGCTCAATAATCTCCCCTTGCGCTCGATCCCCGCGATCACCCTGTCTATGGCGTCTTCGAAATCCTTCATCTCTATAAACTCTTTGTTGCGTCGGGCGGCTAAGAGAGCCGCTTCATTGCAGAGATTTTCTAGATCGGCCCCGACGAACCCCGGCGTGCGCCGCGCTAAGAGCTTGAGATCGACATCGGGGGCGAGCTTCTTGTTGCGCACGTGGACCTGCAAGATGGCCTCGCGGCCCTTGGAGTCCGGCGGAGGAACGGTGATCTTCCGGTCGAACCGCCCCGGACGCAACAGCGCCGGGTCGAGGATATCGGGCCTATTGGTAGCAGCGAGGATGATGACGTGCTCGTTCTTGTCGAAGCCGTCCATCTCGGACAGTAACTGATTGAGCGTCTGTTCGCGCTCGTCGTGGCCGCCGCCGATCCCCGCGCCCCGCTTGCGCCCCACCGCGTCGATCTCGTCGATGAAGATGATGACGCCGCGCTTGCCCTTGCCCTCTTCTTTGGCTCTGCGGAAGAGATCGCGCACCCGGGCTGCCCCTACCCCAACGAACATCTCCACGAAGTCCGACCCCGAGATGGAGAAGAAGGGCACGTCGGCCTCCCCAGCGATCGCTCGCGCCAGGAGCGTCTTGCCCGTCCCCGGCGGGCCCACCAACAAGACCCCCTTGGGGATTTGCGCCCCAATCCGCGTGAACTTCTGCGGGTCCTTGAGATAGTCGACGATCTCTTGAACTTCTTCTTTGACCTCGTCGATGCCCGCGACGTCGTCGAAGGTGACGCGCGAGTACTCCTTCGTCACTAACTTCGCTTGGCTGCGCCCAAAGTTTAGGGCGCTGCTGCCCTCCCCCTGCATCCGCCGCATCATCCCGTACCATAACAATAAGATAATCAAGAACGGCAGCAGCGAGAGCACTACGGAAAAGACCCACGACGAGTCGCTTGAGCCCTCGAAGCTCACCAGGACTTTGTTCTTGGTCAGCTCTTCCAAGAGCAGATCGCTGATGATGGCTTCGGTGCGGAAGCGCTCTGCCGCCCCCAGGACCTGCTGGGTGAGGGCACTGATCTCGTCGGCCTTCTGCTTGCGCGCCTGGGTGAGGGCGTTGAGGGAGCGCTCCACGGCGCTCGCTCGTATGCTCAGACCGACGAGTTGGCGCCGCAGGATCTGCTGCTGGGGCAGGGTCTGGGCTTCAGCTTCTAGCGCGTGGAGCCAGGCGAGGCGTCGCTCCCCAAGGCCAAGCAGGCTCTGGATTCTGCTATAGCGCTGTTGCTCTTGGTGTCTTTGGGCATCGAGCACAGCCAAGTTGGGGTTATCGCCCAGGGCGCTGGGAGGGCGCACCCGCCCAAAGACGGTCCCCAGGGGGGTCCCCTTCACGGTCACCGTTGTCACCTGGCCGGCCTGCACCAGCGCGAGAAATTCAGAGTACCGAATCTGCTTCTCTGCAGAGTCGGGGCTGCCGAGAAACGATTGCAGCAGGATGACAGCGAAGATCACCACGACGATCACCAGGGCGATATTGCGAAAGCTTCGAATCCTCTTCTGCTGCTCGTCGCCGTTGGGAAACACCTATCATATCCTCCTCGTGGCCCTCACCCCGGCTGCGCCACCCCTCTCCTTCACCCTCACCCCCGTCCCCTCTCCCCTCTGAGGGAGAGGGGTGCAGGGGTGAGGGCCTCTCTTCACTATTTTAGCACTTTAGCGGGGGATATTCAACGCTGCCCACACCTTCTCGACGATCTCCAGCCCGGCGCGTCTTTGGGCCTCTTCGGTCGAAGCCCCAATGTGGGGGGTCAGCACCACCTGCGGCTGCCCGATCAGAGGGGACTGTTCAGCATAGAGATCAGCGGCGTAGCCCTTGAGCCTTCCCGCCTGTAACGCGCTCAAGACCGCGTGCTCGTCCACCAGCTCGGCGCGCGCGGTGTTGATGAGAAAACTCCCCGGCTTCACTCGCTCCAGAAGCTGTGCCGTGACCAAGCCGCGCGTCTCCGCAGTCAGGGGGATATGCAGGCTGACAAAGTCCGACTCAGCGAGCAGCGTCTCGAGGGGGACCAATCGAACGCCGGGCTCGACGCGCTCCGGCGTCAGGATATCATAGGCGAGCACTTTCATGCCGAACGCCAGCGCCAAGTGTGCCACCAGCCGCCCGATGCGGCCATAGCCGATCAGCCCGAGGGTTTTGCCGGCCAGCTCGACCCCGTAGCTTTTGGGCTTAGTGCCCTGCAGAGCAGCAGGCAGATGGCGAGCCAGGGCGAGCATCAAGCCGATAGTCAGTTCAGCGACAGCATTGGCGTTGGCCCCTGGGGCGTTCAAAACCACGATATTCGCTTTTTGAGCAGCTTGGAGATCAATATTATCGAGGCCCGTGCCGGCGCGCCCGATCACCTTGAGTCTCTTGCCCGCCGCGATAATTTCTTCTGTCACTTTGGTGCGGCTGCGCACGATGAGCGCGTCATACTCTGGGATCGCTTTGAGTAGCTCATGTGGGGAGATGTCTGTGTGGGCGACGACGTGTGCGCCGGGCTGCTGGTGCAGCCAGGCGATCGCGTCTGGGTGCAAAGGGTCGCTGATCAATATCTTCAACATAGCTGTAGTGTACCAGATGCTAGGGCGAGAGCACAACTGTGAGAGAGAGCCCGTCGCGAGCTGAGGGAGATGTCGCGTGCACCGTGAACTGCCCCGGCGCTAGCTCCACATCAGATGAGGGTTTGACTATCAGCCCGACAGCTTTGCTCTCACCCGGCCCAAGGGTGAGAGAGCTTTCCCGCAGCCGAAATTGCCATCCCACCGGCGCTGTCGTCACGGCGAGAGTGACACGAGCCGATACGTTCCCTCGATTGGTCACCGTCAGTAAGAGGGTCTTCTCTTCGCCGGGGCGGACGATGAGATCTGAGGAGCCGAGCGCGAGCTTGAGGCGCTCACGAGCGCGCACAGCGATTTGGGTCTTCCCGACAGCGAAATCGGAATCGCTCTGAGCACGAAGGGTGAGCCAATAGCGTCCTGGCGGCGTCCCTGCAGGGATCTGCACCGTGAGGAAGACTTCGTGCTGGGCTTGAGGCCCAAGCGTGATGTTTTGCGGCGCATCTAGGAGTAGACCCCAGCCCTGAGGCGCTTCGGGGCGCAGCTCGTAGACGCGCTCGTGATCGCTGAGATTGCGCAGCGCGAAGACGACGGTCACAAAGTCTTCAGGGTCGCCTTCTATTAGTGTCTTTGCTGGAGAGACCCTGATTGCGCCGGAGTGCTCTTCGTATCGAATTGAAAATCTCTGCCACGCCCACAGCGTGCCTAAGATAACAATTAGGGCTACACCGAGCGCAAGGACAAGGCCCTTTCTCATGGGCGCACCGGGACGATCTTCGTGACAGAGTTCTGCAGATCGTCGTTGTCCGTGACCGTGAGCTTGACGGAAAAGTCTCCGGCGCGAGTGAAGACCCACTCGACGATCTTGCCCACAGCGTCGGGCTTGCCGTCGTTATCGAAGTCCCACTCGTAGCGCACGATCTGGCCGTCGCTGTCTGTAGAGGCCGACGCGTCGAAGATCACTCTCTCGCCGACTCTGGGCTGGACGGGCGTGAACGTGAAGTCGGCAATGGGAGCAAAGAGCACGGGGCGCGGGACCTCGTACGCGCCGAAATCTAGAGTGATAGTCTGGCCCGTCTGCACGGTCACGGTCGCGCTGAGCGGCGTTGTTGGTTCATAGCGCTTGGGCAGAGTCGTTCGATCTAATGTGACCGTATAGCTGCCCGGCGGCACTTGCAAGAGATATTGGCCGGTAGCGCTGGAGCGAGTCTCAATACTTGTCGCTCCCACGGCGAAGACGCGCACATTGGCTAAGCCGGGCTCATCGGGATCGGGCTGGCCGTTGCGGTTCTTGTCGTCAAAGACCCGTCCCCGGATGATCCCCACCGAGCGCATGGGGATCTCTACAGAGACGACCTGTCCCACGGCGACCGTCACAGTGATGGGCAAGGGCACGGTCGGGACGAGGCCCACGGGTGCGCGGGTGATCTCGACTGTGTATGAGCCAGGGTTGACCGGTGGGAATCGGAAGTACCCTTGGGCGTCGGTGCGAGCGAGCTGCGTATCTAAGCGCAGGAGCGCGTCTTTGACGCCGGGTTCGCCCGGATCGCGTTGGCCGTTATTATTGAGATCAACGAAGAGATAGCCCTCGACGCGCCCTTTGATGATTACAGACTCGAAGGGCATAGCAAACTTCGTGCGCACTTCGATATTAAAGCTGAGAGCTGACGGCTCAGTGAACGCAAACGAGAATGAAGTGCTCACCGGGCCAAAGAGTGTGACGCTAGCCGACCCAAAGTAGCTGGAAAAGAACGGATAGAGCAGATTATTATTCAGACCGACCAAAAAGAACATGGAGACGCGTGCCGTCGTGAACGCTACACGCCCAATGAGCGTCACCTGATGATCGAGGGGGGTATTCGTATTGGGATCGACCTGGAAAGTGCCCTTTCCGGTGATGCTCAGGGACAACCCTTCAATGGCGAGTAAGGGACGCGTGATGAGAGAGCTAATGAACTCAAACGTATCAGTATTATTGGCAGGGTTGAGATTATCGCGAAAGAGATTGCTTTGAAAAGTCAAGATATAGCTGATCGGGCTGGCGATGTCAGCAATAGTCAGAGATTTGATATCTTCGTCGGTGCTAAGGGGTGCAAATGGGGGATCGTTGCTGCGCCGCGAGATGAACTTGATATCGAAGAAGAAACTGGGCAATCCCGGCAGAAGGCTTCTTATAACCAATCGCCCCTGCGACGTGATCGCAGTGATCTCTTGGACAGCGAGCTGACTGAAAAGATCGGTTCTCTTGCCGGAGACGAGCGCGCTGAAGCCCAGCGCTCCTACGCTGCCGTTGCCAAAGAGCGTCCAGATTTGGGTATCAGCCAAGACTGAGGGCACCGAGATTAAGCTGGGGAAATCGGGCTCGACGCGCAGATACTCTCCCCCAACAGTGACAGTATAGAAGTGTGGGGCAGCGCGCAAGAAAAACATGCGGCGCAGGCCCGCGCCGATCTCCGCAACGGCTCCTTCACCAGAGAGCACCCCGCTGCGGAAGTTCGCCGCACTGAGTGTGTAAGGAGTAGCACCTGAGACGCTGAGCCGCACCAGCGACGCCCGCACGCTTGGCCCATTGAAGTTTAAAGCTATTGCTTTCTGCTCTTGAATGAAATCCCCGTCTTGGTCTTCAAACGTCGCCATGAGTGAGAGGAAGTTCGTGAACCCAAGCTCGACGCCGCGGCGCGGCAACAAATTGTAAAGCAAGGGCGACTGGGGGAGATCGCCCAGATGCACAAAGAACGTCCCGTGCTGTGATGTGAAGAGAAACTCTTTCACACTGATGGGCAACCCCGAGGGAATCTGCGACCGAATGAGATCGGAGATAGTAATCTTTAGACTAAAGCGTTGATCCTCAGGCAGGGTCGCGTACGTCAGAAACGAGATGAGTGGAGTCAGGGTAGTGCCTATCAGAGCGACGTTGGCTCCCAAGGAGAGCTCCGCCGGGGCGAGCAAGTAGAGTGCTGTGGGGACTTTGGCGGCTTCGGGCGGCAGAATAATCAGAGTTGTAGCGCCGTTGGCTTGCACTCCTTCAGTGCGCAATGAGACGGCTGTCAGCGTGACCGTCTCAAACCCTGACGGAGCGTCTTGGGGAATCCTGACGGTGACGAGCACGGGCCGCGTCTCGCCCGGCAATAGCTCCACCAGCCCCGGCTCAACCTTCGTCGCAAACCCCCGTGGCGTAAAGGCCTCAAGCCGAAATGCATCGATCACGTTGCCCCGGTTGGTCACGCTGAACGTGAGAATGACTTCGCTGCCGGGGTCGACCTCTTGGGAGTCAGGGGCGCGCACGATGACCCCGGCGGTCTTCTCAACGATGATCGTCGTCTGGGCGCTGGCTCGGATTGATGGATCGCTCTGGGAGACGGCTTCAAGCGCGATAGTGTACGCTCCCGCAGGCGTCTCTTGTAGAACGAGCAGGGTGATGAAGACCGGCTCTTGCGCTCCGGGGGCAATCGTCAGCGGCGGGATCGCCCCGACGGCTTGAAAGCCCGACGGGACACTGACTGAGAAGAGATACGTGTCCGAAGCCGTCCCGCGATTGATCGCGACGAACGTCAGGATGACGATATCACCGGGCAGGGCTGGGCGTGGCGGCGGCGCGATCAACTCGATAGGTTGCCCTTGAGCTAGAATTGTGAAAACCCCTATCGCTAAGAGCGCGATCCCCGCACACGCCCTCTTCAGCATGTGAAAACCTCCTTGCTATTTTTTGAGTTTATAGCTGAAACCGCACCTGCCCGGCAACTAGGAAGTCGCCGCCAAAGTCAATAATCACTAACCCCAAGTACGTTCCCGACGGCAATTTCTCCGTGACCGGGATCTCTAAGCGTTGCTTGCCACCGGGGAGCAACGCCATGTCGTCGGCTTTCTTCTGCACGACGATCTCGCCCTTGGCGTTCACGATGCGCAACTGCGTCTTTGCGATCTGGAACGTCGTCCCGGTGTTCTCGTATTCGACGACGATGCGCAGGGGCTTGTCGCGCTCCGGAAGCAGGGCTTGGACGCTCACGATCCGCCCGCGATTGACGGCGTTGGTCGGATCGGTATGACGGACCTTGACGATAAATTGCTCAGCTGTTCCAATAGTAACGGGGATGGAGGGCTGCTGTCCCGGCGGTGGTGGCGGCGGCTGAGCGCCCGACGACGGCGCTGGGCTGGT
>FWWM01013199.1_pt1 | contig 13458 bp, 10 predicted proteins | sample 2228351 | NCBI WGS metagenome assembly FWWM01 (sample SAMEA103939774, study PRJEB20133) | metagenome | reverse complement strand
AGCCGGGCCGCTATGTGGGCGGCGAGTACAATGCCGTGCGCAAAGACTGGTCAGCGGTGGCTGTGCGGGTAGCATTGTGTTTCCCTGACCTCTACGAGATCGGGATGCCCAACTTGGGGCTGGCGATCTTCTATGACCTCCTCAATCGCCGTCCCGACATGTTGGCTGAGCGCGCTTACCTGCCTTGGGTGGACATGGAAGAGCAGATGCGGCAGGCGGGCATCCCCCTCTACTCGCTGGAGAGCAAGCACCCGCTGGCTGACTTTGACCTGTTGGCCATTACCATCCCCTATGAGCAACTTTACACCAACGTGCTGCAGGTGCTGCATCTGGCTGGACTGCCATTGCGCAGCGCCGAACGCAATGAGCGCATGCCGCTTGTCATCGCCGGTGGGCATGCCTGCTACAATCCGGAGCCACTGGCGGAGTTCATTGATCTGTTTGTCATCGGTGAGGGCGAGGAGGCAATCGTTGAGATCGCCGAGCGGGTGGGCGAGATGAAACGGGCGGGCCTCTCGCGGGAGGAGCAGCTGGCAGTGCTGGCCCATTTGGAGGGGGTCTATGTGCCGCGCTTCTACACGGTGGACTATCACAGCGATGGAAGCGTAGCGGCGGTGCGCTCCCTGCACGAGGCAGCGCAGATGCCCGTACTAAAGCGCATCGTGCCGGTGCTGCCCCCACCACCAACACGCTTTGTGGTGCCCAACATAGATACGGTGCACAACCGCGTGCCGATTGAGATCATGCGCGGCTGCACACGCGGCTGCCGTTTCTGCCATGCGGGGATGGTCACCCGACCCGTGCGCGAACGTCGCGTGGAGGAGATCGTGGCAGCCATTGAGGAGGCTATCGCCCACACGGGGTTTGAGGAGATCGCCCTGCTCTCGCTCTCCTCCAGCGACTACACCCACGTGCTGGAGCTGGTCAAAGTGGTGGGGCAGCGCTTTGCCGATCGGCATTTGAGCATCAGCCTGCCCAGCCTGCGCATTGAGACGGCCAGTGTGGAGCTCATGGAGGCGCTGAAGGACAGCAAGCGCGGCGGCTTCACCTTTGCGCCGGAGGCGGCCACTGAGAAGATGCGCAACATCATCAACAAGTCCGTGCCGCACCAGCAGGTCATTGAGACGGCGCGGGCTGTATATAGCCGCGGCTGGCGCACCATTAAACTGTACTTCATGATCGGCCATCCCTCCGAGACGCTGGAGGATGTGCGCGCCATCGTGGACCTATCCAAGGCCGTACTGGCCGAGGGACGCCGTGTGCATGGCAACAAGGCCAGCGTGAACGTAGGTGTGAGCACCTTTATCCCCAAGCCGCATACACCTTTCCAGTGGGTGCCGATGGACACGCTGGAGCAGATTGAGGCCAAGCAGGCGTTGCTCAGACGCGAGATGCGTGGGCAGGGTCTGCAGTTGCGCTGGAATCGCCCGCAGGAAACTCTACTGGAAGGGCTGCTGAGCCGCGGCGATCGGCGGTTGGGGGCGGTCATCGCTCGGGCATGGGAGCTAGGCAGCCGCTTTGACGCCTGGAATGAGCACTATAAGCATGAGGCGTGGCTGCAGGCTATGGCGGAGCAGGGATTGGAGTGGGCTTTCTACACCCACCGCCCGCGCCCGCTGGATGAGGTCTTTCCCTGGGACCACATAGATATTGGCGTTCGCAAAAGGTACTTGCTGCAAGACTACCTCCTCAGCCAGCGTGAAGGAACACGCATAGACTGCCGTGAGCGCTGCTTTGCCTGCGGCATCTTGCCTCGCTTCGCACCAATGCGCAGCCAAACGCCCCCTGAGGCATGGAAGTGCCCGCCAGTGCAGCCTCTCCGTGAGCGCGGCAGGAGAGTGGAGACCATCCTGGCGGAGTCCGGCTGAGAGCTGACGCCTCCAACCCAGTTGCTCCCTTCAATAGGCTATGCTACGATGGGAGTTGCAGGCATGTGCTCCACAGAAGGCGGGTTGCTGCAAGACCATGAGGGTGCAGCTACCAGGCTGGTAAATCACCCCGTAGAGCCTTGGGGATGACCGACTACGAGCGGATGGACATCAACGAGCTGACCAAAGTGTTGCTGGCTGCTGAACATCGCCCTGATGTGCAGCGGGCAGCACTCTCGGCACTGAGCCGCCGCGATCCCTTGCAGCGCAATTCGCGGCTGGTGCTGGTGATGGAGCATGTCATCCGTTATCCCGATCGCTACGATCAGGACGTGATGACGACGGTGATTGACATCCTGGCCACCGATCCCACTCCCTACGCAACCAGCGCCATGTTGGACATGTTGCCGGCCATCGTAAAGCCGCTGTTAGAAGGTGGGCCAGCGCTCAGGCCCTCTTTTCGTGAGTATTTCTATCAGGCGCTCAACACGCGCCGCCGTAAGGAGGATCTTGCGGTATGGGGGGAGATGCTCCCCCGCTTGGACATCGGGACGCTGGTGGGGGTGCTGGCCGATCCGGCTGCGCGAGGGCTAGAACTGTTACAACCGCTCAAGCTACTTGACCAGCTTTCGGAGCCACTGCGCACGCGGGGGTTGATTTACGCCGTCTCGGCGGCGGCGCGCACGGGAGCGCCGCTGGACCGCATTACGGCGGCCGCGCAGCGGTTGCGCTCTGCCCACTACCGCGCCGAGCTTGAGAAAGGGCTTGCTCAGCTGGAGGCGCAATGGCAACAGGCTTCCAAAGCGCGTGATAAGGACCAAAAGCGTGCTTTAGAAGCTGCCCTTCACATTATAGATACACGCCGCCGCTCGCTGGGTGAGGTACTGCGCGGCAAGCGCCCTTGGGTCTCTCGGGTGGATTGAACAGCATTGAGAAAATCAGGATGAATAGGGCCATGATCGCTGGGGATAACCCTTATGAAAAACTAGATGTGCTCACGTTGACCAACCTGCTGATCAACCCAGACAATGATGCGGAGATCCACCGTGCGGCGCTCTCGGCGCTCGCACGGGTGAACCCTGCCGAGCGGCGCTCGCGTCTGGTGGTGGTGATGCGCAACGTGGTACGCATGCCGGATCGCTACAATCAGGACGTGATGATGTCTCTCATAGACCTGCTGGCAACCGATCCGGATGCGGATGCCACGCTGGCCATGATTGACATCCTGCGCGAGATTCTGGCGCTGTTCATGAAGGATCCGGATGCGGATGCCACGCTGGCCATGATTGACATCCTGCGCGAGATTCTGGCGCTGTTCATGAAGGATCGGGATGCGCTCAAGCCCGAGTTCCGAGAGTATTTCTATCAGGCTCTTGTGACGCGCCAGCGTCCTGATGATCTGGCGGTTTGGGCCGAAATGCTGCCGACGCTGGACAGCAAAACGCTTGTTGCTGCGGTGCTAGATCCGGCGGCGCAGGCGCTGGAGGCGTTAGAGCCGATCACCCTGCTGGACCGCCAACCCGAACCCACCCGTACCAAAGCGTTGCTCTCGGTGGTGCTGGGGTTGATCCTGCGCAATGGCTCGCCCGAACAGCTTCAGCAGGCTGTGCTCAAGCTCAAAGAGCGCAGCGATGCCGCCCAGCTGGCACAGGGAATTGGGCTGCTAACCGAACGTTGGGAAAAGGCCAACCGTGGGGGCAACAGGCGTCAGGCAGCACTGTTGTATGAGGCGCTGGCCGCTCTGGATACTCGCCCCCGTTCCGCCGCCGAGCGGTTGATGGGCAAACGTCCCTGGGCTTCCTAATCTTTGAGCACAGTGTTTGCGGATGGCGCTGGCATGGGACAAGAGAGCGATCGTGACGAAGCTGTTCTGGAGAAATTGGACCTCCACACGCTGACCAACCTGTTGTTGAACCCTCGGCAGCGCGTGGAGGTGCAGCGCCGCGTGCTTTCTATTTTCGCTGGGTTGCCGCCCTCGGTGCGTACTGACCATGTGGCGCGCGTGTTGGCGGCGATGATCGCTGCGCCGGCAGGGGCTTATCATACCGACCTGATGATGTCCGTGATTGACCTGCTGGCCACCGATCCCGCCCCGGAGGCTACCAAAGCCATGCTGGATGTGCTGCCGCAGGTTGCCCGTTCTGCCTTGCAGGGGGTGGAGTTGGCCCCCGATTTCCGCGATTACTTCTATCAAGCGCTCGCCACGCGGCGCCGAGAAAGCGATGCGCCCATCTGGAGAGAACGGCTGCCTCGGCTGGATGCGGATACGCTGGTGGCCCTGTTGCTTGATCCGCATGCTAAGGCCATGCACGAAGTGCTAGACCCCTTCAAGTTAATTGACCGCCTGCCAGCAGCTCCGCGCCGCCGGGCGCTGACCACCCTCATCCTGCGCGCCGATGCCCGGCAGGGCTGGCGTGCACTGCGCCTGTTGCTCGGTGGGCGGGCGCGCTGAATATGGGCAATGAGTGCGCTGACGGATGAGCTCCCCTTCACCGCCGACCCCTGTCCGTGCTCGTTACCGCATCCGTTTTGGCAAGGATGGAGCGCTGCGCTACATCTCCCATCTGGATCTAGCCCGCGTGTGGGAGCGGACGCTGCGGCGAGCTGGTGCACCGCTGATGTACTCGCAGGGTTTCAACCCCCATCCGCAGATGCAGCTCGCTGCGGCGCTGCCTTTGGGGTGCGCCAGCACCTGCGAGCTGCTGGACATCTGGCTTGAGGGCGACATTCCCCCGCCCGAGGCATTGTTGCCGCGCCTGCAGGCAGCGGCGCCGGAGGGCCTGACGGTTCAGGCAGTGTGGCCGGTTGATGAACATAGTCCGGCGCTGCAGACATTGACGCGCAGCGCCGTCTATCATGTGCGGTTCAACGTGCCGCCTAACAGGGAGGATTTGCAGGCCCGCGTAAAGGCTCTGCTGGAGCAGCCTGCCATCTGGCGGGAGCGCCGTGGCAAGCACTATGACCTGCGCCCCCTCATTGAGCGGCTGGAGGTGCTGCCTGAGGAACCGCCTGCGTTAGAACTAGAAGTGAAGCTCTCGCAGGAAGAGGGCACAGGGCGCCCAGATGAGGTGCTAGATGCGTTAGGACTGGATGTGTACAGTGTACACATCACCCGCACGGCTATAACCTTTGCCACACTATCCGAGGGGCAGGTGTGATGGACAAACGGGATCGTTTGGAGGCAGCCATACACGGCGAGGCGGTGGATCGCGTGCCGGTGGCGTTGTGGCGCCACTGGCCCGGTGACGATCAGCGTGCCGACGATCTGGCTGCGGCGCACATTGCCTTTCAGCGTGAGTTTGACTGGGATTTCGTGAAGGTCAGTCCGGCCAGCAGCTTCTGCTTGACAGATTGGGGCGTGCAAGATCGCTGGGAAGGCAACCTTGAGGGGACGCGTAGCTACACGCGGCGCGTGGTGGAAACGCCGGAAGACTGGCTGGCGCTCAAGGTGCTGGACCCCACACAGGGGGCATTGGGGCGTCAGCTGCGCTGCCTAGAGATCCTGCACGAGGCTTTTAAAGAAGAGGTTCCTTTCATCCAGACGGTCTTCAGTCCACTGGCGCAGGCCAAAAACCTCGCGGGGGATGAGACCCTGACATTGCACATGCGCCTGAATGCGGGCCAGTTGCACCATGCTCTGCAGACCATTGCCGATACGACAGTGCGCTTTATCCAAGAGGCCAAAAAACGCGGCATAGCCGGTATCTACTACGCCGTCCAGCACGCCAACTACGGCCGCTTGAGCGAAGCCGAATATCAGGTCTTTGGCCGTCCCTATGATCTTCAGGTGCTGGCGGCGTTAGATGGCCTCTGGTTTAACGTGCTTCATGTGCATGGGCCTTATGGGATGTTCGGGCTGGTAGGGGGCTATCCGGTGCAGGTGGTCAACTGGCATGACCGCGAGTCGCCGCCGTCGCTGGTGGCTGGATTGAAGCTCATCAAGGGTGCAGCGAGCGGCGGCGTGGATCGCAACGTCCTGCACGATGAGAATCCCGATTTGGCGTTGGCTCAAGCGCGTGAGGCATTTGGACAAACTGGCGGCAGACGTTGGATCCTCAGCACAGGCTGTGTGATGCTCGTCACGACGCCGGTGGGCAATATCCGCAAGCTGCGCTCACTCGCTGAGACGCTACGCCCTGCTTAAGATAGACGTCCCCACACAGCGTCGCGCTGCCCCGAGGTCATAGTAATCCCTATTGGGGTAAGCCAAGATACTTCTGAATGACGGCGCGCAGCCGTTTGACATCAAAGGGCTTGGTGAGGACCTCATTCACACCCAGCGCAAGCGCGCGGTCCTGTAGTTCAAAATCGCTGCGGGCGGTAAGGATGATGATAGGCAGGTCGTGCAAGTGCAGATTCTGGCGGATGGCGCGGGTCACCTCGTAGCCGTCCATCTCCGGCATGGCGAGGTCTAGCAGCACAAGGCCGATGTGCTGAGCGTTCTGCTGCAAGACCGCGATGGCTTCCGCACCGCTTTGGACACTGAGGACGGGCACATGGAGGAAGAACGCCCTGAAGAAGTGCTGCATCAAAGTAAGGGCAGCCACATCGTCATCAACGATCAGGATGTGTTTTTCCATGCCTTTGTAGCCTCACCCCAAGCAGACAAGTGGCCTTTATTATGGCGTGCCGTTTTCCAGTGCACAAGGCTGCTCAATAGGAAATTTGGGGCGATGGGGAGAGTCCTCTTTATTGGGCAGGCTCACCCTCTGCACCAAGCGCGTAGCGCTGCACAGTGCCGTTGGCCGTGTCGGTGAGGAACACGTGCCCGGCATTATCTACAGTTATTCCTCCAGCCAACCCAATGGTGCTGAGATCGCCAAAGCTATAGAGATAGTTGCCAAAGCTGTCAAACACGATCACACGCCCGGCATCGGGGTCGGTGACATAGACGTTGTTTTCGGCATCCACCGCCAGATAGGGGCGTTCGTTGCTCTGCCCGAACCAAGCAGCGATGGACCACTGCCGCACAAAGATGCCCTCTTGCGTAAAGACCTGAATGCGCTGATTCCACGTATCGGCCACGTACAGCCTGCCGTCTGTGCCGAAGGCCAACCCGACTGGCTCATCTAGCTGGCCTTCCAGCGCGCCGCCGCTGCCGATCTGACGGATGAAGGTTCCCTCACCGTCATAGACCATAATGCGCTTGTTGCCCGTATCGGCCACATACACCAGACCTTGGGCGTCCACCGCCACCGCACGCGGTCCCCAGAATCCATAGAGATTGCCGAACTGATTGGCGCCTTCCACGCCCCACTCACGGAGGCGCTCACCCTCTGGGCTATAGGCCACGATGCGGTGATTCCACGTATCGGCCACGTACACTGTGCCATCAGGAGCGACGGCCAAGCCCCATGGTTCGTTAAACACATCTGGCTGGGGCGCCAGCCCATACGTGCCGAAGGTGTTGACCAAATTGCCCTCGGCGTCAAATACGGCCACGCGGTGGTTGTTGGTGTCGGCAACGTAGAGCAGGCCATTGGGGCCGATGGCAAGGGCATGGGGGCGGTTCAGCTGCCCCTGCCCAAAGATGAAGTCGGGCAGCAGGTGACGCGCTTTCTCGGAGTAGGGGTCAGTGGCAGCGGCGATCTCGCTGGCCGCCACACCGTACTGCCACACCTGCGCGAAGATGTCCTTGCGGATGTAGACGCGCATGTGCTCAGCGATAGGCCAGTTGCTCAACTCAAAGTTGGGGCGCGTGCCGCCGCGGTATTTGGTCACAGCATCGGCGTAGGCATCGTAATTGCGGTTCAGGAAGATCTCCCACAGGCCACGCTGAAGGGCTGGATCGCGCAGGACGTCGGCGAGCATCTTGCGCATCTTACTAAGGTCTTCATAGCCGAAGTAGTCCTGCATCGGCCACCACATGCGGATGTACTCAAAGCGGTAGTAGCGGTCGCCGATGAGCGACTCTACCTTGCTCCAGTTGCCCGGGCCGGCGATGATTACTGGTGCATCGCCGATCAGCCCCCGCGAGGGCTGGTCGCCGTAGTAAACAGCGTTGTAGTAGTTGCGCAGGTACCACGTCATAGGCCATGAGGCGTGGTTATCGTAAGCCACGCGCAAGCCGTAGCCATCTGTGATCCTGAGCGAGATCTCCTCAATTTGCGCCATCACTTCCTTCACTGCACCGGCGGAATGGGCATAAACGAGGAACTCGTTGGCGTAATCGTAGTTGATGTAAGCAGCTCGCCACGCCGTGCGGGCAGTGAGGAAGACCAGCCACCCAGTGAACAACAGCGCCACCACACGGGCGAACTGGCGCACGCCCACGCGCAACAGCGGCTTGATCAGGGCGGCCAATGCGAGGCTCAGCACGACCAGTGCGCTGAGCCATGAACTGGTGGCTGTCAAGGCGGTGACAGTATAGCCACCAAAGGCTCCCGCCTGAAACTTGGCCGGGATGACAGTGTTGCACAGCAGGTTGCGCGGAAAATAGGCACACAGCGGCCCAGCGACGCGCATCAAGGCGACCGTTGCCACCGGCACGAGCAGGAACAGCACCCAGGCGTGCGTTTCCCACAGCCTGCGCCAGGCGGTGCTCTCCAGCAGGCGCCCTAGTACCCAGCCGCCGATCAGAATCATGGGCAAGGTGAGGTGAGTGGTCAGCCAGGGCATCTTCTCACCGGCGACGCTGTAGGCGATGAAGTTCAGCAATGTCCAGTAGCCAAAGAGGAGCAAGGCCGGAAAGCGCACCGGCGCGTCAGGGTCAAAGGGGTGACGCGGTGAGGGGAGGGGCTCCTCACGGCTGCGTTTGAGCGCACCGATCCATGAGCGACTCCAGCGCCCCAACCCGGCGGCGCCCGCTGCCAACGTCAGGATAAGCGGCAGGAACTCGTAGAGGGGTACCATGATCATCAGGTAGTAGTACCAAGGCTGGCCGCCGCGCCGTACTTCGTGCTGGCTTAGCCAGTAGCCCAGCGAGCCGATGATGCCCGTGCCAATCCCTGCGCCGTTGGTGAACATGGTGGTGAAGAAGAAGATAAAAGGCAGCCAATAGACGAGGCCGATCACCCACCAGCGGCTGGATGCCAGTGCGGCAAGCCAGTTCAACAGATCGGGCTTGATGGCTAACGTGTCAGTTGTTGCATCGTAATCGTCGGCGAGCGCTGTCTTTTCCTCATCCGAAAGGCGGGATGGGGCGGCTACATGCCGCACTAGAGGTGGTCGCATGAAGTGGATCAGGCCGACCAGCACGGCAATGGCGAAAGCAGGCAAGGTGAACAGGGTAGAGCGTGTGATGCCCTGCTGAGTCATGTCCATTGGATCGTAACCGGCGAGGAAGATAAGGAAGGGTGTCAGTGCAGGCAGGATCAGGCTGCCGATAGCGATGGCCACATCCAGCTCGGGGAAGCGGCGCAGGTTGTGCCACTGCCCGATCAGCACTGAGGCGACGAGCACAACAACCAACAGGGCCAACAGGCCAATCTCAACCCACACCGGCAGGCTAATGGCATCTGTGACAGCAGCCGTGCTCTGTGCAGCGGCCTGTGGATTGAGCGGGGTGATGGTCTCAGCGGTGGTTTCCGCTGTGCTGCTGACCTCCCCGCCTGCTCGCCCTTGCCAGATCAGCGTGAGGCCCAGTGCGATCAGCACCGCCAGCAAGCCGATTAACGCTGCATTGAAGGTCCAGCGCAGGGCACGGCTAGGCCATTCCGCTTCCAGCAGGCGTGTGATGAAGAACAGCAAGAGGAAACTGCCGAAGATGGCAATGTAGATAAACGAGACCTCTTTAGAGGCGAAGAGCACAAACTGCCCCAAGGCCAGCCAGATCAGGAACTTAAACTCGCGCTGTTCAATGTAATGCAGCATGGCGTAGACCATGATCAGCGCGCCGAGGATGGCGGGCATGTCATGGCGGATGTAGCGCGAGTAGTAGAGGATCAACGGTGAGATGAGCAGCAGGGATGAGGTGACCAGAGCGCCGGTCTTGCCTAGCCAGCGGCGCAAGAAGTAAGGGAACATCACCACAATCACCCCCACCACCGCCGTGTAGATGCGCCCGGTAAAGTCATTGTCACCAAACAGCAGGTAGCTCAAAGCCGTCATGTGGAAAAGCAAAGGGCCGTGCATCAGCGGCGTATGGGCAAACCCCTGGCCGCGATACAGGTTCCACGCATAGCGCACGTGTAGGCTCTCATCGTGGCTCATCACGCGCACACCGAGGTCCCAGAAGCGGGTCAGCACAGCCAGAATAAAAATGACAAGGTAGGCTATCTTCTCAGCGTCCAGCGCGATGAAGCGTGCAAGGCGCTCCTCAAGAGTGGCGGGCGGATGCTGTGTAGTGGGTGTGCTCTTCTCTCCGATGATCATTGTCTCCCTATTCAGCTCCTAGAGATAGCTTGAAGGTGCAGCAGGTTAGGGCGCTGCCGGTGTAGGAGGCAGGCCGACGGAGGGCAGTGGCAGCTCTTCAACCGCTGCCGTTGCTATTACTGTCGCAGTGACCATCCGTGTGGCAGGCGCAAACGAAACGGTCTGCCACACCGCGGAGGGGGGCTCCAAAGCGCCATCTAGCGCAGGCAGGGCGGCAGTGCTCTGTGTGTTAGGGATCAGGCCTCGGTTGGTGTTGACGTCAGCGATGATAGGCAGCGCCAAAAGCAGCAGGCTTAGCAGGGCGGGAAACAACAAGGGGAGAGCGTAGCGCCGCAGAGGCTTAGGGGGGCGGGTGCTGATGATCTGCCACCAAGCCTGTATTTTTGTCGGGGGTGGGGTAGGGCGCTGGCCAATCAGGAGGCGCAAATCGGCGGCCAGCTGCTCATGAGCGGCCAGCTGCTGGCGGCAGGCTGCGCAGACCGCCACATGGCGTTGTACTTCGGCGGAGCGCCGAGGGGAAAGCTGACCCTCCACATAGGCGGCCAGCAGATGGGTTACATGATGGCCGTTAAACCCGCTCATGGGCATACGCTCCTTCAGGCAACATGTCGGGCTGGGCTGAGAGGATGGCATAGAGCGCCTCGTGTGCCAAGCGCACGCGCGATTCGGCAGTTTTCTGAGGACATCCCAGCACTTCAGCCATCTCGCGGTAGCTCAAGCCGTCAAAGTAGCGCAGGATAATGGCCTCGCGCAGTTTTGGGGAAAGCTTGCTCAAGGCCTCGTGCACCGTATCGCGCACGCTATGCTGTTCAGCCACGGCCTCAGGTAGGGGATCGTTGCCCGGCAACCACTCCAGCATATCCCCCAATGCGACAGTGGGCAGCCATTTGCGGCGGCGCTTGTTGCGGCAGCGACTGAGGGTGATGGTGTATAGCCACGTGCGGAAGGCGCTGCGCGTAGCGTCAAAGTGGCCGATGTTCTGCAGGGCGTAGGCGAAACTATCCTGTACCACTTCCTCGGCGTCTTCCTCGCTGAGCAGCACCCCATAGGCCAGCCGATAGACAGGACGCACAAAACGCTGGTAGATGGCCGCACAGGCTGCCTGATCGCCAGCCTGCGCAGCAGCGATCAGGGCATTGAGGTCGTCATCGTAAGGAGCTGCCGCATGTACCATACGTGCTGGTTCTCCCTGTGGCCTCTTGGCAGCGCACTGCCCAATTATACACGCTCAATCAGGATCACTCTCACCATCAACATGCTAAGGAGCCCCCATCTCAGAACCCTGCAGACGGTAGATGTCCTCACGCACCCAGAGGATGACGCGCTGTTCGGCGGGTGGCGTAGGGGCGCGGCGGTAGAGCAGCCAGCGGAGCAAGTCTTCCACAGGCAGGCTCTGCGGCGTCCAGCCCTTAAGGATGCTGAAGTCCTGCCCTAAGTAGCCGGATCCCAGCGCGGGGTTGGAGTCATCGGCAGGAGTAATGACCATGATGCTGTGCACGCGTGGGTCGGCACGAGCGACGTAGGTCACCTCTGTAAAATCGCGCAAAGCCCAAGCCAATGCGCCGTTAGGGTCGGCCTGTACGCTCAGGCTGGCAGAATAAGGGAAACCAGTGGCCCAGTCACTGATCTGGCTGGCAGTAGCAACCAGATCGTCTAGCGCAGGTTGGGCAGGGACGACGTTGAATGGCTCAAAAGGGCTGGTAGCCCGTGTGAAGGCCAACGCTGCGCTCTGACCGATGGCGGCCAAAATCCCCCCAAGGAGCACGCCTAGCGCTATGCCACGCCATGCTGCCCGCGCCCCCCACAGGCTGGCGGCGGTGAGCCACAGCAGGATCAGCAGAACGCCCCACAGCGCTGTGAGCGCCAACTCTAAAGGGACGGCAAAGAGCGCCTGCTCGGGGGGGACATCCAGCGGTATGGTGAATAAATGTGGAGCCTCCAGCCATTGCGAGAGGCTGGCGAAGATCATCCCTAGCAAGGCCAGCAGCGCCGCCGCGACCGCCCAAGGTCCCCAATGTGGTGCATCATGCTGCTGTGCTAGCAGATCAGCAATGGCCAGCCCGGCCAGCGCCGCCAGCGGCAGCACGCTCCATAGTGCGTGTTCGGGCCGAGCGCCGCGATAGATCAGGCTCGTGATCAGCGCCGCGATGCCCCACCCGGCGAGCATCCGCTGCCAGACCTGCTCAGATTGAGAAGCCCGCCACATACCGATCCCGCCGAAAAGAAGCAGCACGGGCTGGTAGAAGAGCAGCACGACACCCAAGTAGGCAGCTCCCGGCACGGGTTCCACAAATCCGCTCATGAAGCGCGCCAGTTGATCGGCGGCAGCGGCGAGGCCCTGCGGTACGGTGAAGAACAACGTGGTGAGCAGCATCACCGCACCCAGCAGGGCAGTGAAGAAGGTGCGCCATGGGACGGCGGCGATGGTCGTGTGTAGGGTAGGGGGAGCCAGGGCACCCTCCTCGTCGGTGAAGAGGGCGAAGGCAAAACCCAAAGCCAGGCTGATGAGAGCCAAAGGCGTGCCGTAATCGGCCAGTAATGCCGCCCCAAGTGCGATGCCGGCCAGCGCTGCCCAATGTTGTCGGCGTTTCCTCAACCAACGGTCCGTGGCGGCTAACGCCAGCATCAGCGCCAGCATAGCCAGGCCCGCTCCACTTGCCTGACGGGAGGCCCCTACTGCGACCGGTGAAAGAGCCAAAAAGGCACAGGCGATCAACGCCCCAGCGCGGCCCAGATAATGGCGGAAGGCCAGCGGAGCCAAGGCCAGCAGCATCCCGCCCAGCATGGGCAGGAGGCGTACCCCGGCGTTGGAAGCCCCACTCAGGGCAAAGGTGAGGACAGCGCCTGCGAACACCAACGGGCTTTCCACCGCACCTGTGCCCGGCGCTTGTGCTGAGACTACGTGCCAGGCAGCCATTGCCTGATGTGCCTCAGTTTCGTTGAGCGGCGCGGCGCCTAACTTCACAGCCCGCAGACCCAGCGCAACAAGCAGGATGAGCACATAGGCCGCTGCTTCAACAGTGATAGCGATGCGCTCTGCGACCTGTGGCCGATCTAGGGAGGCTGTGATGGTAGTCATGGCTGCTCCTCCGCTATCAGTGGCAGGTCAGCACGGTAGATGGCGACGCCTTCAGCGCGGTAAACGGCGGTTAGATACTGGTCAAACTTACTGATGCCCACCGAAGAGGCATATTGGGGATTGCGCTCCAGCGTGCCGACGAAGATATACGTCACGCCGTACTTGCTGAGCAGCTCCTGAGCGCGCAGCATGTTGGGA
>FWWM01013192.1_pt1 | contig 13459 bp, 12 predicted proteins | sample 2228351 | NCBI WGS metagenome assembly FWWM01 (sample SAMEA103939774, study PRJEB20133) | metagenome | reverse complement strand
GAGGCCCGATCGAGAGGAGGGGCGAGGAGGAAGGCGAGCTGAGGGTGGAGACTTTCAGTTGGCCACCAGTGGAGACTTTCGCTTGGCCATTGACAGCCCTGCCGGGGAACGGACTCATAATCCGCCGGTCGGTGGTTCGAGTCCACCCCGCCCCACTGTTTCTGCAGGCCAGCGGCCCTTTCGGTCGATCGGTTGGAGCGCTGCTACCGGTCGTGCTACCCAACGTTTGAAGATCGGTCGAATCCCGGACCGAACGCCGCCTCTGTGCCACCTCAATCCCCAGCTGATCCGGCATCGATGCCTCCTCCCGACCCGTCGGAGCCACGGACAGGACTTGCCCCCGCCAGAGCTCCCGGAGGCAGAGGTCCGGATCCTGGAGCTCCGTCGGTTCACCAGGCGGCGGCCGCGGAGGCGGGGGTTCCGCGAACGCTGGAAGGAGGTCTGCTCGGCTGCCAGAAATCGTCCCATGAGGCCCGACGCAGCCGGACTGATCGCCGTGGATCCCGAGGTCCTGCACGGGCAGGCCCACATCCGGGGGACACGCATCCCGGTGAGCGCCATCCTCGACGCCATCGCCGCCGGCATGACCGAAGCCAAGATCCTGGAGGAGTACCCCACCCTGACCCGCGAGGGGATCAGGGCTGCCGCCGCCTACGGTGCGGAGCTCGCCCGCGAGGAGGTTCTGACCCTGCCCCCCGGGCCTCGTGAGACTGAAGATCGACGAGAACCTCCCCCGCCGGGTCGAGCATCTGCTCGTGGGTCTCGGCCACGATTGCTCGACGGTCGGGGATCAGGGTCTGGGTGGAACCGGTGACGCGAGGGTGGCCGCTGCCGCCGCCAGCGAGGGTCGCATGCTGGTGACCCTCGATCGAGGGTTCGGCGAACATCCGGGCCTACCCACCCGGCAGCCATCCGGGGATCCTCGTCACACCCCTCGGACCAGGCGCCGAACACCTTTGTGGAGCTGCTCGATTCCTTCCTGGCCGAGCACGACGTGGGGGCGTTCGAGGGATGCGTGATCATCCTGGAAACGACCAGGGTCCGGGTGCGCAGACCACCCCTACGGGGATGAAACCCACCAGAGCTCGGTCTCCAGGCTATGGATGAAGACGGCCCGCAGGCGGGTGGCTGGCCCAGGGGGCCTTCCCGCCAGCGGCGTGGTCAGCTCCTCCCCACCGGATCGAACCTGCGACCCTCGGCCACCCGAGAGAGGTGGTCGGCCAGGAAGTGCAGGAGGATCTCGGCCGAGGCGACGTTGGTGGCCGCCGGGGCGCTGTGGGTGTCGCACACCTTGAGGAGGGCCTGGATGTCGGGCTCATGCGGGTGGGCCGTGAGGGGGTCCCGGAGGAAGATCACGGCGTCGATTCGGCCCTCCACGATCCTGGCTCCGATCTGGAGATCACTCCCGAGCGGGCCGCTGGACATGGTCTCGATGTCCAGGTCGACCTCGCCCCCCAGGGCGCGGCCGGTCGTCCCGGTGGCCACGACCCTCGCTCCCTCCAGCCTCCCCCGGTGGGACCGGATCAGCCGCAGGAGGTCGTCCTTCTCGGCGTCTTGGGCGCTGAGAGCCAGGACTGCCACGGGCCTCGGCGACCCGGCCGCGTCGAGATCGACCACCTCGGGCATGACCCCAAGGTTGGCGTACCGAGGTGGCCGAACCACCGCGCGGCGGTGAAGGGCCGGGAAAACCTTGACGGACCCTCGGTATCGGCCGGGAGCCCTTGCCACCCTCGACCCGAGCCCCTCCGACGGGCTCAACTGCCGTGCTCCATCGTGCTGTGCCCCGACGCGCAGCCGGGAGGCCAGGGGGCAACCGGTGGCGAGCGGGTGATCGCTGCAGCTCCCTTGGGGCAGGCGGTGGGCGAGGCGATGGCGAGTTGCCTATTGCCTGTGGACTGGGAGCCCGGTGATGGCGGAGATTAGCTCGGCCCCTCGCTCGGCGGCTGCTGCCGGGCCCAGTCGACCAGTGAGCACGCCCTCCAGCATGGCTTGAAGCTGGGCTGACACCCGTGCGTAGAGCGGTGCGGTGGGGCGGACGATCGCCCGGTCGAGCATCTCCGCGCTCGCGGACAGCAGGGGAGATTCCCTGCCGACTGCGGCCAGGACGGAGCCTCTCGGGGGGATCTGGCCGGTCGAGCGAGACATCCTGGCCAGGGCATCGGCCGACACCACGTGCTCGAGCAGCCGCATGGCCAACTTCGGATGAGCGGCCTGACGGAAGATCCCGTAGACCATCCCTCCCGCCAGGGAGGCCGAACGACCGTGGGGACCGGCGGGGATCGGGGCGAAGCCGAACTGGTGCCAGAGATCCTCCATCGAGATATGGGCCGCCGCGCAGATCCTTGGCCCCTCGTAGCTACCGCCGAGGGACATCGTGGCCTGCCCCTGGGCGAGGAGGCGGATGGGGCAATCCCATTCATAGCCCACGACCTCTGCAGGCATCACACGCTCCTCGATCAGGCGCCGGAGGAACCGGAGGGCCTCGACGGTTGCCGAACCATCGAGGGTGATCCCATCAACTCCGAGCACCGAGGCTCCGTTGGAAGCCAGGAAGGCCAGCAGGCAGTAGGTGGTGGTCTCCCCGCCGATCGACCCCCCCGGCATGACTAGCGGGAGGGGGGCGCCGCTAGAGGCGAGGGCCCGGCCCACGTCGAGCAGCTCGTCCCAGGTTGCGGGAACAGCGAGGCCGAGGCGCTCGAAGGCATCGCGGTGGTACCACAGGCCGGCCACGTCGGCTTCGGCCTGAACCGCGAAGGTCTGGCCCGCGTGGCGGTTGCCCTCCACGAAGACCGGGAGGAAGTCGCGCTCAAGCTCTTCCCGCACCCAGGCCTCGTCCAGCTCCTCCAGTGGCCACAGGAACCCGGCGGCGGCGAACTCGGCGACCCACACCGAGTCCAGGACGGCCAGGTCCGGCCCTCGGCCCTCCGCCACGGCGTGGATGAGGAACTGGTGGAGCTGGGGCAGGGCGACGGAGACCGGAGCGACCCGGGTGTCGGGGGGGCAGGCCTCGCGAACCATCGCTTCCCAGGGCCCCTCGGGGACCACCACCCTGAGCTCGGCCCCACGAGGGGGCTCCCAGTGCGGGTTCACGAAGCTCCCCCGGCGCCTGTGCCGGACGATGACTCCCTCCTCGGCCAGCTCGGACAGGGCCCGAGTCACCGGCGTCCGACTGATCCCGAAGCGGACGCAGAGCTCGTGCTCCGTCGGGAGGCGCGCGCCCGGGGCGAACCGTCCCTGGAGGATCTCCTCGAGGAGCAGCGTCTTGAGCTGGAAGTAGAGGGGGATGGGGAGGGCGGGATCGATGGTCATGGCGTCTCGCGCTCGAAGTATAAACGATGTCTCATGACGACAATTGAATCTTGACTCCGTCGGCCTCGGGGCGTAGCATTTGCCCCGTGCCGATAACAAAAGGCAAGAGGAGGGTGGAAGCCATGGACGGCAGGAGAAGGCGGCGACGCGGGCAAGGGGCTCTGGCCCTGGTCGCGTCTTTGGCGCTCATCGCCGCGTCCTGCGGCGGAGGCGAGGAGGGGGCGGCCGAGAGGAGTCCCGGGCCCCTCTCCGGTGAGCTATCGGTGGTGATCAACTGGACCGGCTCAGAGCTCGAGGCCTTCCAGGCGGTGATCGATGGCTTCACCTCCGCCAACCCCGGCGTGAAGGTCCAGCTCGACCAGATCCCGTTCGAGGAGCTCAACGCCCAACTGACCCAGCGGTTCGCGGCGGGGTCTCCCCCCGACGTCACAGTGGTTCTCCCGGGGCTGATCCGTCAGCTCTCCGAGCAGGACATGCTGGTGCCCTTGGACTCCCTGTGGGACCGGTGGGTCGCCGACGGCCAGTACACGCAGTCGCTGCGGGATATCGCCACCTTCGGCGGCCACACCTACGGGGTGTGGTTCAAGGGGAACGTGAACGCCCTGATCTGGTACCGCCCCGACGTCCTCGAGCAGCTGGGGGCCGACGTCCCGACGACCTGGGATGAGTTCACCGCCGTTCTGGACGAGGCCAAGGCGCAGGGGCTCGAACCGTTCGCCGTGGGAGGGGCCGACCAGTGGCCTCTCACCCAGTGGTCCGACGCCGTCCTCCTGCGGGTGGCCGGGGCCGAGGCCTTCAACGCCCTGGCTAGGGGGGAGATTTCTTGGGACGATTCGCGGGTGGTCGAGGCCTTCGAGGTGCTGGCCGACCTCATGTCAAGGTACTTCCCCTCCAACGTCCTCGACCGGGGGTTCATCGACGAGGTCTGCGCGTGGGCGGACGGAAGGGCCCTGTTCATTAACCAGGGCGCCTTCGTGAACCTCATCGCACCTGCGGAATGCAACCCGGACCTCGTTCCGGGTGAGGACTTCACCTTCTTCCTCATGCCGAAGTTCGACGAGTCGGCCCCCGATGCCCAGTTCGTGAGCGGCGACCTGTTCGCGGTGGCGAAGGACACAGACAATCTCGACGCCGCCCTGGCGCTGGTCGAGTACCTGGGGTCCGCGGAGGCTCAGGCCATCTGGGCCGAGCGGGGCGGGTTCGTCGCCCCCAACACGAAGGTCCCCCTCGACGTGTACCCGAACGAGAACGACGTGAAGGCCGCTCAGCTGTGGCCGCGCGACCCGGCCACCCAGGCCGGGTACGACCTGGACGACTTCATCGGCGGTGAGATCCAGGCGACCGAGCGGGAAGCGCTGCAGCAGCTCGCGCGGGACCATGACGTCGCGCGGTTCATCGCCACCATGACGCAGGTGGACACGAGGGCTGGCGGCTGACCCTCGGGGTCGATCGGGAGAGGAGGGCCCTGACGAGGAGGGCGATATCAGCCCGAGCCGTAGGTGCAATGGAGAGAGCGGCGGTCCCTGGCGCCCGTCGCGTACGCCCCAGGCGGGATCGCCTGGTTGCATACGCCTTCGTGCTGCCGTTGCTTGCGGTCTTCGCCGGCTTCTACCTGTGGCCCGCCCTCAACACGATCCTGTCCAGCCTGTTCCGATGGGGGCTGCTGAACCCCTGGGAGCTCGGGGCGCCTGACGAGTGGTGGTTCGTTGGGGTCGATAACTATCGGGCCGTGGTGGGCTCTGCCAGGTTCTGGAACGCGGTCGTCAACACCTCGATCTGGCTGGTGCTGTTTCCGTTGCTCGTCACGGGCGTGTCGCTTCTGATCTCGATCCTCATCTGGTACGCGCGGCGGGGCCAGCGAGGATTCCGCACGGTGTTCCTGCTCCCCATGACCATCTCCCTCACGGCGGCCGGCGTGATCTGGAGCCTCATGTACAACCCGGACTTCGGAGTGCTCACCGCCCTGTCCAGAGCGGTCGGCCTGGACGGGCCGGTGGATCTCGGCCCGCTCAGCTTGCGTCCGGGCCAGTGGCTGTCCAACCCGGGAGCCCTCGACCTGGGATTCACCGGTGTCAGGCTCGCCAACGTGTCGCTCATCCTCCCGGCGGTCTGGGCGTTCACCGGATTCGGGGTCATCACGTTCACTGCCGGACTGACGGCCGTACCGCAAGACCTCGTGGACGCGGCCCGCGTCGACGGCGCGAACGCCCGCCAAGTAGTCCGCTACGTCCTGATCCCGGCCCTTCGGGGTCCGCTGCTGATCGTCTCGGTCATCAGCGTGATCTTTGCCCTCCGAACGTTTGACATCGTGTGGGTGATGACCCAGGGGGGACCGGGGCAGGACACGGAGGTCCTCGCCGTTCTCCTCTGGAAGCAGGCCTTTGCCTTCCTCGACTCTCCGCAAGCGGGCCAGGCCACCGCCATCGCCGTGATCCTTTCCGTCGTGCTCATCGCCATCGCTTTTCCCTACCTTCGTCGGCTGCTGAAGGGGGAGTCGCGGTGACGCCCATCGGACGCCTGCGAGGCTCAGCGGTGCTCCTGTATGGAACCCTCACTGCACTCTCGGTCGTCTGGATGGTTCCGGTCTTCGGGGCCCTGATGACGTCGTTGCGCCCCCTGACCGAGATTCGAAAAGGCTGGTGGCACTTCGGCGGAGCGACCTTCACGTTCGGGAGCTACGCGGACGCATGGCGGCAGGGGATCTCGGGCCACTTCCTGAACAGCTTGATCATCGCCGGGCTCAGCGTGGCTCTGACCGTGTCGGCCGGCGTGCTCGCCTCCTACGCCTTCGCGCGACTGAGCTTCCGGCTCAAGAGCATTTCGTACTTCCTCCTGATCACCACGATGATCGTGCCGGTCCAGATCATCCTCATCCCGCTGCTTCCCTGGTTCCAGACCCTGCGCCTTTCGGCCGGTGCCTGGCAGTTCCTGGGGATTGCCCTGGTTCACACGGCCTTCGGTGCCGGCCTGGCCGTCTTCATGATCACCCCGGTCTTCGCCGGGATCCCCCGTGACATCGCCGAGGCGGCAGAGGTGGACGGCGCGGGCCACTTCGAGCTGTTCCGGAAGGTCATGTTGCCCCTCGCCCTGCCCGGGATTGCCTCGTTCGCCATCATTGACTTCATCTTCGTGTGGAACGATCTCCTCCTGGCCCTCACGCTGCTCGACCGTGACTTCCAGCCCATCACGGTCGGACTGGCCAACCTCCAGTCGCCTCACCTTGCCCAACAGGACGTGGTGGCCGCAGGCTCGATGCTGGCCATCCTCCCTCCGTTGCTCTTGTTCACCGCGCTCAACCGCTACTACATCCGTGGCCTGTTCGTCGGGGGGGTGAAGGGATGACCGCTCGGGGCTCACCTCGACGGCGGAAGGTGGAAGTGGCGGCCCTGCAACTCGGGGCGGTCACGGGGGAGGTCGAGCGCAACCTGGAACGGTTCGCCAAAGCGGTTCGTGGACTCCGAGGGGAGGCTGACTTAGTGGTGACCCCCGAGCTCATGAACACCGGCTATGATCTCGAGGAGATTCGGAAGCGCGGCCCCGACCTGGCCGAGTCCCTGGAGGGGCCTACGGTGACCCTTGCCAGGGAGCTCGCCGCCGAAGCCGAAGCGACACTTGTCGTGGGGCTGTTGGAGCAACGGGACGCCGTCCTGTTCGACACCGCGGCGGTGGTCGGGCCCGACGGATCCGTTTCGGCATACCGGAAGACCCACCTCTATCCCACGGAGTGGGACCGGTTCGCTCCAGGGGATCGCCTGCTGACGTCGGCGACTCCCGTCGGGAGGCTGGGGGTCATGATCTGCTTCGAGCACGCCTTTCCCGAGGTCGCCACGGCTCTGGCCCTCGAGGGCGCCCAGATCCTGGCCATCCCCTCAGCCGTTCCGTTCGGCTACGAGTACTTGCTGCGACTGCGGACCCGGGCGAGGGCCCAGGACAACCAGGTGTTCGTGGTCGCGGCCAACTTGGCCACCGACGTCTTCTGCGGGGGTTCGCTGGTCGTGGACCCTCGGGGGGAGGTGCTGGCCGAGGCCGGCACGCGGGAGGAAGTGATCCGGGCCACCATCGACCTTGAGGCGATCGACCGCGAGCGCGAACGTGAACCCGCTCTGAGGCTGCGCCGGCCAGAACTCTACGGATTCGGGGCCAGGCCGTGGCAGGGGGGTCTGGAGGCGCGACCCAAAGGCACGCATAGGCGAAGGAAGGGTCCGGGTCGATCCCGAGGGTGAGGCCTTCCGTGGACCTGCCGGCGGGAGCGGCCCTGCACGCGCTGGATCCGCGCCGCCCCTACAAGCCCCTCGATGTGGGGGAGGCGGGTGTCGTCGCCAGCGTGAACGACCGGGGCCGGTTGGTCTACGTTGGCCAGGCCCATCCCGAGCATGGAGTGGTCACCCTGACGGCCACCTCTGCGTTCCCCGAGGAGCGCCGGTTCGACGCTGCGGCCGTCAGACGGTATCGATGGCGCCTGGCCGCTCGAACTGCCGCGTCGTTCGGCCTCACGACGGGCAACGTGCCGGGAGGTTCCGCAGCCGCCCGATCAGGGGGCCAGCGGTCCTCCGCGTCGCTGATCGAGCATGCGATCCCCGTCACGCGATTGACGGGCTCCCCTGCGGCCGTCATCACGTTCGTCCCGCACCCCCACGACGCCGACGGCCTTCGGGGCGTGGTCCAAGTCGTGGTCGGCTCCCCGCCCCGATGCCTCCGCTGGCGGGGCGCGCTCCGTCTGGAGCGGGGAGTGTTCCCGGAGCTGACGGAGACCGACCCTCTCCCGCAGGTTCCAACCAGTCCCTCGTTCCGGACGGCCGGGACGGAGCTCACGGTCTACGACCCCACGCTTCGATGGGCCGTTGCGCTCTCCGGGGACCTGTCTCCGGAGACACGCCTGATGCGACGCTCTGACCGAGTCCACTTCGACGTCCCCCTACGACCGAACGGAAGCGTGGTGGCACTTGGTCTCGGGTGCGGTCCCACGGAGGCGCTCGAGGCGGCCCACGGCCTCGCTTCGAAGGGTGAAGCATTGCTCGAGGCGGAGCTAGAGCGCTGGCGGGCGCGATGGTCCGGCTGGCCGGAGGTCGGCAGGCTCCACGCCCTCGCCAGGCGAGGCGTGTCCTACGTGATGGCCTGCTGCGCTGTCCCGGTGGGGGAGGCGACCTGCTTGGTAACCGACCACCGGATCCTTCCCCTCGCCTGGACCCGAGACGGCTACTTCATGGCCCGGGCCCTCCTCGACTGGTTCAGGGCCGCCCGCTCGCGGGAGGCGGTGGGGCTGGTGCGGCGGCACCTCACGTGGCTGTTCGAGGTGGCGGAACGCCCGGAGGGATGGTGGGCACGGTCGCACCTGGTCGGGGGGCAGCGAAAGGATCGCGCTTTCCAGCTGGACCAACAGCTTTACCCGCTGCTGGAGCTCACCGAGTACGTGGAGCTCACGGGAGACGGCGACCCGTTGGTGCGCTACCGCCAAGGGATCGATGAGGTCCTCCGTGCGGTCGAGGCGCAGCGGGCCCGAGGGGCCTGCCTGTTCGCCAGCGAGGAGACTCCGGCGGACGACGCGCTGGACCTTCCGTACCAGACCTCGAACCAGATCCTCGCCTGGTGGACCTTCAGCCGGCTGCACGCCGCGGGAGTGGGGGGAGGACGACTGAGGCTCCTGGCCGCCTCCGTGTCTGAGGACGTTCGCCGGCATCAGGTCGTGGCGACGGAGACGGGGACCCGCATCTTCGCCTATGCGACGGACCTGGCTGGACGGGCCCTTCTGTACCACGATGCCAACGACCTGCCCATGGCTCTTGCCCCCTCATGGGGGTTCTGTCCCTCGACCGACCCTGTCTGGCGAGCGACGGTGAAGTTCGCCTTCTCCACCGCCAATCCCGGCTTCTTCACCGGCCCCCGGGGCGGGCTGGGGTCGCGGCACACGCCAGGGCCCTGGCCGCTGGGGCACCTCCAGAGCCACATGGTGGCCGAGTCCACGGGTGATACGGAACAGAGGAAAGTCGCAGAACAACGACTCCTCGATTCGGCCCTCTGGGATGGGAGTTTGCCCGAGGCGAATGATCCAGGCTCAGGACGGCCCCGTTCGCGTCCCTGGTTCGCCTGGCCCGGCGCGGTGCTGGCGTCGGCGCTCTTCCGGCTTCTGCCCATGCAAGGTAACGAACAACTGGTATAGGAAGGATCTGAGGGGTTGGTTCGCGTCGCGCGGGGGTCGCTCATAGCGGAGATCACTCTGGAGGACGTCACCAAGGTCTACCCCAACGGCACACGCGCGGTCTCCTCGGTGAACCTCGAGATCCAGGACGGGGGAGTTCATGGTGCTCGTCGGCCCATCCGGGTGCGGCAAGACCACCGCCCTGCCGATGGTGGCGGGGCTGGAGGACATCACGGAGGGGGTCATCAAGATCGGGGAGCGCGTGGTGAACGACGGCCCGCCCAAGGACCGGGACGTGGCCATGGTGTTTCAGAACTACGCCCTGTACCCCCACCTCTCCGTCTACGAGAACATGGCCTTCGGGCTGCGCCTGCGGAAGCTCCCCAAGCAGGAGGTCGACCGCCGGGTTCGGGAGGCCGCGAGGATCCTGGGCCTGGAGGAGTTCCTCGACCGCAAGCCCCGTGCCCTCTCCGGCGGGCAGCGGCAGCGGGTGGCCATGGGGCGGGCCATCGTCCGGGAGCCCCAGGCCTTCCTCATGGACGAGCCCCTGTCCAACCTCGACGCGAAGCTCCGGGTGCAGATGCGGGCGGAAATCGCCAAGCTCCAGCGGGACCTCGGGGTGACCACGATCTACGTGACCCACGACCAGACCGAGGCCATGACCATGGGGGACCGCGTGGCGGTCATGCGCCACGGTCTGCTCTAGCAGGTGGACGCCCCCCAGGCCTTGTACGAGCGGCCCGTGAACCTGTTCGTGGCGGGGTTCATCGGCTCTCCGGCCATGAACATGGTGGAGGCCGAGCTGGCCCGGGCCGACGGCGGGCTGTTGGTTTCCTTCGGCGGCTTCCGCCTGGGGGTCCCCGAGGAGGTGGTGGCCGAGCGGCCAGGCCTCCTCCGCTACGAGGGCCGGCGGGTCGTGCTCGGAATCCGCCCGGAGGACATGGAGGACGCGAGCCTGGCCTCGGACGCCCCGGAGGACCGTCGGCTGTCCGCCGTGGTGGACCTGCGGGAGGCCCTCGGTTCCCAGGTCATCGTCCACTTCACCGTGCAGGCCCCCCCGGTCCTGACCGAGGACGTCCGGGAACTCGCCACCGACGTGGGAGCGGACGCCCTGGCCGAGCTGGAGCACACGGCCAAGACGGGGAGCTCGACGTTCGTGGCGGCCCTCAACCCGAGGACCCGGACCAAGGAGGGCGAGCGCCTCGAGCTGGTGGTGGACACCCGCCGGCTGCGCTTCTTCGACCCCGAAACCGGACTGGGTATCTATTCGGACGGCCGGGCTGACCCGCTGGGAGCCGGTCCATGCCCTCCGCTGGGGTGGGTCTGGCGGGAGCTTGGGAGCCACGAGGGGTGCTCCACGGCCTGATGCCGTGGCGTCCGGTGACGTCCTAGCGTTCCTGTGAACGGAGAGCGGCCTGAGCTTCGATCCGGATGACCGCAAAGTCGACCGAAAGGAGCCCAGGCCATGAGAAGGGTAGCGCCCAGCACGATCGTGCGCGAGGAGATCGACCGACTGCTCACCGCCGGAGCGGACCCGGGGACGAACATCCTGTCCGCCCTGGCCCAGCTCGGCTTGCACTACGTGGCCCAACAGGCGCTCGAGCAAGAGCAGGCCGATCACCTGGGCCGCGATCGCTACGAGCGAAGGGGCGAGGACGGCGGCGGCTGGCGGAACGGCTACGAGGACGCCCGGCTCTCGACCGGCGAGGGCGCGGTGTCCGTCCGCGTCCCACAGGTCCGCGGCGGCGAGGCCCCTACCGGTCGCGGCTGATGGAGTTCCTCCAGGGCAACTCCGACGTGCTCGAGCGGCTAGTCGTCGAGATGTACGCGAGGGGGCTTTCCACCCGCGACGTCGAGGATGCCTTCCGCGATGCGACCGGGGAGCTCCTGATCTCCAAGAGCGCGGTTTCGGAGATCACCGATCGGCTGTGGGAGGACTACCAGGCCTTCTGCTCCCGCGACCGGTCCGGGATCGAGGTGGAGTACCTGTTCTTGGACGCGATCTACGAGTCGCTTCGCCGCTACGGGGCGAAGGAGGGGGTGCTCGCGGCTTGGTGCATCACCGCCGACGGCAGGAAGGTCCTGCTCCACCTGGCCGTGGGCAACAAGGAGTCGGAGCGCTGCTGGACCGGGTTCCTGCGCACCATGGTCTCCCGAGGCCTCCGGACCCCCACCACGATCATCTGCGACGGCGCTCCCGGGCTGATCAACGCCATCGGGCAGGTCTTCCCCAAGAGCCTTCGGGTCCGCTGCCGGTACCACGAGATGGCCAACATCCGCTCCAAGCTCCCGGCCGAGGCGGCCCAGGAGGTCCTGGCCCACGCCCGGGCCGTCCGGGACGTCCCGACGCTCGAGGCCGGCCAGGCGAAGCCGCCATGAAGCTCGTGTTCGCCGCCTTGATCCGCGTGTCCGACCGCTGGCAGCGGGTCGCGGTCTCGGATCTCGAACGGCAGCAGCTCCACCTGCTCCGTCGCGAGCTTCGCCTGGTCCAGATCCCGAGAGCGCCCGAGAGCGAGAGGAAGGAGGCGCGATGCAAGGGGGAGAGCGTAGCTCCGCGCGTGCCGGGCCACCTCGTCCCCATCGAGGGAGACGACGACCTCCTCGGGGGAGACCCGCACCCCGACCCGGCGGCCGGCGAGCTGCGGGGGCACCGCGCGCGACGTTCCCCACCCGGACGGACCCGTCCTTCGAGACCCGGGCCTCGGTGCGGCGGGAGACGTCGGGGAGGGGGTCGGGGAGCGCCCGGAGGAAGCCCCGCTCCACGGCCAGGGCCTCGGCCACGGTCCCGGCGAGCCGCCTCGGCCGCCGGCCGAAGGCCACCTCCTCGGCCCAGCGGTCGTGCTGGCCCTGCAGGTCCGCGAGGTCCGCGAACCCCCGGGGCGGCAGGAACGAGGTCTCCAGGTAGCCGATGGTCCGCTCCACCCCGCCCTCCCGTCCGGGGGCCCCCGGGGGGGGACCTCGATCCCGAGGTGGCCCGAGGCCCAGGCGACCTCCTCGCGCAGGACGACCCTGCTGCCCCGGCGGGAGGCGACGATCGAGGGGTCGCCCCCGACCACGAGCGCCTCGGGGACCCCGCCCAGGCGGAGGATGAAGCCCAGGATCGCCGGGAGGAGGTCCTGGGTGGTGCGGGAGAAAGATCCTGGGTGGTGCGGGAGAAGCAGAACACCGCCGCGTGCGCCGCGTAGTTGGGGGGGTGGTCACCCAGCCGAAGGCCCGCCGGACCGCCCCCTCGCCCACGGGGATCCGCAGGCCCGTGTGCCAGCGGTCCCCCTGGGCCACCTCGCCCGGGAGGAAGGTCGTCCGCCTGCGGGCCAGCGCCCGGCGGAACGCCGGGCGGACCCTGGCCAGGTGCTCCTCGAGGATCGTGATCCCGCCACCGTAGCCCACGCGCCGGAGCTCCCGGAGGATCACCGTGGCGGGGACCGCCGGATCGTCGAGGAGCATCCGCGAGATCCGGTCCTTGAAGGGATCCAGGATCGAGCCCTTGGGGGCCCTGCGGTACGCGGGGGGCCCCTCGAGCCGCAGCAGCCGGATCACGGTGGTCCGGCTCATCCCGAGCCGCCGCCCGATCGCCGAGTCGGGGTGCCCCTCCCGGTGGAGGCGGTGGACCTCAGCCCGGTCGTGCACGTCGTACACCCCTTCCCTCCCTCCGTCCGCGGGGCCGCGGGCAGAGGGTCCATCGAAGACCGATCCGGTTCCACGAACCGTTCAGCTTTCCGGCGGCGCGGGGTGTCCAGTTTTCAGGCGACGTTGACAGTGGAAACATCTCCGCCGGCCCCGCGGGAGACGAAGCTCGCAGCGGTTCCCTACCCATCCTTCGTCTGCCGGTGAGCTCTCAAAGAGCCGCCGGAAACATCTTGCAGGGTCCAGCCGCCAACCTCAAGAGCCCGTCCTGACGATACAGAGGAGCGCCCGGCGCGTGGAGTGTCAATGGCCAAGCGAAAGTCTCCACTGGTGGCCAACTGAAAGTCTCCACCCTCAGCTCGCCTTCCTCCTCGCCCCTCCTCTCGATCG
>FWWM01013188.1_pt1 | contig 13463 bp, 9 predicted proteins | sample 2228351 | NCBI WGS metagenome assembly FWWM01 (sample SAMEA103939774, study PRJEB20133) | metagenome | reverse complement strand
ATCTTTTCCGCTGGTGATCTCGTCGTTCATGATGCGCACCCTGGGTTGTAGGCGATAGTTGCGCATGCGGAATTCGTGCAACGACGCGATGGCAGCGTCGCTCGGTAGATACGCGTAGTGCACCGTAGGCCGATAGACCGGCACCTCGTCTTCCCACACCGTGAGGTAGTCACTAATGGTGAACGCCTCGCCGTGGCGGACGACCATGCCGATGATGTCGCCGCCAGGCACCCATGAGCGCACCCAGGTGTTGATGCCCATCTGGCTCAGGCAGATCTGGTTGCCCGGGCCGTAGCTGTGCTTTTGTGCGCCTTTCGGCAGGCGCCGCTCGTGTGTGCCCCAACCCATCTCGGCCGGCGCAACGCCCTCCTCGCGAAACCCCTCCACCGACCAGGTGTTCACGAACTCGTCCACCTCTTTGGGCCTATCGCTGATTTGCGTATCGCGCTCCGAGATGTGGATGACCTTGGTGCCGGTCAACATCGCCAGCCGCGGGTAATCGGCATCGGCCAGGCATTGTTCCAGCAGGTCTTCGCGCTCGCGATGGGTGCCACGCTGCAGGATGGCTTTGGCGATGTCTTCCAGGCCGACCTTCACCCAATGGGACACCAGGCCGGGATTTGCGCCGTGCTCGACGATGAAGGTAGACCAGGGCTCGCTCCACCGCGCGGCTTGTTTGCGGAGCGCCATGTGGCGGACGTAGAGCGTGCGCTCGGTGGGCGGCTGGTTGTCCGCTCCGGCATACGGGTCCCACAGCTCGACCGAGGTGTTGATGTAGCGGACGTTGTTGTCGTGGCACCAGCGCATGAGCGAGAGCGTCTCGATGTTCCAGGCGAGATCAATCAGGATGTCGCCTGGCCCGAGATGTTGCGACAGCGTGTGCGCATAGTTGTGCGTCGTGACGCAGTCCTGCACGAACCGGCCGCCGGCCTCGATCACATCGGCGCTGGCGGCCCGCAGGTCTTCGAAGTCCATCACCGTGAGCTTGCTGAAGTCCATGTCAATGTGTCGCAGCACCAGGGGCTGGAAGCACCGCGACACGGCACCGCAACCCAGGATGAGGATTCGTCCCCCAAATGGAAATTTCATCTCATTCTCCTCTGTCTCGTATCGTAGAGCGACGATTGGGTGGGCAGGCTTGGGATGCGATGCCTATCCACCCGTTGCACCCTCGTTTTGCCAAACGGCGCGAATGATACGCATTTTTGCCAATCCGTCACCCCCGCGGGCGGGTGCGCTCGTCCCTCCAGCGGCACCGTGTTCGATTAGAATCTTCGTGCACGTGCAACCCGCTACTCCTCTCACCACGCGCTCTGTGACGAGCGAGTTTTCCGTTCAGCGAGAATGGCAGCCCGATCGGCGCGGCCCGGCGCGCTGGGTCTTCTCCCACATCTGGCGCTACAAGATCTACCTGCTCGGCATCCTGATTGGTTCCCTGGGCAACGCCGGCGGTGGCGCGTTGATGCCGTTGTTCGTCGGCCGGGCGTTCAACGCCGTCACCGCTCAGCCGCCCGACCTTTCGGCGCTCGGCTTGGCTGCGGTGCTGATCGTCGCCTCGCAGATCGTGCGCGCTGTCCTGCAGTTGGGTCGGAACTTCTCCTCGGAGATCATTGGCCAGCGCATCGAGCGCGATGCGCGCGACGAGCTATACACCAGCCTGATCGGCAAGAGCATGTCGTTCCACGACCGCCAGTCCATCGGCGACATCATGGCGCGCGCCACGAACGACGTGCGCGAAGTTAACCTGCTGATGAACCCCGGCATCAACCTGGTGGTGGGTTCGGCAGCGTTCCTGATCTTTCCACTGGTCATCGGGCCGCGCATCCATCCCCAGCTCGTGCTTGTCCCGCTGTTCTATGTGGTGGCGTATATCGTGGCCGTGACTTATTACCTGCGCCGGCTCGCGCCGGCGACCGAACGCGTGCGGCGGGCCTTCGGCCGGATGAACGCCACTCTGGCCGAATCCATCGAGGGCGTCGAGACGGTGAAGGTTGCTGCCCAGGAGCAGCTGGAGATCGTCCGCTTTCGTGGCATGGTGGACGCCTGGCGCGCCGCAGCCGTAGGGCAGGGCGATGTCGAGTCGTTGTATCTGCCCTCGCTGATTTTCGGCGTGACGATGGCCCTGGGCCTGTTGCACAGCCTGCTGCTGTATCAGTCGGGCGCGATCAACGTCGGTGACGTGGTGGCCTACAACGGCGTCCTGATGTTCCTGCAGTTTCCCACCTTCGCCACCCAGTTCGCCTATCCGCAGGTGTCCTCCGGCCTGGCCAGCGCCCGGCGCATCCTCGAGTTGATCAATGCAGAGAGCGCGCTGGACGAGAACAAGGGCGGGTATGCAGCCGAGATCCGCGGCAGCGTCGAGTTCGATCACGTCACCTTCAGCTACGGCAGGGACGAGCGCCCGGCGCTGCAGGACGTCACGCTCTCGGTCGCCGCCGGCCAGACGGTGGCCGTCGTCGGCCAAACCGGCTCGGGCAAGAGCACGCTGACCAAGCTGATCAACCGCATCTACGACGTGGATGCGGGCTGCGTCCGGGTGGATGGCGTGGATGTGCGCGAGTGGGACCTCGACGCCCTGCGCCGGCAGATCTCCACCATCGAGCAGGATGTCTTCCTGTTCTCGCGGACGATCGCCGAGAACATCAAGTTCGGTTGCCCGGACGCCACCCAGTCGGAGATCGAGCAGGCCGCCAGGGCAGCGCAGGCGCACGACTTCATCCTCGCCTTCAAGGACGGATACAACACCGTCGTCGGGGAACGCGGCGTCACGCTCTCCGGTGGGCAGCGCCAGCGCATCGCCATCGCGCGCGCCTTCCTGGCCGATCCACGCATCCTGATCCTGGACGATTCCACCAGCGCGATCGACAGCGCAACCGAAGATTTGATCCAGCAAGCCATGTTTCGCGTATCGCAGGGCCGCACGACCTTCCTGATCACCCATCGCCTGTCGCAGATTCGCTGGGCCGATTTGATCGTCGTGCTCAAACAGGGGCGCATCGTCGCCTGCGGCTCACACGACGAGCTGATGCGCACGTCGCAGGATTACCGGGCGATCTTCGCCGGCGACGACGAACGCGCGAAGAAACCCTCTTCGTCCATGTCCGGTGGGCCCCGGGACGGGCATTCGGGCGTGGCGGGTCAGCAGCCGGGAGCGGGCAGGTAACCATGTTCATGGGACTCGCCGCCGAGAAGTACGATCGGCAATACAGCGACCGACAACTCTTCCGCCGCATGGCGGCCTACTTCGCGCCGTATCGCCGGCGGATGGTCCAACTGGCGCTGGTCATCCTGGCCATCACGACGATCGGTTTGATCAGCCCGCTGTTGATCGCGCGCGGCATTGACCTGGTGGGCGTTCAGCCCAATGTGGGCGCGATCGTCGCCTTGTGCCTCGGCTTGCTCACCCTGTCGGTCATCAACTGGCTGTGCAACCTCACGCGCCGGCGCATGACCGTCCGGTTGATCGCCGATGTCATCGGCCAGATGCGCAACGACGCCTTCGAGGCCACCATTCACCATGACATGGCCTTCTTCGACGAGTTCCAATCCGGCAAGGTCATCGCGCGCATCACCAACGACACCCAGGAGCTCTCGCAGGTCACGGTGCTGATCTCTGACCTGATCAGCCAGTTCACCATCCTGTTCGTGCTGGTGGTCGTGTTGTTCACGATCTCGTGGCCGTTGACGCTGGCCCTGCTGGTGATGGCGCCGCTGGTGGTGTTCTTCGGCTGGGCCTTTCGCCGGATCGCGCGCATGGTCACGCGATCCGGCTTTCGGGTGATCGCCGAGGTCAACAGCGCGATCCAGGAAGCGGTCGCCGGCATCCGGGTCGCCAAGAGCTTCCGCCAGGAGCGAGCGATCTACGACCGCTTCCGGCAGATCAACCGGCGCTCGTACGACGTGAACCTGCGGCGCGGCTTCGTGCTGTCGAACGTCTTCCCGACGCTGAACGCGATGGGTGGCCTCGGCACGGCCGTCATGACCTACGTGGGCGGCCTCGCGGTCGCCGGCGGCGCGGTGTCGGTCGGCGCATGGTACCTGTTCATCATCAGCCTGGAGCAGTTCTGGTTCCCCATGACGAACATCGCTTCGTTCTGGAGTCAGATCCAAGGCGGCCTCTCGGCCTGCGAGCGCATCTTCGCGCTGATCGACGCGGAGTCGTCCGTCAAGCAGATCGGCGGCAGCGCGCCCGGCGCTGGCCGGCTTGCGCCCGCCGACGGCAAAGCCGATTCGCGCCTGAAAGGAGAGATCGAATTCAGACGCGTGGATTTCCGCTACAACGAGCAGCAGCAAGTGTTGCGCGATTTCTCGCTGTGCATCGCGCGCGGTGAGAGTGTGGCGCTCGTCGGCCACACCGGCGCGGGCAAAAGCAGCATCATCAAGCTGATCACTCGTTTCTACGAGTTCCAGGGCGGTCAGATCCTGATTGACGGGCGTGACATCCGGACGCTGGATTTGCACGCGTATCGCCGCCAGCTTGGGCTGGTGTCGCAGACGCCGTTCCTGTTCAACGACACGGTGATGAACAACATCCGCTATGCCCGGCCCGAGCTGAGCGACGCCGAGGTGGAAGCGGTGGCGCGGCGCATCGGCGGCGGTGAGTGGATCGAGGCTTTGCCCAACGGGCTGCTCACGTCGGTAGGCGAACGCGGGCAGCACCTCTCGATGGGCCAGCGCCAGCTCGTCGCTCTGGCGCGCGTGCTCGCGCAACATCCCCCCATCTTCATCCTGGACGAGGCGACGGCCAGCGTGGACCCCTTCACCGAGAAGCAGATCCAGGCGGCGCTCAACCTGATCCTGGCCGATAGCACCTCGATCCTGATCGCGCACCGGCTTTCGACCGTCAAGTCGGTGGATCGCATCATCGTGCTCGATCATGGCCGGATCATCGAGGAGGGCGACCACGAGACGCTGATAGCGCGCGGCGGTCACTACGCCGTGCTCTACGACACGTACTTCCGGCATCAATCGGCTGACTTCAACGCCGAGCTGTATCGAAAGATGAAGGCCTGATCGTGTCGGTCCTGGGCAGGGACTCCACGCCCTCGTCCGTTATCTCCGCGAAGCCTGTCCTCGCGCAGGCGGGAAGCCGGGCCCTGGCTGCTGCGCATGCCTCAGCCATTGCCGGATGCCCTGCCACGCTTCGCGGGTGGACGTCTTCGTCCTGTTCGGCTATCCTTTCGTCGCAACCGGTGTGATCGCGCCTAACGCGCTCGAAGCGCGTCAGGCGCTCAACGAGTCATGATCCCGAATCACTCGAAGACGTTCAACACCATCGTCGCCGGCGTGGGCGGCATGGGCAGCGCTGCCTGCTACTACCTCGCCCGGCGCGGCCGGCGCGTGCTCGGCCTGGAGCAGTTCGACATCCCGCACACCCGCGGCAGCTCGCACGGCTACACCCGCATCATCCGGCTGGCCTACTACGAGCACCCGTCGTACGTCATGCTGCTCAAGCGCGCCTACGAGCTGTGGCACGACATCGAGAAGGTCGCCAGCGAGAAACTGCTGCACTACACCGGCAGCATTGACGCCGGCCCGGCCGAGAGCTGGGTGTTCAAGGGTGCGCTACAGAGCGCGATGCAATACGACTTGCCGCACGAGGTGCTGACCGGCGTCGAGCTGGCGCAGCGCTTCCCCGGCTACCGCTTCCCGCACGACATCCTGGCGCTGTATCAGCCGCAGGGCGGCTTCCTCACGCCGGAGCGCTGCATCGTGGCCTACGCCAACGCGGCCATGGCGCTGGGCGCGGAGATTCACGGCCGCGAGAAGGTGCTGGGCTTCGAGCCGACAAGCGAGGGCGGGGTGCGCGTGCGCACCGACCGCGACGAATACTTCGCCGACTCGCTGGTGGTGACGGCCGGCGCGTGGGATGCGCAGTTGATGCCGTTCCTGCGCGGGTTGGCCGTGCCTGAGCGGCAGGTGCTGGCCTGGCTGCAACCGCACAAGCCGGAGCTGTTCCAGCCCGGCAACTTCCCGGTGTTCAACTGCCTGGTGCCGGAGGGGCGCTTCTACGGCTTCCCGATCCATGGCGTGCCGGGCTTCAAGTTCGGCAAGTATCACCACTTCGAGGAGCGCGGCGACCCCGACCGGTTGATCACCGACGAGAACGAGCCGCGCCCTGACGACGAAGCCATGCTGCGGGATTTCGCCAGCCGTTACTTTCCCGACGGCGCCGGCCCGACCATGACGCTGGCCGCCTGCATGTTCACCAACACGCCGGACGGCCACTTCATCATTGACCAACACCCCCAATACCCACAGATCAGCTACGCCTCACCCTGTTCGGGACACGGCTATAAGTTCGCCAGCGTGATCGGCGAGATCATGGCCGAGCTGGCCGACCTGGGTTACTCGCGCTGGGACCTCTCGCTGTTCCGCGCCGATCGCTTCGGCGTGCCGACCTCGGCGTTGTTCCGCGACAGGGGGCCGGCCCCGCGCGCGGCAATCGCGCATCACGATCCGTTTGGGTCGGCGACGAATCGTCCTGTCCGCTCTCCGAGGCCCGGCGGGTTCGAGCAGGCATACGACACCCGCGACCCGCGCTACTGGCAGCGCAGTGCCGTGACGCCGTTCTGGTAGAGTGATTCCAGGAGGTGGCTCCGATGACAGAGCAAATGGGTCAGCCGGCTGCTGGCGTGCGGCCGGATCAGCACGAAACGGATGCCGAGGACGTGCATACCCCGTTCGACGACGAACTGGAGCTGTGGATCCTGGCCAGCTCGACTTGAGGCGGGGTTGACCCAGAGACCGGGCGCGTGTCGTCCGGATGCTGAAGTGGTCGGCGAGCCAGCCGCGCGATCCGTTCAGAGCTCGCCCGCGTAGTTGCCGGCGGCGCGGATCAGGCGCATCGCCTCGTCGAGGTCGTCGGTCAGATGCAACAGCGCGGCGTCGTTGGGGCCGATCAGCCGGCGCGCGGTGAGCGTGCCGATGATCCAGTCCAGCAAGGGCTGCCAGAACTCCCGGCCGACCAGGATGATCGGGACGGCACCGTTGGATTTGCCGGTCTGCACCAGGGTGAGGATGGTGAACAGCTCGTCCAGCGTGCCGTAGCCGCCGGGGAAGAACACATAGGCCAGCGCCGAGTAGTCCAGCATGAACTTGCGGCTGAAGAAGTACTGGAAGCCCATGCCTTCCTTGACGTAGGGGTTGAGCTTCTGTTCCATCGGCAACTGGATGTTCAGCCCGACGGAGTGACCGCCGGCTTCGCTCGCGCCGCGGTTGCCGGCCTCCATGATGCCCGGCCCGCCCCCGGTCACGACGGTGTAGTTGGCCTGGGCAAGCCGCCGACCCAGCTCGCGGGCCAGCGCGTAGTATGGGTCGCTTTCCGGCAGGCGCGCCGAGCCAAAGATGGTGACCGTGCGCTCCAGGTTAGAGAGGAACTCGAACCCCTGCACGAACTCGGCGGTGATGCGAAGCACCTCCCACGACAGGCTGGCGTGATGATCGGCGAAGGTGAACTGCATACGCTCGATCGGTGATTTGCGTTCTTGGCGGGGAGATGATTTTGCGCGGCTCATAGGCGACGATGTACGGGATCCGGGGCGAAGGCCGCCCCGGAAGCCGGCGGCCTCCAGGTCGGCGAACACCCTGCCTGGCTAAATCGAGCTGCTTCTCTGGCGCAACTCTCTCTGGCGGCGGATGAAGGTGAGCACGGTGAATGCCTCGCCGATGTCATCCAGGCTGACCAGGCCGAGGTAGCGCGAGCCGTCGAATACGGCGGCCAGTTGTGCCCCGTTCTCCATCAAGATTTCCCGCACTTCGTCCAGCGACCTGTGCGACTCGACGCGCAAGAAGTCGCGCTGCATGATCTCGGTCACGTAGCGGTCGGCGCCGTCGGTTGCCAGCGTGCGCAGCACGTCGTTGCGGGTGACCACGCCGATGATGTTGCTGCCTTGCATCACGGCGAAGTCGGGCTGGTAACTGGTGAGGATGTAGTCCACCACGGTGCTCACCCGATCGCCGACCTGCAAGTTGAGGGCGTGCTTGTTATAAGCGTCACCGACGCGCAGGGTGTTGAGCACGGTCTTGGCCTCGGTGAGGCCGCGCTCCTGACCGGCGCCGAAGAAGATGAACAGGGCGATCAGCGTGAGCAGGAGCTGGCCGTTGGCGATGCCGATGATGCCCAGGATCACGGCCGACACCTGCCCGATGATCGAAGCAATCCGCGTCGCGCGGGTGTTGCCCAGGCCCATCGCCAGCAGCGCGCGCAGGATGCGCCCGCCGTCCAGCGGGAAAGCCGGGATCAGGTTGAACACCACCAGGCTGACGTTCGCGAACAGCAGCCAGACTAGCATGGTGGTGAGCGATGGCTCGCGCAACGCGGCCAGGAGCGCGTTGGCGTCCATGAAGTCCACACCGATGCCGCCGGTGACGACGAACAGGATGGCGGCGATGACCACATTCACCGCCGGCCCGGCGATGGCGATCAACAGCTCGTGCAGCGGCTTCTCCGGGCTCTTGGCGATCAAGGCCACACCGCCTAGCGGGAAGAGCACGATCTCACGCACCGGGATGTCGAAGAGTTGTGCGACGATGCTGTGCCCGAGTTCGTGCAGCGTGACGCACGTGAACAGTAGGATCATCAGCACGACGCCGAACAAGGCGCCCTCGATCGGATTGCTCGGCACGCTGCCGGCCCACTGCAATGCGCCGAAGATCAGGATCAGGAAGAACGTCGCGTGAATCTTGATGTCGATGCCGCGGACGTTTGCGACTTTGAATGACCAGCCCATGATGCGTCAATATTCGTGGAACGATGCTATCACGCGTACCTTGAGCCAGGCTGAGAAAGGCAATCAAGGCGCTGATTTACGCGCCTCGTAGGGCATGAACACGTCGAGCAGGCGACCGGGGATGCGTCCGCTGAGCAGCACGCTGCGTTCCTCGGGCAGTTCGCTGTCCACCGTGCCTTCGCGCCGGAAGAGGGCCATCAGCTCGCCGGCCTTGTAGGGCAGCCGCACCCGAATCGGCACTAGCCGCTCGAACAGCACGGCCTCGACTTCGGCCAGGAGCTCGTGCAGGCCCTCTTTGTTCAGCGCGGAGATGAAGATGCCGTCGCGCAGCACGCCGGTCGCCAGCCGTGCGCGTTGCTCCGGCGAAAGCCGGTCGGCCTTGTTCAGCGCGGTCACGACCTGCTTGGTGCCGGCGCCCAGTTCGCGCAGCGTGTCCATCACCGTCTGCGCCTGTTCGATGGCGTTGGGATGGGTGATGTCCACCACGTGCAGCAGCGCGTCGGCCTCGGTGATCTCTTCCAGCGTGGCGCGGAAGGCGGCCACCAGTTGGGTGGGGAGCTTCTGGATGAAGCCGACCGTGTCGGTGAACAATGCGGTGTGCCCGTGCGGCAGCCGCACCCGGCGCGTGGTCGGGTCGAGGGTGGCGAAGAGCTTGTCCTCGGCCAGCACGTCGGCCCGGGCGATGGCGTTGAGCAGGGTGGACTTGCCGGCGTTGGTGTAGCCGACGATGGCGACGACGGGAATTTCGGCGCGCTTGCGTTGGGCGCGGTGCTGTGCGCGCTGCCGGCGCACCTCTTCCAGTTCTCGCCTGAGTTTGGCCACCCGCTCGTCAATTCGGCGGCGGTCGATTTCGAGCTGGGTCTCGCCGGGGCCGCGCACGCCCACACCGCCGGTGCTGCCGCCGGCGCGCCCGCCGGCCTGTCGGGCCAGGTGCGTCCATTGGCGCGTCAACCGTGGCTTGCGGTATTCGTACTGGGCCAGCTCCACCTGCAGCGCGCCCTCGCGGGTGCTGGCGTGCTGCGCGAAGATGTCCAGGATCAGGCCGGTGCGGTCCAGCACGGTCACCTCCTCGCCCAGCGCCTCCTCGAGCTCGCGCAGGTGGCGCGGCGAGAGCTCGTCGTCGAACACGACCACGTCGAAGTCGAGCGCGTTGCGCCAGGCGATCAGCTCTTCCACCTTGCCCGGGCCGATGAACGTGTTCGGGTTCGGCACGTCCAGCGTCTGTGTGGTTTGGCCGACGACCTCCAGCCCGGCCGTCTTGCACAGCAGCGCCAGCTCTTCCATCGAGGATTCGAGCGGCAGGTGGGTGGCTCCGCCCGCCGTGCGATAGGCGGGGTTCCTGAATTCGACGCCGACCAGGAAGGCGCGTTGCACCTCGGGCGCTGTCTCGTATTTGATTCGTGCTCTTGGCATAGTCCTCGCTGCCGCCGGCTCGCTCGCGCGAATCGCTCCGTCGAACCGGCGTCGCTGTCCGTTCATCGCTTCGTGCCGGTAAGGATCAGCGTATCTTCTGCAACTGTCACGTCGTCGAACCGGAAATCACTCGTAGCAGCATCCAGTTGGGTTTGAATCCAGCGCGTTGCTTCGTCCAGGGCCGGCTTGGGCAGGGGAAACCATCCGAAGGTGGTGTTGGGAATTTCCACCAGGTTCACCCACGCCGACGCCGGCGTGATCACGATCCGGCCACCTTCTGTGCGGACAGTATACGCCAGCACCGCGCGTCTGTCTCCCAGTTGTCCGACGCGCACGTTGGCGGTGATCTGGCCGTTCGCGAGGAAGCGGACGTGTGGGTCGCGCACCGGCGCGCCGGGGCGCGCTTTGATCACCTCGTCGGCGATGGTGGTGGCCTGCACGTTGTCCAATTGCAAGGCGAACGGCGTGCCGGGCGGTAGGTTGTCGAGGATCTGCATCGCTCGCGCAAAGGAGATGCCGGCGCTTTGCGGCGTGAATTGCTGATTCGCGATGCGGATGACCACCTGGCCAAGCGAGTTCGGATCGGGTTGCACCGGGTTAAGGGTGACGCGCACAACCTGGCCGGCCAGCAGACCGCCGCCGAAGCCGCACGCCAGCAGCAACATCATCAATGCGCCGAGCGCCAGGCCGATCCTCAGTGCGCAGTCGGGCGAGGTGTTAAGCAGGGGCTGGCCCTCGTTCGGCACGAAGAGGAACTGCTGAGGGTTGGCCGCCGCCGCGCTGCCAACGACGTTCCAGTCAGCGTTCGGCCGCTCGACCCGGCACAGCTCGATCAGGTCCAGGACCTTGTCTCGTCGCGCTGCGGTCTGGATCAGGTGTATGGCTTTGGCTGACTTGGTCTGGCCGGGCAGCTCCTGGTAATCAATGCCCAGGTCGTGCGCCAGCGTTTGCAGCTCCGCCTCATCGAAGTAGGTGACCAGCAACCTGCGCAGCGCGGCCGGCGGCGTATCGGAGGTCGTCTTCGCTCGGCTCGAATCCATGGCGATGGGCGGTGGGGTGGTTCAGCCGGTGCGCCAGAACGTGACGAAGCTGCCATCGGCAGCAGCGCCAAAGAACACGCCGGGTTGCTGTTGCCCTTGCACGTGGATTGTGCTCTGGAAGGGGATCACGCCGTTGACCCAGCCCTGCGCGTAGAGCGTTTGCGAAGCTGCGTCGTAGTGCCACCTGCCGGCGAGCTGACTCCAGCCGAGCATGTTCTGCACCGTCCCGCTGTAGGTGCCGTCTGGTTGGAAGATGACCGTCACCAGCGATCCATCGGGATTGCGGAACTGCCACTGGCCGACGGGCTGAAAGCCCTGCATGCTCATGGCGACCTGGGCGATCGAGTCACAATATTGCACCCACAACGTCTCGCCCAACTGCGCAAAGCGGTCGCGCGCGCTGCGCAGAAAGTTCAGGTTCACCTGCGGCTCGGCGAAAGCCATCATGAAGGTGGCCTGCGCCAGCCACAGGTGCTCCTCGCGCGTCCGCGGCGAGCTGAGCAGTTGCGTCACGCGATAGACGAGCGCGCGGAAGGTCGCCTTGTCGTTTGGGGCGAGGGCGCCCTGCACCTGCGCCATGTGCAGCAGCACCTCGGCGTTGGTCGGTTCTTGGGCGTTGGCCTGGTCGAGCAGCGCTTTGGCCTCGCGCAGTTTGGCGTCGTAGGCCGGCCAGTCGAAATCGCTGAACGCCCGGCGTGGGTCGATCTGCGTGCGCGTGTAGATGCTCTGCCACTGGGCAGCCTGCACTTTCTGCGCGTTCTGTTGCAGGTAGGTGAAGAACATCTGCTCGGCGTCGCTCTTGAGCAGGATGGCGCGTTTGAGCAGGAGTTCGACCGTCGCCAGTTTCTGGTCGCCCACCTGCACGTGGGCAATGCGCGCGCCGCCCGACTCGGCCTGCCGAACGATGGCCAGCAAGTCGTGCACCTCGCGCTCCAGCGCATCCAGTCGCGGGTCGGGCGCTGCACGCCGTCCTTCCTCCGGCTTTACCTCGGTGGACATGGCTTTCAGCACGGCGAGCTGCTCGATCACCTCCGGCGTGGCCCGACTGATGTCCAGCACGAGGTTGCCCTCCACCCGCTGGATCGTCCAGTTCACCTTGTCGCGGCCGACGAAATCCTGGCCGGCTTGGACGCTGCCGCCTACGAATGCGCCGCCTGCAGTGTTCACGCCTCGCTCGGCCGGAGGCGCGGCGTCCACCCGCGCGCCGCAGGCGTGGCAGAACTTCGCATCGTCGGGCAGCTTCGCGCCGCAGTGGGAGCAGAACATGGCGCTTACAACGCCTGAATGATAGCCTCTAATCCGCGTTGCAGGGTGCCCGGTTCGGTCAGGCACGAGATCATCAGGTGTGCGCCGCGCTCGCAGCCGTAGAAATAGCCGGGGTAAACGAAAACGCCTCGCTCCAGCAGGTGCAGCACCAGCGTGTCTTCGTCCTCCCAGCCGAGGACTTGGGGGAACAGGTAGTAGCCGCCGTCGGGCGGTTGCGCGCGCACAGCCGGGCATCCCGCCAGCATTCCCAGCGCCATGTCGAGCGATGCACGAACGCGCTGCTGCATCGCGGCGACGAAATCCATGCCGCCTTCGAACAGCGTCGGTAGCATGGCTTGCGCCAGCGCATTCGCGCTGAGGAAGGCGTCGTTCAGCACCTCCAGCCGCGCCCCGAACGCTGCGGCGGCCGGCGCGTTCATCGCGATCCAGCTCAACTTGAGGTCGGGCAGGGCGAACATCTTGGAGATGCCGTTGAGGTGAAAGACGGGCAGATGGGGATGCAGCGCGCCGAGCGGCGGCGCAGACGGCGCACGGTAGGTGAACTCGGCGAACACCTCGTCGCAGATGACCGGCAGGCCGAGCGCGTCGAGCGCCGGCAACGGGCGTTGCACGATCATGCCGGTCGGGTTGTGCGGCGAGACGATCAGCACGGCGCGGGTGCGCGCGTCGGCCGCTGTGCGCAGCGAAGCCTCGTCTATTTGCCAGCCGCACGACTCGTCCAGCCGGTAGGTGCGCAGCTCGATGCGATGCATTGCGGCGAGATGCTCGAACAGCGGGTACGTCACGTCCGGGCCGATCACGTTGTCGCCTGGCCCGGTCAACAGCGCGAACAGGTGGCTGTAGGCCTCGCTGGTGCCGGCGGTGATGATGATGTCGTCGGCGTTCACCCCTCCCTGATCAGAGAAAGGGACGAGCGGGGAGGCGAAACGCTGTGCGTAGTAGCTGGAGATTGCCTTGCGCGCGGCGGGCAGGCCACGCGGGTCGGGGTCGTAGCGGCGGGTCGTCCACGACC
>FWWM01011941.1_pt1 | contig 13465 bp, 10 predicted proteins | sample 2228351 | NCBI WGS metagenome assembly FWWM01 (sample SAMEA103939774, study PRJEB20133) | metagenome | reverse complement strand
AGAGTTGCAGTCATGGTTGATGTAGGCACTCCTGTCCATTTCGAGATAGATGTTTGCGCCATCGTCGTAAAGGCGATCGCCGGCTTGTGCGCGCTGGCGCGGCATTGATCGTTCGTGCCCGCAAATCAGGCCCCGAGATAGGCAGCGCATTGACCCTTGAGCCCACCTGAAGCTGGAATGCCGGCGCGCATAGATTTTATTTGAATTTTGATAGGCCATGCTCGCACCGCTTATACTCGCCTGTCAAATGGACACCCACAGTGAAATCCCTGCGCTTGATTCGACGGTCCCGGCAGCCAACAACGCCGAACCGATTCCCATCACTGTGGCCTATGGCGATGGCATCGGGCCGGAGATCATGGAGGCGGTGCTGCGCATCCTCGATGCGGCCAATGCACCGCTGCGCTACGACGTGATCGAGGTGGGCCAGAAGCTCTACGAGCGCGGCTACACCGCCGGCATTGCGCCGGAGTCGTGGGACGTGATTCGACGCAACAAGGCTTTCCTCAAGGCGCCCATCACCACGCAGTTGGGAACAGGCGGCAAGAGCCTGAACGTGACGCTACGCAAGGCGCTCAACCTGTTTGCCAATGTGCGCCCGACGAAGTCGTATGCGCCTTACGTCGCCTCGCAGCATCCCGGCATGAACCTGGTCATCATTCGTGAGAACGAAGAGGATTTGTATGCCGGGATCGAGCATCGGCAGACGCAGGAGGTTACACAGGTGCTGAAACTGGTCACGCGCCCGGGCTCCGAGCGGATCATCCGCTACGCCTTCGAGTATGCGCGCGCCTACGGCCGCCGCAAGGTCACCTGTATGACCAAGGACAACATCATGAAGCTGACCGACGGGCTGTTCCATCGCACCTTCACCGAAGTGGCGTGCGAGTATCCCGACATCGCCAGCGATCACCAGATCATTGACATTGGCGCCGCGCGGCTGGCCGCACAACCCGAATACTTCGACGTGATCGTCACGTTGAACCTGTATGGCGACATCCTATCGGACATCGCTGCGCAGATCGCCGGCTCGATCGGCCTGGCCGGCTCGGCCAACATCGGCCCGACGGTAGCGATGTTCGAGGCCGTGCACGGCTCGGCACCGGACATCGCCGGCAAGGGCGTGGCCAACCCGTCCGGCTTGCTCGTGGCCGCGACGCAAATGCTGGTGCATGTCGGCGCAGCGGAGACGGCCGAGACGATCAAGAATGCCTGGCTGTGCACGCTGGAAGATGGGATCCACACCGCCGACATTTACCGTCCGGGGTTGAGCAACCAGCTCGTCGGCACGGCAGCGTTCACCGATGCCGTCATCGCGCGCCTCGGGCAGTTGCCAAAGCAGCTCCAGCCGGTGCATTACCACGCCGGCGGCATTCACGTGGCGCCGGCGCCGGCGCCCGTCTCGCTGAAGACGCTCGCGGGTGTGGACGTCTTTCTCGAGTGGGACCGGGCGGACCGCAATCCGAACGTGCTCGGCGCTGGGTTGCAGCAGGCGGCGCCGCCGGCATGGCAACTGAGGATGATCACCAACCGGGGCGTGAAAGTCTATCCCGATGGTTTGCCGGAGACGTTCTGCACCGATCATTGGCGTTGCCGCTTCGTCCCGGCAGACGACGATACCCCGGTGACTTTCCCCCAGGTTCTGGAGCTGTTACGGGCGCTGTACGAGGCGGGGTTCGACGTGATCAAGACGGAGCACCTATACGCCTTCGATGGCGAGCGTGGCTACTCGCTTGGGCAGGGCGAATGAGGGCAGACGGACGACGATAGAAATGCGCCCGCCGTCGGCGTCGGGCACGGTATCGTTGCCGGATGCATTCCTGCGCAGAGCGCATGGTAGGGCCGGCCATACAGGGCCGCTCAACGTCTCAAGCTAGGGGCCGCCTAAGGCCGCCCCTACGTCCGATACTTGCCGTTGATCGTCACGTAGTCATGCGATAGGTCGCACGTCCACACAGTGGCGCTGGCGTTGCCCAGCCCCAGGTCGAGCCGCACGGCGATCTCGCGCGGCTTCATCACTGCCGTCGCTTCTTCTTCCGAGTATCGAGTGGGTGCGCCCTTGGCGAACACGTGCACGCCGCCGAACCACAGCGACATCTTGTCCGGCCGCACATCCTCGCCGCTGTATCCGGCTGCCGCGATGATTCGCCCCCAGTTGGCGTCCTCGCCGTAGAAGGCCGTCTTGACCAGCGGCGATTTGGCGATGGTGCGCCCGACGTTCTCGGCCATCTTCTCGTCCTTTGCGCCGGTCACTTCGATGGTGATGAACTTGGTCGCGCCTTCGCCGTCGCGCACGATCTGCTTGGCCAGGTCGGTGCAGATGCTGGTTAGGAGGATTTCGAACTCCAGAGGCGTGGGTTGCAGGCCGCTGACACCGTTGGCCAGCACGAGCAGCGTGTCGTTGGTGCTGGTGTCGCCGTCCACGCTGATGCGATTGAACGACCGGCGCGCGGCGCTGGCTAGCGCCTTCTTCAACACGTCGGGCGCGACGACGGCGTCGGTCATCACCACGGCCAGCATGGTGGCCATGTTGGGATGGATCATGCCGGCGCCCTTGGCGATGCCGGCCAGGTGCGCCATGCGCGGGCCGCCCTGTTTCCCGTCGGCGGTCACGGTGATGTCGTCGGCTGCCATCTTGGGCACCGTGTCGGTGGTCATGATCGCGTGCGCGGCGGCCTCCAGGCCGTCTTCGGAGAGCGCCTGTGCCACTACGGGGATGCCTGCGCGCAGCCGGTCCATCGGCAGCGGCACCCCGATCACACCGGTGGACATGACGAAGACCGACGACGGCGGACAATTCAGTTGCTGCGCCACCAGCGCCGCCGTTTCTTCGCAATCCTTCAGGCCTTGCTCGCCCGTGCAGGCGTTGGCGCAGCCGGCGTTGATCACCACCGCGCGCAGGGCGTGACCTTCGGCCATCAGCCGTTGGTCATAGATCACCGGCGCGGCCTTGACCTTGTTGGTGGTGAAGACGGCCGCGGCGACGCAATCGGCCTCGCTGGCGATCAGCGCCAGGTCGAGCCTGTCTCGCTTGGCGATGCCGGCGGCGACGCCGGCCGCGCGGAAGCCTTTGGGGAGTTTGGGGTTCACCATCGCGGAATAGACGGGATTGGCGGGGCGCATATCGCGCCCCCGGCTCCTCAGGCCAGTGTCACCTCTCGCCCGCTGGCCGCCGACGCTGCGATCGCCTCGAGCAGGCAGACGATCTGCATGGCCTGTTCCGGCAGGACGGTGAGCGGTGCTTCGCCGCGCACCGCCTTCACGAACGCGCCGACGGATTGCAGCCACCCCCGCTCGTTTGGATAGGGCGAGAGATCCGGCTCGCTGGCGACGATCTTGCCGTCCTCGACCGAGTAATACCTGAGCGAAGGTGACTCACCAAAGAAGCCGCTGCGGTCGAGGCCGCCCTGCGAACCGTAGAGCGTGACGCGGTCTTCGGCCGGACCGAACGCCGCCCACGTCACCAGCAGACGAATCTGTGCGCCGTCCTCCAGCGTAAGCACGGCAAACGCGGTGTCGTCCACGTCGAAGCGGCCGTCGGTGAAGCGATCGGCCCCCCAGCCTCCCAGGCCAATCTTTTGCTTGCCTAGCTCGTCGCTCAGGAATCCCTTCACCGCCACGACTCGGGGGAAGTCGAGCAGATAGAGGATCAGGTCGAGCAGGTGCACGCCGATGTCGTAGAGCGCGCCGGCGCCGGCCAGGTCTTTGTTGGTGAACCAGCTCCCGAAGCCAGGGATGCCTTGCTGGCGAATCCACTTCGACTCGGCCAGGTAGATGCGCCCCAGGCGACCCGACGCGATGATGTCGCGCATGGCGCGGACGCTGCGGTCGAAGCGCATGTGCTGGTTGACGCTGAGCAGGCGGCCATTTCGCCTGGCCGTCGCGATCATCTCGTTAGCCAGCGCGCTGGAGGTCGTCATCGGCTTTTCGCACAGCACGTGTTTGCCGGCGTTCAGCGCTTCGATCGTCACCGGCGCGTGCAACACGTTGGGCAGGCCGATGGAGACCATGTCGATCTCCGGCTGCGCCAGCAGCGCTCGATAATCGGCGAAGACCTTCGGGATGTCGAATTTGTGCGCCACTTCGCGAGCGCGGTCGAAATTGGAATCGCAAATCGCCGCGACCTCGACGCCCGCAGCGCGAAAACCGGGAATATGACCTTGTTGGCCGATCGCGCCGGCACCGATTACGCCGGCACGCAGAGGTTGCAAGCTCATACGCGATGATGCTCCTTCGATGGCTGAGTGATGCCGCATGCTAGTTTAGCACCGCTCCAAACGCGCCATCTCCAGGAAGGTCCTCGGTTTCTGGGGAGGCCGCGGCGCATTCGCTCCGGTGGGGGGAACCGGCCCACAGCCCGGATGTGCAATCCCAATCGCGAGGGCATACAATCGGTCCACAGACACTCCGACGAACAGAGTTGAACCATGGCAAAGTCTACCGAGCACCTGAAGACCCGTAGCCGAGAATTGGAAGGCATCGCCCGCGCGCCTCATCGCGCCTTCATGCGCGCGATGGGCCTCACCGATCAGGATTTGAAGCAACCGCTGGTCGGTGTGGCGCATACGTGGAACGAAGCGACCCCGTGCAACATGTCCATGAACTTCCTGGCGCAAGAGGCCAAGCGCGGGATTCGCGAGCTGGGCGGCACGCCGCGCGAGTTTGTCAGCATCGCCGTCAGCGACGGCATCGGCATGGGGCACGAGGGGATGAAGGCCTCGCTCACCAGCCGCGAGGTGATCGCCGACTCGATCGAGCTGATGATGCGCGCCCACTGCTACGATGCGCTCTACGGCATGGCCGGTTGCGACAAGAGCCTGCCTGGCACGCTAATGGCCATCGCGCGCTTGAACCTGCCCAGCATCTTCGTCTACGGCGGCACCATCAAGCCCGGCAAGTTCCGCGGCCGCGACGTGACGATCCAAACCGTCTACGAGGCAGTCGGACAGCGCGAAGCCGGTCTGATCAGCGACGAGGACCTCTACGAACTGGAATGCGTGGCCTGCCCGGGCATCGGCTCGTGCGGCGGATTGTTCACGGCGAACACTATGTCTAGCGTGAGCGAAGCACTGGGCATGGCGCTGCCGGGCAATGCTTCGCCGCCAGCGGTGGACGAGGAGCGCAAGGTCATCGCCTATGAGAGCGGCAAGGCGCTGATGCGGCTGATGGCGCGCGGCATCCTGCCCAGCGACATCATGACCAAAGAGGCCTTCGAGAATGCCCTGACGGTCGTCCTGGCAATGGGAGGCTCCACCAATGTGGCATTGCATCTGCCGGCCATTGCGCACGAGCTGGGCATTGCACTCACCTTCGACGACTTCACGCGCATCACCTGTCGCACGCCGCATATCGCCGACATGACGCCCGGCGGCAAATATGTGATGGAGGACCTGCACCGCGTCGGCGGCGTGCCGGTGGTGATGAAGACCTTGCTCGACGCCGGCCTGCTGCATGGCGACTGCATGACCGTCACCGGCAAGACGGTGGCCGAGAATTTGAAGCGGGTGAAGAACGCCGAACAGCTCACCAAGCAGGACGTCGTGTACCCGGTCAGCAAACCTCTGCGCGAGAGCGGCGGGATGGTGATCGTGAAGGGGAACCTGGCGCCGGAGGGTGGCGTGGTGAAGGTGGCGGGCGTGAAGAAGCTGCGCCATGTCGGGCCGGCTCGCGTGTTCGACGATGAGCAATCGTGCGCCGAGGCGGTGGCGCGCCGTGAGATCAAGCCCGGCGACGTGGTGGTGATTCGCTACGTCGGCCCCAAGGGGGCGCCCGGCATGCCTGAGATGCTCTCGGTCACAGCGGCGATCCGCGGACAGGGGCTGGGCTACGACGTCGCCCTACTCACCGACGGGCGCTTCTCGGGAGCGACGACCGGTTTAATGGTGGGCCACATCGGGCCGGAGGCGTTCGTGGGTGGGCCAATTGCCATCCTGCGCGACGGCGACATCGTCGAGATCGACGCCACCAATCCTGCTAAAGGCAAACTCAACGTCAAGCTCAGCCGCGATGAGATTGCCAGGCGGTTGAAGCGGTGGAAGCAACCCAAGCCACACTACACCAGCGGCGCACTGGCCAAGTATGCGCGCCTGGTGGGTCGCGCCTGTGATGGCGCGGTGACGCACTGAGGCCGGCAGGTGAGTTCGAGCGCGGCGCGCGCAGCGGATCAGCGTGGCTCAATCGTGAACTTGACAGCCGTGCGCTCTGCGCCGTCAATGTCCACTTCGCCGAACGAGGGGATCAGCACGACGTCAATACCGTCGAGCAGCAGGTAGCCACGCGCGATGGCTGCGGCCTTGACGGCCTGGTTGACGGCGCCCGCGCCAATGGCCTGGACCTCCGCGCGGCCATGCTCGCGCACGACGCCGGCGATCGCCCCTGCGACTGCCGTTGAACGAGATGTAGCGGATACCTTGATGAGTTCCATGTCTGCCTTTCCTCCATTGCCACCATGGCTACTTCATTCATTCAAACACGCAATCGTGGCGTATTCTCATTCTCGTGGTCAAGTATTAATTGCGCTTGAACAGGTGTCTATCTTCCGTCCTTTGCAAACATCGTTTATAGTGCTCCATCCCCTGCGCGCTCAACGGAAGGGCCACGCTTGGGCAGGAATGTGAAACGTCACCTGTTGCCCTGGTTGGGGTCGAGCGAGCTGAAGTAGTCGCGCACATAGTCGCGCATTTCGGGCGGCACCTGGCCGCTTTGCAACGCCTCGTCGGCAGCCCGCGAGTAGTCGCCGTAGACCTGCTCGTAGGGAACGCTGCTGCCACCACCCGGCGCGGTGGATGTGCGACCGCTGGGGTCCGGCGCGGCCTGGCTCCGCGTGTCGGGCAGCACGACCGGCCGGCCGTCGCTGCCGATGCGTCGTGGCGCATAGACCGTGCTGTCAGAGCCGAAATCGTCGCTCTTGTACGATTCGTTCATGCTGCCCGGACCACCGCTGGTCATCGAACCAGTGGCCGGCTGGCCGAATTCGCCCTGACCGGGAGCCTGGCCCTGGCTGGATTGGCCGGGGCGTTGTCCCTGAGCGTTGGCGCCGGCCTGGTTTTGGCCGCGGCTCTGCTGCGACTGTGGCGCTTGCTGGGCGATAGCCTGGCGCGCAGCCTCGGCGCGGGCCTGGGCGTTGTCCAGCGCCTGGGCGGCTTCGCTGGTCTGCTGTGCTTGTTCGAGCGATTGCGCCGCCTGATCGAGTTGCTGCTGGGCGGCCTGGGTGTTCCCCTCGCGCAGGTTTTGGGCGGCCTCGCGCAGGCGCTGGGCCAGCTCGGGATCGCTGTTCTGGACGCTGCGGGCGAGCTGGTCGAGCTGATTGGCGGCGCGCTGGCGTTCCTCTTCGCTGAGCGGTTGGCCGGACTCGCTCGAATCCGTCAGGTTGCGCATCTCGCTGGCCGCGCGATCGAAGTTCTCGTTGGCCAGCGCATTGGCCAGCGAATTTGTCAGTTCATCCGGTGAGAGGCTCTCGCCGGCTCTTCGCAGGTCCTCGGCCCGTTGCTGGGCGGTCTGATCGTTCAAGGCGTCGAGCTGGGCCTGCGCCTCGTTGATCGCGGCCAGCGCTTCCTCTGGAGTGATGTTCGGGTCTTCCAGTTTGCGCCGGGCTTCTTCCAGCGCTTGTATAGCTGCTTCTTTCTGGGCGTCGCTCAGCGATGATCCCTCGATCAGTTGTTTGGCCTGTTCCAGTTGCTCGATCTGCTGAGCGATCGTCTGGCGCAGTTGTTCACGTTCGGCCAGCACCTGCTGTTGTGGATTGGGCAGGAGGATGGCAACCAGCAGAGCAACCAGGAAGACGAAGGCAACGATGGCGTCTCGCTGGGAGATGCGCAGGGGCATGAGTTTGCGCGCGTCTATGCCCTCGACGATGCGCTCGGCGTCCTGGCGCTGCACGTTGCGAATCAGGTCGTTCTTGACGCTGAGGTTGCCCTCGCCGATCTCGAGCGCGGTCGAGGTGCGCTCTTGCAGGTCGAATCGTTGGTCGAAGATGCGCGCCCAAGCCGTGTGGGGGGTGCGCGCGTGGCGCAGCCATGGATAGGCGAATGCGATGATCAGGCCGGCCAGGGCCAGCACGATAGACAGCCCAACCAAGGCCGTGGTGCTCATGAGCGGCACGACGCGCGAGGCGAGGGCGATCAACAGGGCGATGCCCAGTCCGCACGCCAGCCCGAAGAAGATCAGGCTGACGCTGTGTTGCAGGCGCGCCCTGCGCGACCATGCCCGGATGCTTTCTCTCAATTCATCCATCGGTTTTCGCCACGCGCGTGCGGCCTGGCGATGCCTCCATCATCTCATACTCCCAGGATTGCCTTTGACGCCGCTCAACCATTCGATGCATCGGCGCGCCCATACGAACGGGCGCTCCGGCCGCGCCCACAACAGGCTCACCACGCTCTTGACGATGTGGTTGTTGACCACCCAGTTGCGCACCCGCGTCGAGCTGCGGGCGAAGCAGAATAGAGCGATCAGCGCGAATGGCCACACCGGCATGATTGGCGCAATCGCCCCGACGCCCGCCAAGCCCAATGCACCGAACCCGGCGAAGACCACCAATGTGCGCTTGATCGGGTGTGTGACCGGCTCGATGTAGATCGGCCGCTGGTTTGCCGGATTGGTGTGGTGTTTGACTTCGCGCATGAGCTCGCCGAAGAGCTGCTCGATCGGATTCCGTCCCGCTACACCTTTTGTGTAATTCTCGTCCATCTCTCCCTTCGTCCGACACGCATGCGAACAGACGTCATGTGCGTCGAGCGAACCGCTCGCAGGGTCACCTTAGCAAGCCGGGATGAGAATCCGGTGAGAGGGGGAAGGTGCGCACGGCCATCCAGCACTGCCCGGCGCGATAGTCGTAATACTTGGTGCGCAGCAAGGTCAGGCGTGACGAGGCGAGCCCGCCGATGAGCAATGCGTTGTGCAGGCGGATCGAGCAATAATAATGCGGCGAGAGCTCGGCCACCGCGGCTGCGTGGCGAGGGCTGGTTCGCCAGTGCTCGATGCCCTCCAGGCTGCGCATCACGACTAGGTTGGCCCAGTTGCCGTCGTGCAGCTCCATGGAGCTGTAGCTGAGCAGGTAGGGCTGGCCGGCCAGTTCCGCCACGAGCGACTGATCCACCACGTCCATCGTCTGCACGAGCGACGGGCTGAGGTCAGTGCGCTTCTGGCCGCAGAAGCCGACAACTGCCAGCTCGGCAGCGCACATGAGCGTCCGGCGATCGGTGACGATCACGCGGTGCCGGCGGCCGTCGGGTTCGCAGAGATCGGCCTGGCCGCCGGCGAGCGATATGGCGTCGTCCTGCACGACCTGCCACAAGCGCCGGCACATAGATTCCAGCACCCTCAGATCGCTCCAACTGTGTTCAGGATCGCTGAACGAACGATCGGAGATGCGTTCCATTGGGTCGAGGTGGATGAAGCTGGTGCATGACATGGCGTCCTCCGGTTGTTCGATGTTTTGACTGCTGTCCTTGATGGAAGAATAATTCTGCGCATGCAGCATCCGTCGCAAGTAAGGCTAGTCATCGTCGGCGCCGGCATCGTGGGTAGCAGCGCGGCCTATCATCTTACGCGGCTGGGCTGGCGCGACATCCTCATTTTGGATAAAGGCGATCTTTTTGAAAACCCCGGTTCCACTTCGCACGCGCCGGGTGGTGTGGTGGCGCTCAGCCACTCCAGGTTGCTCACGCAAATGGCGCAGTATTCGAGCGATCTATATCGTCGCCTCGAGCCGTTATCTCCGGAGCGCAACACCTACAACGCAGTCGGTGGGTTGGAGCTTGCCATCTCACAGCGCCGCATGGATGACCTGAAACGGTTGCACGCCGAAGGCAAGAGCTTCGGCGCAGTGTCGTACCTGCTTTCGCCGCGCGAGGCGGCCGACAAATTGCCCTTGCTCGACCACCGGCGAATCGTCGGCGCGTTGTTCGTGCCCAAGAGCGCCATCATCGCCGGTTCGCACGTGACCGGCGCGTTGCAGCGCGACGCGGCGGCAACCGGCGGCGCGTCGTTCGTCGGCCATACCGAGGTGACCGACGTCGAGGTGAAAGGCGGCCGCGTCGCCGCGGTGATCACGAACAACCCCGTTCTGCCGCGCATCACCTGCGAGGCCGTCCTTTTGTGCACCAACATCTGGGGGCCGGTGTTGGGCGATAGGCTCGGTGTGCCGATCCCCTTGTTGGCGTTCGAGCATCAGTATGCAGTCACATCACCGCTGGATGCGCTGGCGAGGTTCGATCCGGCCAGCAAGGACGACGAGATCGTCTTTCCGACTGCCCGCGAGCTGGATTCGGCGATCTACTTCCGGCAACACTGGAACTGCTATGGCGTGGGGAGCTACTGGCATACACCCCGGCCGGTGCGCGCGCACGACGTCGGCGACAGCGCGATCCGGCCGTTCACGCCGGAGGATTTCACGGGAGCGTGGGCGCAGGTGACGACGCTGCTGCCGGCCCTGCACGACACCCGGTTGACGCGCGCGTTCAATGGCATGTTTGCCTTCCCCGTGGACGGCATGCCGATCATGGGCGAGTCGCATGTCCGGGGGTTGTGGACGGCGATCGGCTCGTGGATCACTCACGCCGGCGGGGTGGGTAAGTCCATCGCCGAATGGATGACTTACGGCGAGGGCGCCACCGAGTGGGACATGCGCCAGACTCACCTGCACCGCTTCCACCGCTTCCAGTCCACGCGCGCCTATGTGGACGTGGTCTGCAACAAGAACTATGCCGAGTTGTATAACATCGTGCATCCTTCGCAGCCGCCCTCGAAGCCTCGCAATGTGCGCCTCTCGCCCTTCCACGCGCGCTGGCAGGCGCTGGGGGCGAACTTCACCACTTTCGCCGGCCTGGAGCTGCCGAACTGGTGCGAGGAGAACGCGCGTTTGCTGGAGCAGTACGACGACCGCATCCCAGCGCGAACGGGTTGGGCGGCGGAGCATTGGTCTCGCATTCAGGGTGCCGAACACCTGGCGACCCGTGATGGGGTCGCGCTCTTCGACCTGACCGGGCTTTCGATCTTCGAGGTGAGCGGGAAAGGCGCGCCTGCATTCATGAACTGGCTGTGCAGCAACCAGATGGATGTGCGGCCGGGGCGCATGGTCTACACCTGCTGGCTCACGCCGGCAGGCGGCGTGCGACGCGACCTGGTGGTCGCGCGCTTGGGAGAAGATCGCTTCTGGATGTTCGTGGGCGAGGGCACGCGGCCGCAGGATTGGGCCTGGGTGACGCGACAGAGGGAGGAGATGTGCGCGCCGTCGGACGACGCCACGGCAGTCGCGTTGCGCGACCTCTCGGACGCCTACACCGCGCTCGGTGTGTGGGGGCCGCGTGCGCGTCGGGTGCTGCCCAGAGTGACGCACGCCGACCTGAGCAACGAAGCCTTCCCATACTTCACCGGTCGCTGGATCGAGATCGGCTGCGCGCCGGTGCTGGCGCTGCGCGTGTCGTACGCCGGCGAGCCGGGCTGGGAGCTGCACATGCCGGTGGATCAGGCGCTGCAGGTGTGGGATGCACTCTGGGACGCCGGCCAGGCCGAAGGCATCATCGGCGCTGGCATGGGCGCTTTCGACTCGCTGCGCCTGGAGAAGGGATACCGCCTCTGGGGCGCCGATGTGCACACCGAATACACGCCGTACGAGGCCGGCCTGGGCTGGACGGTGAAGCTGGACAAACCGGCCTTCATCGGCCGTGAGGCGTGTGCGAAGTTCGAGGCGGACGGTTCGTTGCGCCGCAAGCTGTGTTGCCTGACGCTGGATGACCCGTCGGCGGTCGTGATGGGCGCAGAGCCGATCTTTCTCACGCCATCTACCGATGGCGTCGCGGATGGCTACGTGACCAGCGCCAACTACGGCTACAGCGTGGGCAAGTTCATCGCCTATGGCTACCTGCCAGCCTCGCACGCGTCCGTTGGGACACGAGTGGCGATCGAATACTTCGGCGAACGGCTCCTCGCCACCGTGAGCGACGATCCGCAATTCGACCCGACGATGTCGCGGCTCAAGGCGTGAGCGCTGGTCGAGAGGCTTCCAAATCGGCCCGGGCGCCGCTCTGTCGTTCGCCGTTCGAATCAACGATCGGCCGGGCGAGCTTGTAAGCGATGCCTCGCCTCTGCAGCGCGGCGATGAAGTCGGCCGGCGCGTTCGCGTCGGTGATCAGCAGCTTGATCTCCTCCAGGCGAGCGTAGTTGGCCAGCACGCCGTGGCCGAGCTTGGATGAGTCGGTGAGCACGTAGCCCTCATCGGCCGCGCGCAGCATGGCCTGCTTCAGTTGGGCGTCCAGCGGATTAGGGGTGCTATAGCCGTCGTGCAATGTGACGCCGGTCGCCCCGAGGAAGGCTTTGTCCACGTGAAAGCCGGCCAGTGCGCTGACTGCTGTCGGCCCGATCAAGGCCAGGCTGTGCTCGCGCACCTGACCGCCGGTCAGGATCAGGTCCCAGCCGGTGTGAGCCAGTTCCAGCGCGATCGGCACCGAACTGGTGATGATCGTCAGATGGCGAAAGCGCCCCAGCATGGCCCTGGCCAGCGCCAGCGTCGTGCTGCCGGCGTCGAGGATGATCGCGTCGCCTTCCTGAATGTGTTCGAGCGCTGCACGGGCGATGGCCCGCTTCTCGGCAGCGTGTAGCTCTAGCTTCTCCAGGAAGGACGGATTGAATCGGCTTTTGTGAACCGGCGCAGCGCCGCCGTGGATGCGCTGCAGCAGCCCGCGTGCCTCGAGCTCGGCCAGGTCTTTGCGGATGGTGACCTCGCTCACGTCGAACCGCTTGGCCAGGTCTTCCACACGCACGCGGCGCTCGGCTTCGAGCAGTTCGATGATCTCGCGGCGTCTGTGCTCGGACATGTTGCGCGTCCCTCAGCCGGTCGGCTGAATCTCCTTCACCTGCACCGGTCGTCCCTCGCGCCAGCTACGCGTCGCAGCCATCGCCAGGCGCAGCGTCTCCATGGCATCTTCTGGGCCGGGGCTGGGCCGGCGACCCTGGCGCAGCGCCTCGAAGAACGCTTCCATCTCCGATCGGTAAGCCGCCTCGAAGCGATCCGGAAAATTCTCGAAGTGATCGCCCTCATAGCCGAACCGGCGCGAAAATGTCATCGGCGTCTTTTGGATTGCCTCGACCACCACCTTGCCCTCCGAGCCGGCGACTTCGGTGCGGATGTCGTAGCCCCAGGCCGACCGGCGCGCGGTCTCCACGACGCCCAGCGCGCCGTTGGTGAAGCGCAGCAGCGTGACGGCGGTGTCGGCGTCGTCGGCCTCGCGAAAGCGCTCGTCAATCAAAGTCGCACCCCACGCCTGCACTTCCTCCACTTCGCCCACCAGGAAACGGGCGAGGTCGAAGTCGTGCACCGCCATGTCGAGGAAGATGCCGCCGCTGCTTTTCAAGAACTTGAGCGGCGGCGGATCGGTGTCGCGGCTGAGGGCGCGAAATGCCTCGATGCGGCCCAGCTCGCCGGCTTCGATCTTGCGCTTCGCCGCCTGGTAGCCCGGGTCGAAGC
>FWWM01013177.1_pt1 | contig 13472 bp, 13 predicted proteins | sample 2228351 | NCBI WGS metagenome assembly FWWM01 (sample SAMEA103939774, study PRJEB20133) | metagenome | reverse complement strand
AGATTCTGGCACTGTTGGATTACCCGGTCACGATCTATACCGCTCTGGCGGCCCATTCTGAAAACCCGCCGTAAAAATGAGCGAACCGAGAGTTACTAAGTTACCAATCTACCAATTTACTAAGTTACCAATCTACCAATTTCCTAAGTTACCAAGTTACCAATCTACCAATTTACCACTACTCCAACTCATTCGCCAGCAGCGTCACGATCTGGCTCACGGCTGGCACTTTGCCGCTGCTGACCAGTTTGTCATTGACCACCAGACCGGGCGTGGCGAGCAGGCCGTAGCGGGCATATTCGTTGAGATCGCCCGTCTTCTCGAACGTCGCTTCAACGCCCAGTTGGGCTACCGCTTGTTTGGCGTGCTTCTCCAACCGGTCGCAGTTGGCGCAGCCGCCGCCGAGGATTTTGATGTGTAGCGCCACGTATTGTCTCCTTTCGTATTGCGTAGTGCGTATTGCGTACTGCATATTGCGTACTGCGTACTGCATATTGTGTACTGCGTACTGCGTATTGCGTATTGCGTAGTGGGTCTGCGGCTCCTGACCCCTGACTCCTGTCCCCTGCCCCCTGACCCCTGCCCCCTGCCGCCTGCCGCCTGATCCCTGTCACCTGCCGCCTGCCGCCTGCCGCCTGACCCCTGACTCCTGTCCCCTGACCCCTGTTGCGGCCATCCAGCTCAGCGCCAGCGCCAGCAGCGCCAGGCTCGCCACAGTCCCGCCGAGGATCAGCCACGCGCTGGCGCCGTCCACCCAGGCGCCGTAGAGCAGGCCGGCCAGCGTGCTGAACAGCGCCACCCAGCCGACGTAGGTCCACGCCTTGCGCCGGCCGATGACGCTGGCGATGATCAGGATGCTCTGCAGGCTGAGCTCGGGGTCGGCCATCAGGTAGGCCAGCAGCGGCCCGCGGTGCATGCCCAGGTCCAGGAACAGCCGGGCGATGGGCACCTCCACCAGGGTGGGGAAGTACATGAAGACGCCGAAGAGCACGCCGACGATGTTGCCCGGCAACGTGTTGGACCCCGCCACGGCCTCGATCCATTCGGGCCGGATCAGCGGCCGGATCACGCCCACGACGAACACGCCGACGATCAGCAGCGGGAAGATTTGCTTCACGAAGCGCCACGTCTCCCACAGCCATTCCTGGACTTCGTAGGCTTCGAACGAGCGCCGCGCCAGCAGGGTGACGCCGACCATGGCCAGGCCCACCGCGAAGAACTTGCCGGTGAAGCCCACCGTCAGCCCATCAGGCCCAGGCGTCAGCCGCAGCGCAGCGGCCAGCAGCGTGGTTGCGATCAGCGCCAGCGCAACGACCGTCCAGCGGTTAAAGCCTTCATCCACGTGGTTCAGCCCGCGCCACGCCGCACCGCCGATGGCGATCAGCAGCACGATCAGGGTCAGGCCCTGCACCGTGACCCCTTCCTCCCCGCGCGTTGCGTCGAAGGGCACCAGCCGGTTCAGCCCGGCCTGCAGCGCGTCCGTGCCCCCGATCGGCAGCGTGACCTGCCCGTAGACGTCGGTGAAGAGGCCAACTTGTAGCGTGCCCGCGATCAGGAGGAGGATCAACAGCCCCAGCAGCAGCCACGAGGCGCGCGGCACCCGCGCTGCCGCAGCAAACGCGTCCGGGCCCGTATCGTCGCGCGCGGCATCGTCCTTGCGGAAGATCAGCGCCATGATCAGGCCGATGCCGATGCCGAACGCGATGGAGAGCACGACCCGCGCCACCGCGATGTCCATGCCGATGGCGACGCCGGTGTAGGCCAGCGCCAGGATGTTGATGGCCGGCCCGACGAACAGGAAGGTGATCGCCGGGCCCAGGCCCGCGCCCTTCTTGTAGATGCCCGCGAACAGCGGCATGATGGTGCAGGAGCAGACCGCCAGCACGAAGCCGCCAACCGCCGAAGCGGGGTAGGAGATGAACTTGGGTGCCTTGCGGCCCAGGTAACGCGTCACCGCCTCCTTGGGCACCAGCGCGGTCAGCGCGCCCGCGATGAAGAACGCCGGCACCAGACACAGCAGCACGTGGGCGGCGAGATAGGCGGCCAGGTTGCCCAGGCCGGACTGGAGCAACCTCGCCAGAAACCCGAGAATGTCCATAAATCAGCCCCGATTCGACGCAGGATCGTTGCACTTCGGGCAATGGCACCCTGCCAATGCATGCCGGCCGTTGGGAGATTCCCCGTCGCCTGAGGGCCCAGGGCCGCAGGCAGCTTCTATCAGGCGCAATACATCTTCGCCGGCCACGCGGTAGAAGATGTTGGTGCCCTCCCTGTAATCGGTGACGGCGCCGCCATTGCGCAGGATGGCGAGTTGCTGCGACACGTACGGCTGCGGTTTGTTCAGCGCGACCGACAGGTGGCACACGCACTCATCTCCGCCACGCAGGATGTCCAGGATCTGCAGGCGCAAGGGATGGGCCAATAGTTTCAGTAGGGCAACTTGCCTTCGGTAGAAATCCATGCGCGTTCTTGCTATATATAGAATCTTGCATATTCTGGCATGAAAAGCCTGGTCTCACAATGATTTGTATCATGTTGACCGCATCGTGGGCTCTGACTGGCTGCCGAAGCCGTGGCGATCAGCCCACTTTTCCGTTGGTGCGCGCTGACACGCGGCGTGGCTCCTCGACCCACCAGCGGAACACCCCGAATGCAATCAGATGGGCCAGCGCGCTGATGGCGAAAAGCCATCCGTAGTTGATCTTCGCCAGCCCGGCGCCCAACAATGGCCCAATCGCGCTGACGAGACCGACCGCTGTGTTGGCGATACCCACGTAAGTGGGCCGACGCGCCGGTTCGCAGAACTCCATCACGATCAGGATGCCCGATACGATGATGGCACCGGTCGTGATCCCGGCCAGCACGAACGCGGCGTAGTACCACTCCGGGGCCGGTGCCAGCCACGCCAGCATGAACGCGGCCGCCCCGGCCAGCGCGCCCATCTCCATGCAAATCTTGTGGCCCAGGCGGTCGGAAAGGAACCCGAAGGTCAGGTTACCGGCGGTCTGGCCCGCCAGATACGCCAGGGTGTAAATGCCCGCTGCGCTGTCCGGCACCTGCCATCGGCTCACCGCTGCCAGGGTGATGAAACCGCCGCCCATACCCCCCAGCGCCAGGACTGCACGGGCCAGCAGAAACTGCCGGAAGTTGTGGTCGCCGCGCATCAGGCCGGGCAGGCTGCGCAGGTATTCTCGGGTGCTTCGCCGTGGGAGGGATGTCGGTTGCACCGGCTCGCGCGTCAACGCCAGGAAGGCCCAGCTCGCCGTGATGCCCAGGGCGGCCAGCAAGAACAGGTATTCGAAGTTGGTGGGAAAGGCGAACCGTTGGAGGAGCCATGTGCTGATCATCGCGCCCACAGCCCCCGCGCCCGCGCCCAGAAACATGGTCAGGCCCAGGAAGCGCCCACGCCGGTCTATCGGAAAGCAGCGGGCGATCAAGTCCTGCCAGGCGATCGCCATGACCCCCGAGCCAATGGCGTTCCAGGCGTAACTGAGCAGCAGCAACACGACGGCCCACTCTGGGGAGCGGGTCGCGACAAAGGCTGTGGCGACCATCACCCAGATGGGCAACCGCTCCATGAACAGCCCCAGGTTCACCACCACCGGTTTCTTACGTGCCAGGCGTTCCATCGCGTTGGCCGTCAGCAGTTGGGGCAGGAACCAGCCCGCCTGGGCGAGGGTGGCCAGGATGCCGAAGGGGAGCGGGTTGGTGGTCAGTTTGCTGAGAAACAGCGGCAGGATGGTCGTCGCGGAAATGAAGGACGCGCCCAGCCAGAAGAACACGCCGTCCAGCAGGTTGACGGTGAAGTTCCAGGAATAGTTGCGCGCAACCTCGGCCGCGATCTCGTCCTCGCTGCGCTGGGGGACGGGACGGTCGAGCTGGAGCAGCCAAGCGATGACCGCCATCAAGGGCCTGCGCCTGCGGGCTTGTCCAGAGGGGGAAGCCAGGGTTTCACGCATATTCCTGATTCTATCATTTCCTGGCCGATAGCGGTAAAATAGATGTGATCCGGCTAATGTCTCAGAGGGAGCATGGCGAATGAACTTTCAGCGATTTGCCACCAGCAGTCTCGGCACCTGGCTGTGGATGACCCTGGCCCAGCGTCTGCCGCGGCGGGGTGCTTATGCCCTGGCGCGCGTGGTCACCGATGTGCTGCACCGGCGCAAACACGCCGACCTCTACCGGATTTTGTACGCCAATCAGGCCGGGGTGTTGGGGCCCCGGGCATCGCCGGAGCAACTTGACCTGGCGGTGAAGGCCGTCTTGCGACATGCGGGGATGGTCACGGTTGACCTGATGCAGATCGGTTCGCGCGGGGCCGAGGCGGTGAAGGCCGCCGTGACCTTTCCGGACGAGTTTTGGGCTTATGCTCGGGCGGCGTTGGCCGACGGACGCGGGTTGTTGATCTGTGGGTGTCACCTGAGCAATTTCAACCTGGCCTTCCTGCGCTACTCCCTGGAGGGTTTTCCCGTCCAGGTGCTTTCCGCCGCCATGGTCGGGGGCGGTTTCCGTCTGCTTTCCGAGCTGCGCGATCGAGGAGTGCTGGAAGAAACCCCCATAGACGGGCCGGCCTTGCGGAAGGCCATCACCCGGTTGCGGGCCGGCGGCGCTGCTGCCATCGGTGTGGATTGGCCCTATGGCGCGGGGGATGACGAACCCATCGAGTTCTTCGGCCGGCCCTCGCTGCTGCCGACCGGCTGGGTGCGCCTGGCCCTCAGCGCCAATGCGTTGATCCTGCCCCTGGCGTGCCGCTGGTCCCCCGAACGCGGCTACTACGCAATCACGGCACCGCTCATCGAACTGGAGCGCACAGGTGATCGCGCCACCGATGTGCGCCACAACGCCCGTCGTGTGCTGGCCGTGATCGAAAGGTGGATTGCGGAAACGCCCGATCAGTGGCTGATGTACCATCGAGTATGGCCGGAGGAATCATCATGAGCACCCTATTGGCCGAATACGTGACCCCTGCCGGGCACTCGATCCAGGCCCGGCTCGGCGACCTGACCGAGGAACGCGTGGATGCCATTGTCAACGCAGCCAACGAATACCTGGCCCACGGCGGCGGGGTGGCCGGCGCGATCAGCCGGCGCGGCGGCCCGGTCATCCAGGCCGAGAGCGACCGCTGGGTGCGGGAGCACGGCCCCGTCCCCACCGGCAAGGTTGCGGTCACTTCTGCGGGCAACCTGCCGTGCCGGTTCGTGATCCATGCCGTGGGGCCGGTGTGGCACGGAGGCACACAGGGGGAAGATGAATTGCTGCGCTCGGCAGTATGGCACAGCCTGGAGGCCGCCCATGAGCGCAACCTCGCCTCCATCGCGCTGCCGGCCATCAGCAGCGGCATCTTCGGCTTCCCCAAGGCGCGCTGTGCTGCCATCCTGGTGCAGACTGCCCTGGCCTTCTGCCAGGCGCATCCCGACAGCCCGCTGCGAGAGATCCGCTTCACCAACATAGACCGGCCGACAGCCGACCTGGTCGCCGCCGAAGTGGGGAGGCTGGCGGCTGAGGCTTGAGCGGGGATGACGCAACGGCCCTGGGAGGCCTGGTAAGAAGAGGCCGGACGGCAGGGCTATCGGTGGCGATGTCTCGGCGGTGCCGTCTGGAATGCCCGTCAGTCGGTCCGCAACACAACGCCGCCGTAGCCGCTCAGCGCGGCGTGGCCCGCCCGGCACCCATCCGCATCCGATAGCGCAAAGAGAAGCTCGCGCGCCGGGAAAGCCAGGGTCTGCTTCCGGGGAGTGAAGTTCAACAGCACGGCCAGGCTGCTGCCTTCGCCGCGCCGACGGTACCCCAACACGCCAGGGGGGAGCCCGTCCAGCAGGGTCAGGTCGCCTTCCTGGAGCGCGGGCTCGGCGTTGCGCAGCGCCAACAGGGCCCGGACGGTGTTCAGCAGCGAGCCGCGGTCTGCCTCCTGCCGCGCGACGTTGATGTCCCTGTAGTTGCTGTGCACCGGCAGCCACGTCTGCGCCGCGCCCGAGAACCCGGCGTGGGGGCTGTCGTCCCACTGCATCGGCGTGCGCACCTCGTCCCGGTTGACCGTCAGGCCCAGCAGGTCGAAAACCGGCCGCGGCATCAGGCGGTATCTGTGCGCCAGGGGGTCGAGCGCACGGCTGTACGGCAGCGGCAGGTCGGTCATGCCGATCTCTTCGCCGTAGTAAAGGCACGGCACCCCGCGCACGGTCAACTGGAGCATGTGCAGCAACTTCGCTTTACGCACGTCCCCGCGCAACCGCGTCATGCTCCGCCGGCGGTCATGGTTGCTGAAGACATAGACCGGCACAAAGGGCGGCGGGAAATGGCGCTCTTCTGCGGCGATCAACTCCCGGAAGTAGGCCGCTGAGAACCGGAAGTTCAGCATGGCGAAATCGAAGACCAGGGTCAGGCCGTCGTTGCGCTCCTCGCCCAGGTAGCGCCTGATGGTCGGCCGGTCGCCGCTGACCTCTCCCAGCAGGAGTTTCTCGCCGAACTCCTGGCAGACCTGGCGCAGCTCCCTGGCGAAGGCGTAGGTCTCCGGCCGGTTGAGGGTGTACTGTGGCCGCTGGAAGAACCCGCCGGCCGATCCTTCGCCGGGGATCAGCACCCAGGCGAAGGGGTTGTCGCGATACGCTGCGTCTTTGTAAAGGGCGTTGAAGATGTCCAGGCGGAAGCCGTCTACGCCCTGGGCCAGCCAGTAGCGGACGATGTCCAGCATGGCCTCTTTGACTTGCGGGTTGCGATAGTTGAGGTCAGGCTGGAACGGCAGGAAGCTGGCCCAGTAGTACTGGTCGCGCTCGGGGGCGTAGTGCCAGCCGCTGCCGCCGATCATGCTGCGCCAGTTGTTGGGTCGGTCGCGCCAGATGTACCAGTCGGCTTTGGGGTTGTTGCGCGACGCGCGCGAGGTAAGGAACCAGGGGTGTTGGTCCGAGGTGTGGTTCAACACCATGTCGAAGACGATCTTCATGCCGCGTTGGTGGACGGCGGCAATCAGTTCCAGTGCGTCCTCCAGGCGGCCGTACTCGGGCGCAATGGCCAGGTAGTCGGAGATGTCGTATCCGAAGTCCCGCTGCGGCGATGCGAAGAACGGGGAACACCAGATCGTTTCAACCCCCAGGCTTTTGACATAATCAAGTTTGCGAAGGATGCCGCGCAGGTCTCCGATGCCGTCGTCGTTGCTGTCATAGAACGAGCGCGGGTAGATCTGGTAGATGGTTGTCTTGTGGTACCACGGCAAGGGCATCGTTCGGGCCTCAGGGAGGCTGGCCGTCCTGCACATCTCGGAGGACGGCCAACGTGATGGTTTGTCGGCAAAGTGCTATTTCGGTTGGAGTACCAGGGCAGCCGCAACCTGCACTCGATCGCGTTCCCAGTGCATCGGCACGTAGGTCACAGCGCGCCACTGTGGGATCAGGTCGGCGTAGTGCGCGCTCAACGGGTGGCCGGACTGGCCGGTGGTGTGCATGAAGCGCGAGTTTTCCCAGTCGGCCAGGTCTACGATCTGGCGGTAGGAGGGCACCCAGTTCGCGTCATAGCGCATGGTCAGCCGGTACGGTGACGGGTTGACGGTGAACATGTCGCCGCCGGTCTCGATGCTGCGGTGGAAAAGCCGCTTCAAGGGGGCCACCTGGCTGAACGGGTTGTGCGGGAACTGGGTGCGGTGGATCGTTCCCCAGCGCCACCTGGTCATATCTTTCCCCATCCGCTCCGTCAGGTCCTCCAGTGCCTTTTCCAGGGCGACCCGCGCACTGACCCGGCAATCTTCCTGGTCAAAAGTCAGGACGTCGTCGCACCAGGTCCCGTTGTTGCCGAGGGTGATCTCTGCCAACAGGATAGGGTTGTGGCTCGCCAGCAAGGTATCGGCCAGGGTCCCGCCCACGTCGTCTCCCAGGAGCACGGAGTACAGATGCGCGTACCAGGCTTCGTAGATGGCCGCGGCCGCGCTGTCGGCCGAGAGTTCGCCGTCCCAGTTGCGCAGCAGGTCCAACGCCCGACGCTGCTCGTCCGTTTCGGGCTCGACCTTCAGGAGCACAGGCAGCAGCTCCTGTGCCTGAGCCGAGCGCTGATCCGCCTGGATGCGGGCAAAATCGTCCACGGTCAGGCTGTTGCCGGCGGTCAAGAGCTCCACAATACGCTGCGCCCGGTAAGGGGCCGCCCAATCGTAGGTGATGAAGTAGGGATAGTCGTCGGGGGTCACCCGGTTGTTGGCCGTGACGATGTAGCCGTCCCTGGGGTTATAGGCGTGCGGCAGCTCCTCGAAGGGGATCCATCCAACCCACGCATACTCGTCGTTCCAACCCGGCACCGGCACGGAGCCATCCCCTTTGGCCCGGATGGGGATGCGGCCCGGGCCGTAGTAGCCGATGTTGCCGGCCCGGTCGGCGTAGACGAAGTTCTGCGACGGCGCGACGTATTTGCGCAGCGCCGCGGTGAAATCCTCCCAGTTCCTGGCGTAGTTGATGCCCAGAAATGCCTCGATGGTGGTATCGCCGGGATCGAGCGCGGGCCAGCGCAGCGCAAGGGCCTGGCCCCGGTGGCTGGTTACGTCGGAGATCAGCGGGCCGTGGCGCGTGGAACGCGCTGCCCAGCGGATCGGTTTCTCCTGGCCTTTGACCTTGATCTCTTCTGCGACGACGGTCATGTCCACCCAGCGGCCCTCCACTTCGACCTGGTTCGGGTTGTCCGGGTTAACCCGCTCCGCAAACAGGTCCTGGACATCCGGCCCCAGGTTGGTGACCCCCCAGGCGATGTCGGCGTTGTGGCCGATGACGATCGCGGGCAGGCCGGGCAGAGTGGCGCCGACCGCGTGTAGCCGGTCGCCGTGCAGCGCGGCCAGGTACCAGATGGAGGGGATCTGAGCGCCCAGATGGGGGTCGTTGGCCAGCAATGGCTTGCCGCTGGCGGTGCGCGCTCCGCTCACGACCCAGTTGTTGCTGCCGATGTGCTGTCCGCCCAGCCCGAACCGCTCCTGGAGCACCGTTTCGATCTCGCGCAGCTCCGACGCGGCAGTCTGTGACGGCAGGATGATGGGCGCGCCGGCGGGATAGCCGGGTAACAGTTGGGCCGCGCGCTCCGGCCCCAGCGCTGCAGCCAGTTGTGCCCGGTAAATGTCGCGGTTGTACGTTTCGCCCAGGTTCCATGCCATCATCTTGGCCCATACCAGCGAGTCGGTCGGCTGCCACGGTTCGGGCTGAAACCCCAGGATGACGAATTCGGGCGGCAAGGGGTGGCCGCTGGCCAGGAACGCGTTGACCCCGTCGGCGTAGGCTTGCAGCGCGATCTGTGCCTCGGCCGAGAGCGACGGCCAGGCAGCCTGTGCCGCGCGGTAGACCCCCAGGGTGCGCAGGAACTGGTCGGTCTTCACGGTGCTTTCCCCCAACACCTCCGACAGCCGGCCTGCGCCGATCCGGCGCTGCAGCTCCATTTGCCACAGGCGGTCCTGCGCGTGGACGAAGCCCAGCGCAAAGAACGCGTCACGATCGCTCCCGGCGTAGATGTACGGGATGCCGTTGGGATCACGCAGGACCTCCACCGCTGCGGTCAGGCCGGCCAGGCGGATTGTGCCGCCGGTCTGGGGCAGGGAACGGCGCAAGAACAGCCACCCGCCCAAGGGGGCCAGGAGGATGAGGATCAGCAGGACTACCAGGATGATTTTCAAGGTTTGTCGGACACGGCGCATTGGGAGCCTCCGGAGGATGAAGATCATTTCAATTTTAATCCGTCACGGGGTTGTCGTCAATTTGCGACATGTTTGTAGCCTGCCAGCCTGCGCTGGCCGTTTGGTCGTTGTCGGGGTACCGGCTATAATGGGGCACGTTGAGCCAGGTAATCTGCGAACGACCAACCGCCACAGGAGTATCCCATGACAGAACCGAAAGCCAAAGCGATCCATTACACCGAGGTCCCAGCGCAGGCCTTTGGCAGTGAAGCGCCGGGCACTACCATCCGCTGGGTGATTGACGAAGCCCACGACGGCGCGCCCAACTACGCCCTGCGCGTGATCGAGGTCGCGCCGGGGGGACACACTCCCCGCCATGCTCATCCTTATGAGCACGAGAATTTTGTGATCGAGGGACAGGGCCGCGTCCTCCTGAACGGAGAGTGGCATGAGGTGGGCCCTGGCAGCGTGATCTTCGTCCCGGCCGGGATGGAGCATACTTACGAGAACACCGGCCAGACGCCGTTCAGGTTCTTGTGCGGGATCCCGACCTCCCGGCACATGGGCTTGCCAGCCTGTTAATGGAGTGACCGCCGTGTCTATGGCCTCTGTTCAGACTCCCGATTGGGTAAAGGACGCAGTTTTCTATCAGATTTTTCCCGACCGGTTCGCCAGGTCGGACCGGGTGCCGAAGCCGTCGAACTTGCAGCCGTGGGGCGCGGCCCCTACCCCGCACGCTTATCAGGGCGGCGACCTGCTGGGCGTAGTGGAGCATCTGGATTACCTCGCCGAGCTGGGGGTCAACGCGATCTACTTCAACCCCATTTTCCAGTCCGGCTCCAACCACCGCTACCATACCCACGACTACTTTCAGGTGGATCCTATGCTGGGCGGGAACGCGGCGCTGCGGGAGCTGCTGGACGCCGCCCATGCCCGTGGCATCCGGGTGGTGTTGGACGGCGTGTTCAACCACGCCAGCCGGGGTTTCTTCCAGTTCCACGATATCCTGGAGAACGGCCCGGAGTCGGCCTACATTGACTGGTTCACGGTGACCGATTGGCCGCTGCGGCCATACGGCAGCAAGAACCCCAACTATTTTTGCTGGTGGAACAACCCGGCCTTGCCCAAGTTCAACACGGCCACGCCGGCGGTGCGTCGTTTCATCTTCGACGTGGCGCGACACTGGATCGAGTTCGGGATTGACGGCTGGCGGCTGGATGTGCCGTTTGAGATTGACGACGATAGCTTCTGGCAGGAATTCCGGCGGGTTGTGAAGACCGCTAATCCGGAAGCTTACATCGTGGGCGAGGTGTGGGGCGAGGCCGGCCGCTGGCTGCAAGGCGATCAGTTTGATGCGGTGATGAACTACGGGATCTCCCGCGCCGCGTTGGGGTTCTTCGCCCGGGAGACGTTTGATCACCAGTACCGGCCGGGGGGTTTCAAGCTGGTGCCGCTGGGCGCGCGCGCGTTTGCCAACGAGGTCGAGCGCCTCATGGGCCTGTACGCATGGCCCATTGTGCAGGTGCAGCTCAACCTGCTGGACAGCCACGACACGGCGCGGTTCATCCATCAGGCGGGCGGGGACGTGGGCGCGTTGAAGCTGGCGTTGCTGTTCCTGATGACCATCCCCGGCGCGCCGTGCATCTACTACGGCACCGAGATCGGTATGACCGGCGGCCCCGACCCTGATTGCCGCCGCGCGTTCCCCTGGCACCAGCCCGAGACGTGGGATCAAGACCTGTTGGCCTTCGTCCGCCGCGCTACGGCGATGCGCCATGCGCACCCTGCGCTCCGCCGCGGGAGCTATGAGGCCCTCTATGCTCACGATGACCTGGTCGCGTTTGCCAGGCTGGCCAACCAGGAATCGGCGGTGGTGCTGTTCAACGCCGCGCACGAGGTGCGATCGGTGACCCTGGACGTGGAGGACTTGCTGCCCGACGGCATGCTCACCGATGTGTGGGGCGGGGTGCCGGGCCGCGTGTCCCACGGCAAGTTGCGCCATGTCGAGGTGCCCCCCCGTTCGGCGGCGGTTTTTGTGGCATGACCGGTGTTCCGGCCACTGCAGAGGGCCTTCGATTCAAGAGGAGCTGTCCGTGTATCGTTACCGTCGCGTGCGCCCCAAAGTGAGCTTTGCCCTGGCCACGGCCATGATCATCACGATCGCGCTGGCGTTGGCCGGCATCTTGCGGATCCAATTCGACTGGTCGCCCGTGGAGACTAACCCGCAGGCGGTGTTGATCGCCCTGGTTCTTTCTGCGCTGGCGGCGCTGTTGCTCTATGAATGGTGAGTTTCCCGTTCCCGATCCGCCCCATCTGACCGGCATCATCGCCCACCGGTACGCCGAGCTGCCCGAGGTGCGCCTGCACTATGTGGAGGCCGGCGCAGGGCCGCTGGTCGTGCTGCTCCACGGCTTCCCCGAGGCGTGGTTCGCCTGGCAGCATCAGATCCCGGCGCTGGTGGCGGCCGGCTTTCGCGTCGTCGCGCCGGACATGCGGGGCTACAACCTGTCGGACAAGCCGGTCGGGGTGGACGCATATGCCCTCGACCGGCTGGCCGACGACGTGGCCGCGCTGATCCGTTGGTGCGGCGCCCCGCAAGCCTCGGTGGTGGGGCATGACTGGGGCGCTGTGGTGGCGTGGGCCTTTGCCATGCGGCACCCGGAGCTGCTGACGCGACTGGCGATCCTGAATGTGCCGCACCCGGCCCGCATGGCGCGCGGCCTGCGCACCCTGCGGCAGTTGCGCAAGAGCTGGTACATGTTCTTTTTCCAGTTGCCCTGGCTGCCCGAGGTCAGCTTTCGCGCCGGGGACTACGCGTTCCTGCGGACCACCCTGCGCCGCGATCCGGTGCGGCCAGGCGCGTTCAGCGACGAGGACATCGCGCGCTATGTGGCCGCTGCGGCGCAGCCCGGCGCGTTGACCGCTGCCATGAACTACTATCGCTGGATCATCCGGCACCCGAGCGCGGCGTTTGCCGGCCTGCGTCGCATCGAAGCGCCGGTGCTGGTCATTTGGGGCGAGCAGGACCGCTACCTGGGGCCCGAGCTGGCCGAGCCGAGCCCCCGGTGGGTCCCGAACTGTCGCGTCGAGCGGCTGCCGGATGCCTCGCACTGGGTGCAGGCCGACGCGCCGGAGCGGGTGAACGCGCTGCTGGTGGGGTTTCTGGCAGGGCCTGGTGATCCGGAATCGAGGCTTTAGCCGGTTGGACGCATGGCCCAGAGAAACCGACTGAAGCCTTGATGCCGTGAAAGGGAATAATGAGGTTATGCTGTGGTGATCACACGCGAACTACACATCCGCACGTCCGGCCACACCGACGTGCACGACATCACGTCCCTGGTGCAGGCGCAGGTGCGAGACAGCGGCTTGAAGGCGGGCATTGTCACGGTCTTCTGCCCCGGTTCCACCTGCGGGCTGACAACTATCGAGTACGAGGACGGCGTGATCGAGGACCTGCGCCGCGTGCTGGAGCAGATCGCGCCCGAGGGACGGGACTATTTGCACCACCGGCGCTGGGGCGACGACAACGGCAGCGCGCACATTCGCTCGGCGCTCATTGGCCCTTCGCTGGTGGTGCCGTTCGTGGACGGCCGCCTGACCCTGGGCACGTGGCAGCAGATCGTCTTCCTGGACTTCGACACGTCCCCCCGGGCCAGGAGGCTGGTGGTGCAGGTGATGGGGGAGTAGAGAAGGGCAAATATGTTTGGGCTTCGCGCTCTGTTGGAATACGGTTTATACGGTTTTCGTTTCGACTCGGTTCTAAACTGTGTTGGTAAGGCAAGGCAAGGATGCACCTTGACAAAAATGGGCTATGTGTGCATGCTATGGTGAGCATCCATCCATC
>FWWM01013176.1_pt1 | contig 13472 bp, 7 predicted proteins | sample 2228351 | NCBI WGS metagenome assembly FWWM01 (sample SAMEA103939774, study PRJEB20133) | metagenome | reverse complement strand
ACGAGGAGCCTGATCTGGTGGCCGCCCTTTTTGACAAGGTAGGTTCAATCATCACAAATCTCTTCGAAACTATGGCGGATTTCTCCTGCGTCAAGGCGTTGTGGTTTACGGACGATATCGCCTACGCGGGCGGGCTCATGATTGGGCCGGAGTTTTACCGCCAGTACCTTTTCCCATGGATGCGACGCATCGGGGATCTGTGTCGTCAGCGGGGCATCCCCTATCTTTACCACAGCGACGGCGTCCTTTACGATGTGCTGGACGAACTCATGGAACTTGGGGTGAATGCCCTCCACCCCATTGAGCCCAAATCGATGGACATCGTGGAGGTGAAACAGCGGGGACAAGGGCGCCTTGCTGTCTTGGGTCACATCGAAGTCGACACGCTGGCCCGAGGCACACCTGAAGAAGTGGAGGAGCTGGTGAAGCAGGCGATCAAACGCGCCGCCCCGGGCGGCGGTTACGCCATTGGTTCCAGCAACTCGCTCCCGGAATACTGCAAATGGGAGAATTACCTTACGATGTTACAGGCTGCAGACCGCTGGGGACGCTATCCGATTTCGCTTTGACGTCGCGCTCCCAGCGCGGATCGATTGCGCGCCATTTGCCCGATGCCTTGGCTTGCTGAATCGTGCGCCAGACGCGCTCGGGCGTAGCTGGTGTTTGCCGCACGGGGACTCCCAGGGCGTCGTGAATAGCCCCGAGCACCGCTGGAGTTGTGCCATTGAGCGGCGGCTCTCCAATCCCGTGAGCGCCGTAGGGACCTGTGGGATCTTCGTGCTCGACAATGACGGCCTCGATATTAGGAACATCCCTGACGCTTGGCAAAATGTAGTCCGTAAATCCAGCGTTGAGAATGCGAGCGTCGTCGCCATAGATGACTTCTTCCATCAGCGCCATGCCGATGCCCTGCGCGACACCTCCCTGGATCTGTCCGATGACGAGCTCGGGGTTGATAGCCTTGCCGACGTCGTGGGCTGCAATGTGGCGCTCAATGCGAACCTCACCGGTTTCGGTATCGACAAGGACCTGCGAAATGTGACTCGCGAAGAGATACGTCACGAAGGCCTTTGGCGAAAGCCCATCCTCGTCGCGTTCGCGGACAGTTCGTGGCTTGAAGAGAGCCGTCGCTTCGATTTCCACTCCTCGTCGTCGGGCTTCGTCGAGAAGCTCGTCGATCGTCATTCGCTTGCTCGGATCTCCGACTTTGGTCAGGACGCCGTTAGCAATGCGAATCTCGAAGGGATGGACGCCAAAATAGGTTTCGGCCACATCAAGGAGCCGCTCACGGAGCTCATCGCACGCAAGCTTGACAGCACTTCCCGTAAAGTAGGTTTGGCGCGTCGCGCTTGAGGATCCCGCCTCGGGCGTGAGATGAGTGTCGGCGGCGATCACGCGGACACGTTCCGGCTCAATCCCCATGGCCTCGGCAGCCACTTGGACAACCATCGTGAGCAAGCCCTGCCCCACTTCGACGGCGCCGGTATAGACCTCAAGCTCGTTGCGTGCGTTGAAGCGCACCCGCGCGCGCGAAGCATCGGGGAAGGCGTCGCCATAGCCAAGGCCGAAGCACACGATGCTCACGCCATAACCGCGCCGCAACCAGGGGTGGGGCGTGGCGTAAGAGCGTTTGGCCCAGATGCGCTTTGCCGCTTCAAGGTCATTCCCCACTGAGGGATCAATGCCGCGTGCAAATTGCAGAAGCGCCTGCTGCAGACACTCGCCTCCCGTAGCCTCCGGGATAATTTGTGTGGTGGTGATGGGCTCGCCACTGCGCAGGACATTCTTCTCGCGAATTTCTATACGATCAATGGCAAGCTCCTCTGCGAGTCGATCGAGCATACGTTCATAGGCAATGGCCATTTGGGCTGCCCCAAAACCACGCATGGCCCCCGTCGGGTTGTTGTTGGTGTGCACGCCATAGACGTCGACCCAGATGTGAGGCACGCGGTAGGGACCCGTGGAATGCGAGCTTGCCTTGCGCATCACCGCAATGCCGGTAGATGCGTAGGCGCCTTCATCACTCCACACCGTGACCTTTGCAGCGACGAGACGCCCATCACGTTTGGCCCCCATGGTATAGTGAATGCGCATGGCGTGCCGTTTGTGGCGGGCAGCCATGCTTTCGGCGCGACTGTAGCGCAAATAGACTTTCCAGCCAGGATGCTTGAGTGCAGCAAGGCCCACGAAACATTGAATGGAAAGATCTTCGCGGCCGCCAAAAGCACCGCCCGTGGCAGGCTGAATGATGCGCACTTTTTCCACGGGAAACCCGAGGGCCAATGCGACAAGTCGCCGCTCTTCGTGCACCCATTGACCGCTGACCCATATAGTTAACATGTCACCATCATAAAGAGCTGAGCCTGCCTCTAAATCGAGGAATGCATGGTCGACAGTCTGGGTTTCAATGGTCTCTTCGATGACGATGTCACATTCGTCTTTCAGAGCGCGCTCAGCATCGCCTTTGCGAATGCGCTTGCCTCCCATAAGGTTGCCGTCTTCGTGCAGTTTGGGCGCGTCGGGCGCCAGAGCCTCCTCAAACGTCCGAACGGGCTTAAGAGGACGGTATTCGACGTGGATTTTTTCGAGGGCGGCGCGGGCAGCATCGTCCGTTTCGGCCACAACTAGCGCCACAGGATCGCCTTTGTAGCGAACATACTTCTCGGCCAGGACGGGTTGGTCGCGACGGATAAGCCCGTGACGATTGGTGCCTCCAACGTCCGCATGGGTGTAGACACCGAGAACACCAGGAATGCGCAGGGCTTGGGACGGATCGATCGAAAGGATTTCTGCGAACGGATGGGCGGCCCGTAGGACTTTGACGTGAAGCATGCCTTTCTCGTAAAGGTCGCCGCCGTAGCGCGTTGCCCCACAGACCTTTTCTTCGGCATCGATTCGCGTCAGAGACTTCCCGACGACGCCCATGGTCGCTCTCCTTTTTTCAAGATCCTCTTGTGATTTTGGCTCAGGGCGCCCGCGCGCCTTCGAACCTTTATTTGTGGCACGTCAGGGGGGCCCAAGTCCAGCTTTTTCGGTCTCTTCGTATCAGTGGTTGTTCTCTTCAATACGGTGATCCATAACTTTTGCAGGAGCGGCCACAGAGGTCTTGCCCACAACGCGCGCTGGCACACCGACAACCGTCGTGTGAGGCGGTACAGGATGAAGCACAACGCTGCCGCCACCCACCTTGGCTCCTTCGCCGATTTCGATGTTGCCCAAGATTATCGCTCCTGCACCGATGAGAACGCCACGTCGGACTTTCGGATGACGATCCCCCGACTCCTTGCCCGTGCCGCCCAGAGTGACCCCGTGAAGCATGGAGACGTCGTCCTCAACAACTGCCGTCTCTCCGATCACAATGCCGGTGGCGTGATCCATGAGAATGCCTTTGCCGATACGAGCCGCAGGGTGAATGTCGACACCGAAGACTTCTGAGATCCTGCTCTGAAGCTGGAGGGCGAGAGCTGTGCGTCCCTGCTGCCAGAGATGATGAGCGACGCGGTAGGATTGCAGAGCATGGTAACCTTTAAAGTAGAGGAAAGGGGTGGAATAGCCACGGCAAGCCGGATCGCGCTCCTTCACAGCCTTGAGGTCAACTATGGCCGCGTGGGTGATATCGGGATCCTCCCGGTGGGCTGTGTAAATGACGTCGCGAAGCGTAATGGAATGGAGCGTCTCATTCGCAAGCTTCGAGGCGAGATGAAAACTCAAGGCTTCCTCAAAAGTCTTGTGGTTGAGAACGACGGCGTGTAGGAAGCTCGCGAGGATGGGCTCGCGTTCGGCATCCTCTTCGACTTCTTTGCGAAGCGCTGTCCAAATTCTTTTTTTCAGCTCAGACATCGAGTCACTCTCCTGGCAGCCATTCTGTGTAAGCTAACAACAATGATCGGAACTCCAAATAGTACCGAAAATGATTTATTTCGGCAAGCGGCTTTTAGTCGCCACTTGCCCTGCACACGCCTTGTGATCACACTTGAAACGTTCGCATCCAGTCTCAACACTCCTAAAACCGCTCATTCCACTCGCGCCTGCTGTATTTCTCCGCAACGAGTTGGGCTACAATGGCGCGGGGATAATCCTTGACGTGCACTGAGGCATCCCATGCGCTTGAGATGAGCTCCTTGAGCAAGCTCGCCGGGGCAGGAATGTTTGCCACAAAGGCCGCGTGGGGGCGCCGTTGCCGGTATTGCGGCTGCTTGTGCGGGATGCGAAGATACTTCTCGAGTAGATCGATACGAAAATCATAGAGCAGCGTGCCGTGAAAGAGGAGATGCCGACGTTTGCGCCGCTGGGCCGTGCCCGAGATTTTCCGGTCGCCGAGAGCTAAGTCGCTCGTCCCGCGCCATGCGACAGCTGGCCAGTGGCCCGCCAGAGCATCAACAAGGCGTGAGAGGACGTAACGGTTTGTCCCAGAGATGTCCGCGCATTCGGGATGCGAAGCGACATCGAGGACGAGAGCGTAGTTGAGGCAGCCGGGTCCCTGGAGCACAGTGCCCCCGCCGCTGTCGCGCCGCAAAATGGGGATGCCGTCGAGTCGGCAAGCTTCGACGTGCACTTCGTCGCTGAGATGTCCACCCGCTCCGAGCACGACAAAATAGGTCGGACTTTCCCAGAAGCGCACGACTTCGCCGCTGCATGGCATTGGCTGGCCTCCCCCCCAGCTGGCATGGCAGCAGCGCTCGGCCTCGAGCAGGAGCGCCTCATCGAGCGCGAGGTTCTCCTCGGGCGAGTTCAGCGTGAGATCGAGTAATTTGAGAGCCATGAAATTTGGACCGATTTAGTGATGATAAACAGTTTGGCGTCGTATTTGCAATTGTCTTGGCATCACGACGACGCATCCAGCAAGATTGAATCCGAATTGAGCAACTCTAAGAGCGGAGGCACGTGTGAGCACAATGACTGCGGGTACCGGTGCGAGCCTGGAGCAGGCGGCGATCCAAGAGTGGCTTGAGGCGCTAAAGTACGAGCTGGCTGCAGAAGGTCCCGAACACGTCGAGAAAATCCTCAAGGCGCTGGCCGATGCAGCACATTTGTGGGGCGTCAAGATTCCCTTTACGGCCAACACCCCCTACATCAACACCATCCCCAAAGAAGCGGAGCCCCCGTATCCGGGAGACCGCGCCATCGAGCGACGCATCAAAAGTTACGTGCGATGGAACGCCTTGGCCATGGTCGTCAAAGCTAACCGCCTTCATCCGGGCCTGGGCGGCCACATTTCGACCTACCAAAGCGCTGCCACGTTATACGAAGTGGGCTTCAATCACTTTTTCCGTGGCCGGCGACCCGGCTTCGCCGGCGACATGGTCTTCTTTCAGGGGCATGCCAGTCCGGGCATCTACGCTCGGGCATACATCGAAGGGCGCCTCACCGCCAAGCAGCTCCACAATTTTCGGCGTGAGCTGCAACAAGACGGCGGGGTGTCGTCGTACCCGCACCCATGGCTCATGCCAGGTTTCTGGCAATTTCCCACCGTATCGATGGGCTTAGGTCCTATTATGGCCATTTACCACGCGCGGTTCAATCGCTATCTCTACGACCGGCGCATTGTGGACACGAGCCAGACAAGAGTGTGGGCGTTTCTGGGCGACGGTGAGTGCGATGAACCGGAAACACTTGGCGCCATCACACTGGCAGCCCGAGAAAAGCTTGATAATTTGATTTTCGTCATCAACTGCAACCTGCAGCGCCTCGACGGCCCCGTGCGTGGCAATGGGAAAATCATTCAGGAACTCGAAGCTGCCTTCCGCGGAGCTGGTTGGAACGTCATCAAGGTCATCTGGGGGTCAGGGTGGGATAAGCTCCTGGCCCGCGACAAGACTGGCCTGCTCATCAAGCGCATGGAGGAATGCGTGGACGGGGAGTATCAGCGCTTCTCAATCAGCGACGGCGCGTACATTCGCAAGCATTTCTTTGGCAAGTATCCCGAGCTGCTCGAGCTCGTCAAAGACATGTCGGACAAGGAGCTTGAAAATCTGCGGCGCGGGGGTCTCGATCCGCAAAAAGTTTACGCCGCTTACAAGGCAGCCGTGGAACACAAGGGTCAGCCCACGGTGATTCTGGCGAAGACCGTGAAGGGCTACGGCCTGGGTGAAGCGGGAGAAGGTCGCAACATCTCCCACCAGCAGAAAAAACTCAATGAGCAGGAGCTGCGAGAGTTCCGCGATCGCTTCAACATCCCCGTCCCCGACGAGGAAATCGACGAACTTCCCTTTATCCGGCTGCCTGAGGGAAGCCCTGAAGAGGAGTATCTCAAGGAGCGGCGCAAAGCGTTGGGTGGGCATCTGCCGGCGCGCGTCGTGACGGCTCCGCCCCTTCCTATGCCGGACCTGGATTACTTTGCCCCCTTCCTACTGGGAAGCGAGGGGCGGGATGTTTCCACGACGATGGCCTTCGTGCGGATCCTCAGCCAGCTCATGAGCAACAAGCAATTTGGCCGTTTCATCGTGCCCATCATTCCCGACGAAGCCCGCACTTTCGGGATGGAAGCTCTCTTCCGGCAGTACGGAATTTACTCGCATGTTGGCCAGCTTTACGAGCCGGTCGATAAGGAACAACTCATCTACTATTTGGAGAAGACAGACGGGCAGATCCTTGAGGAAGGCATCACGGAAGCGGGCGCGATGTCGAGCTTCATCGCTGCAGGGACGGCGTACGCCAATTATGGCATCACGATGATGCCTTTCTTCATTTATTACTCCATGTTCGGGTTCCAGCGTATTGGGGACCTCATCTGGGCAGCCGCGGACATGCGGGTGCGAGGCTTCATGCTGGGGGCCACAGCTGGCCGCACGACTCTCAACGGCGAGGGGCTGCAGCATCAGGACGGCCATAGCCACGTGCTGGCCTCGACGGTGCCCAACTGCATGTGCTATCATCCAGCCTTCGCTTACGAAATTGCACTCATTCTTCAGGACGGCATGAAGCGGATGTTCGAGCGCCAAGAGGATGTTTTCTACTACATCACTCTTGGCAACGAGAACTACGTGCATCCCCCCATGCCTGAAGGTTTGGAAGAAGGAGTGCTCGAGGGACTCTATAAGTTTCGGCCCGGGCCGGACAAAGGCAAATACAAGGCGCACATCTTTGGGGACTTCAGCGCGGTCAATCTAGCGCTCCAGGCACAAAAGATTTTGGCGGATCAGTACGGCGTGAGTGTCGATGTGTGGAGCGCAACGAGTTATAAGCGCCTGCGCCACGGGGCCATGGAGGCGGAGCGCTGGAATATGCTCCACCCAACAGCCCGCACCAAAAAGAAAAGCTATTTAGAGCGTGTGCTCGAAAACGAAGAAGGCCCCTTCGTGGCAGTGAGCGACAGCATGCGCATGGTGCCAGATCAAATTGCCAAGTGGGTACCGGGCGGTCTTCTCTCGCTCGGCACTGATGGCTTTGGGCGAAGCGATACTCGAGAGGATCTGCGTCGGTTCTTTGAAATCGATCCGCCTCACATCGTCGTTGCTGTTCTTCACGCCTTGGCCGAGCGCGGCCAAATCAAGAAATCGGTTGTCAAGAAAGCCATCGACGAGCTTGGAGTGAATCCGGAGCAAGGGTTCTCGTTGTACCTGTAGACAAATCTCGTACAGGAACCAAACTCCTTGTGTGGAATGAGAGGATAGCTAAGGGAGCTCAACGAATCATGGCGACTGAAATCAAACTTCCCCCGCTAGCGGATGGAGTTGAAGCAGCAGATGTGCTCAATGTGCTGGTCAAGGAGGGCGATGTCGTCCAGGTGGACGACCCGCTCATTGAGCTCGAATCGGAGAAAGCAACGGTTGCGGTTCCCTCGCCCGTGGCTGGGCGCGTCGTTTCTATCAAGGCGAAACCAGGCGATAAAATCAAAGTGGGCGAAGCTTTCGCCGTCATTGAGGAAAGCACGGGAGCAGCATTTCCCAGCGCAGCGCATGAGCCGTCAGCGCCGGAGCCTGCTGCGGCAGAGCCGATTCGCACGCCATCGCTCCACGATAATGAGGATGAAAACACCGAAACAACGTCGCCAAGGGGCGCCGTGCTTGAGGTGAAGCTCCCTGCCCTTGCGGATGGAGTGGAGGCAGGCGATATTCTGAACGTTCTCGTAAAAGAAGGCGACGTCATTCAGGCGGACGACCCCATCGTGGAGCTTGAGTCGGAAAAAGCGACCGTGGCCGTGCCTTCACCCGAAGCAGGGCGTGTGATGCGGGTTTTGGTGAAAGCTGGCGATAAAGTGCGTGTGGGCGAGACGCTGATTTGGCTGGAGACAAGCGCGACAAGCGCCGAGGCAGCCCCTTCGCCGGCGCCAACGCAGGAGAAACCTCAACCCGCTTCTCCGGAAACAGCGGCGTCCACTGTCGTGGCGGCGGTGACCGAGCCTCTCACACAGCTCGTTCAGCCGCTTGCGCCTTCGATTGTCGCAGACGAAGATTTCATTCCGGCAAGTCCGGCTGTCCGGCGCATCGCGCGGGAAATCGGTCTGGATCTGCGGCGCGTCAAGGGCAGCGGGAAAAACGGACGTATCCTTATCGAAGACCTTGACCCTTACATCGAAGAATATGTGCGCAAGCGCGCTGGTCAGATGGGACCAGGAGTCGGTGTTGCCGCCCCGGAGTTGCCGGACTTTGCACAGTGGGGGCCAATCCGTCGGGTCAAGGTGGATTCCATTCGTCGCAAGATTGCCGAGCATCTCTCCCAGGCTTGGCTAACAATTCCACATGTTCACCAATTCCACGAAGCGGATATTACTGATCTGCTCGCCTTGCAGAAACGACATCGCGAGCGAGTCAAGCAGCTGGGAGCGCCTCTGACGCTGACGCCCTTCCTCATGAAGGCTGTTGTCATGGCGCTCAAGGAGTTCCCGGAATTCAATGCGAGCTTTGATGCTCGAAGCGAAGAGATCATCTACAAAGATTACTACCACTTGGGGATTGCTGTGGATACGCCGGCGGGGCTAATCGTACCCGTGATCCGCGATATTGATAAGAAAACAATCGTGGAACTGGCGCTAGAGCTGGCCGATGTGGCGCAGCGCACCCGCGACCGAAAGGTGACCCTGGAAGAGCTTCGCGGCAGCACGTTCACAATTTCCAACCTGGGAAGCATCGGTGGGGGCCACTTTACACCGATCGTGAACTCGCCCGAGGTGGCTATTCTGGGTGTGGGACGCGCGTCGAAGCGGCTTGTGCTCGTGGAAGGACAGGTGACGGAGCGATCTATTCTTCCTCTGTGCGTTGGTTATGATCACCGCGTCATCGATGGAGCCGTGGGAGCCCGGTTCATTGTGCGTGTGGCCGAGGTTCTCGAGAACTTCGAGGCCACATTCCTTGGACTGTGAGAGAGCCCCTTACCTTGGGGCAATCTCTTCTTGAATCGGGAGCGCGAAGGAGTAGTGAGAGCGAATCATGACGCGTTATGAGCCTGTCATTGGAATGGAAGTTCACGTCGAGCTGGCCACGGAGTCGAAAATTTTCTGCGGCTGCTCGACTCGGTTTGGTCAGGCACCAAACACTCAGACGTGCCCTATTTGCTTGGGGATGCCCGGTGTGTTGCCGGTGGTGAATCGCAAAGCTGTCGAATACACCATCAGGACAGCCATCGCGCTCAACTGTCGCATCAATGAACGAACGTGGTTTGACCGCAAGAACTACTATTACCCCGACCTGCCGAAGAACTATCAGATCTCGCAGAACTATGCCTGCCTCGGTGTGGACGGCTGGTTGGAAATCCCCGTCGGGGATGGTGTGAAACGCGTTCGCATCAACAATGTCCACCTTGAGGAAGATGCGGGGAAGCTTGTGCACCCGGAGCTGCCGGGCGCTGACTACTCGCTCGTCGATCTCAATCGCGCGGGGACTCCTCTCATCGAGATCGTGAGCGAACCGGATATGACCAGCCTGGAAGAAGCGCTGGCCTACATGGTCACTCTGAAGAACCTGCTGGAATACATCGAGGTCAGCGACTGCAAGATGCAGGAAGGGCGGTTACGCTTTGAGGTGAATATTAGCATGCGCGAGAGCGGGTCGACTCAGCTTGGCACGAAGGTCGAAATCAAGAATCTCAACTCCATGAAGACGGCGCTCAAGTGCATCGAGTACGAAATGCGGCGTCAATCGGAGCTCTTGGCTTCTGGCGGCCGAGTGGTGCAGGAAACACGCCTGTGGGATGAGACGGCCGGCGAAACGCGGGCGATGCGGTCGAAGGAATTCGCCCATGACTATCGCTACTTTCCCGATCCGGACCTGGTTGAAATTCACATTCCCGCGGAGTGGCAAGAAGAGGTGCGCCGCAATTTGCCAGAGCTCCAAGACGCCAAACGCCGTCGCTACGTCGAGGAGCTCGGCCTTCCGGAGTACGACGCCAAGGTGCTCACGGCTTCGAAGAAGACGGCCACCTATTACGAACAAGCTGTGGCAGCCTACCACAATCCGAAAGCGATAAGCAATTGGATGATGACTGAAGTGCTCCGGGAACTACGCGAGCGGGAATTGGATGCGGACGAGCTTCCCCTCAAGCCTGAAGCCCTGGCCGCAATCGTTCGCATGATCGACGAGGGAAAAATCAGCGGGAAAATCGGAAAAGAAGTCTTCCAAAAGGCGCTGGAAACGGGGCGTGCCCCTGAGGAAATTGTGCAAAGCGAGGGATTGATTCAGGTCTCCGACGCCAGCGAGGTTGAGCGCTGGGTGGATGAAGCCATCGCAGAAAACCCCGACATGGTGGAGAAGATCCGCGCGGGCAACGAAAAGCCGATTCAGGCGTTGGTGGGCCAAGTCATGAAGAAATCCCGCGGTAAAGCAAATCCGAAACTTGTTAATGAGTTAATCCGCGCGAAAGTGCTCAACTAATCGCTTGCACTCTCTTGACAGCGCGCTTCATCAAGGCTCAATTCAGCCGCCTCAGTGATGGTCGAGCGTGCCGCGGGTGACACCAACTCGGCAGTGTGCTTTGAGCTCCCGCCAGACATCGCCCGCTCGACGCCGCCCCGCTAGAAGCTCGGCGTAGGCATCAAGAGCCCGGCGCGTTGACGCATCTTCTTCCTCGATGAACTCAACGCGAAACCGCCGCACGCCCACTTCGAGCAGAGCGGGTACATATTCTGCGGCGCTTTGGGCCACGGCGTTGTAAACGGTGTTGCGACAGCCGGCATCCGCTTTTACAGGGTGATCATAGCGCATACGGTCTCGCAAAGCAAGGCGATGATGATCGCACGGCCGGCCGCAATTTGTGTAATCGGTGCCCTCGCTGAGGAAGCGACAAAAGACGCAATGCTCCATGTGGAACATCGGCATGTGCTGGTGCACAGTGACTTCAAACCAGGCTGGCGACGAGCTCCGCATCAAAGTGAGCAACTGCTCGCCATTGAGGTCGTAGCTTGGCGTCAGGTACGAGAATCCGTTCTCGATGAGAACCCACGCCGTTATTTCGTTCGCGACATTTAGCGCATAATCGCCAATGAGAGGCAGCTCGGGCTCCCAGCTGCCCAAGAGATACCAAGCCGCCAGGTTGCGCACAAGAACGGCGTCGGGGCGAGGTCGAAGCAAAGCGCGAAGGAAATTGTGCTCGCCCGGTTTGAAGACGCGCAGTGTGGCCGGCGCAAATCTCTTCCCCGCCTCCCGAATCATGCTCACGGCTTCAGCGTGCCAACGCAGATTCTCAAAATCTGTGTAAATGGTGCTGACGCATGGATGCGCCGCAGCAACGCGAACCTGCTCGAGAGTGCGGCAGAGCACATTGAGGTGCGGCCCTTGCGGTTGTGGGGGTAAAGCTGCCTCTTGGATGCGACGACGAAGCGCAGCAAGCGCGTCGGGCTGGAGACAGCGATCGCGCCCCCGCTGGCGGCGCTTCTCGATGAGCGCGGCCACAGCCTGTCGGCGCAGAGCATTGAGACGACTCACAGGCACATAAACCGGCAACGGCGCATCGATCACAAGATCGCCCAGCTCGAAAGGTGTGCCACCAAGTCGCGCAAGCTGCTCGCGGATTTGGGATTCCGTTGTGGGATGCTGCTGAGGAGCTTCGAGAGGATGGTCATCTGCGACCGTCACACGCAACCCCCAGTGGTCACAAAGTGTCAAGCGCGCGGGCTCGCCAGGCCGCAACTCAATTACCGCGGAAATCGGACGGCGCCAGCGCGGCTGAGACGTCTCGTAAGTTTGCCTGAGTGCGGACTCAAGGCGTGGATCACTCGTCTTCCAGAGGCGGTTGCCGGCATGCACCCGCTGAGGATCGAACTTTGAGCGCGCAAGCTCGAGCCTCACTGTCACAGGGCGCTCTGCCGAGGCTTCAACGCGGGGACGTTTCTCGGATCCTACAAAGAGTGCGTAGACTCGCCCACCCACTTCTTCTAGATCGGGACGGCCGCAATCGAAGACCACTCCGTCTCCCAAGGTCAGAGGCGCCACGAGCTCACAAACGACACCCCGCTTCCCAACTCGGAGAACCCGGCCAAGATAGGGTCCGCGCTTTTTCGGGAAGCGTCCCTCCACAACGGCCTGGTGGTTGATTTCGTGAAGATAGCCCGCGGTGAAGCCGCGAGAGAAGGTCATTTCAAGGCGGTACAACTCGGCGCGATCGAGCGCGATTTTCTCCGAGGGGGACGCGCTGAGAGCGCGCTCGAGTGCGGCGCGATAGGTCTGGAGAGTGGCCGCAACGTAATCGGCACTTTTGAGGCGGCCTTCAATTTTCAAGCTCTTCACCCCAGCGGCAATCAACTGGGGAAGGTCAGCGTAAGAAGCCAGGTCGCGCGGCGAAAGGAGGTATTTGACTTCGCCGAGGGGGTGAGGCTTGCCGTCGACAATGAGGTCGTAGGGCAGGCGGCACGCCTGGGCACATTCGCCGCGATTCGCGCTTCGTCCGCCAAGTGCTTCACTGGTGAGGCACTGGCCACTGTAGGCCACGCAAAGCGCCCCGTGAATGAAGACCTCGATATCGGCCTGCGACTCAAGCGCAAGCACAGCGATTTCCTTGTGCGTCAGTTCGCGTGGGGCTACAAGACGCGAGAACCTCAGCCCCAACCGTTCGCATGCTTGTAGACTTTCGGGCGCGCTTAGGGTCGTTTGAGTGGAAGCATGAATCGGCAGGTCGGGGACGAGATGGCGCGCTAGATAGGCGACGCCAAGATCCTGAACCATGACGCCATCGACACCTGCCTGTGAACATGCCATGAGCAGGTGGGCCATGGTCTCGAGCTCATCCGGGAAAACCAGCGTGTTGAGAGTTACATACGCACGAACACCGCGCTCGTGAAGCCAAGCGACAAGCTCGGGCAAATCTGAGACCGTGAAATTGGGAGCTCGCAGCCGCGCGTTGAAGTCGTCGAGCCCGAAGTAAACGCCATCCGCCCCATTTTCCACCGCTGCACGCAGAGCCTCCTTGCTCCCCGCTGGAGCGAGGAGTTCGGGGCGCAGCCTCGTAAGGCCGAGTCGGTTGTCTGCAGCTGTTTCGTGCGTCATGGCTTTCGATTCTCAACGCTTCGAAGAAGAATGACGTCCATGGGCGCGTTCTATTCG
>FWWM01013171.1_pt1 | contig 13476 bp, 10 predicted proteins | sample 2228351 | NCBI WGS metagenome assembly FWWM01 (sample SAMEA103939774, study PRJEB20133) | metagenome | reverse complement strand
TGCCCCAGGCGCTCCCAGACCACCTCCACAGGCGCCTCCTTCCGGAGGAGGGTGGCGTAGATAGCGGAGGTTATGGTCTCCGATGCGGGGCAGACCCGTCCGGAAAGGACCGGTTTAGGGGGCCTTTGGGGGGAGGAGTCTGGCTTCCCGGTCTTGCGGGGAGCTAAACCCTGCCCCCTGCCTCGAGGTAGGCCTCCAGGGCCCGTTCCTCCTCGGGGCGGAGGGCTAAGAGGAGGTGGCCGTCGTAGCGGTAGATGTAGTCCTGGCTTTCGGCCCGGGCCACCACCCGCCCCCCAGGCTCCAGGAGGAAGACGCTTTCCCGGGGGAACCGGTCCCCCCGGATGAGGGTTTTGCCGCCTTCCACCTGGAGGATCTCCTCCCCCTTGAGGAGGACCAGGCCCCGGACCCCTTCCTCCGGGGCCTCCAGGGCCTTGAGCACCGGCCCCTTGGGGGTGAGGAGGAGGACCCCGCCCCTCACCTCCTCCCCCGGGCTTCCCCCGATGACGGGGATGGGGGTCCCCACCATGCCCAAGGGGGTTCCCGCCTTCCCCTGGAGGATGGGGAGGCTCCCTGTGCCCAAGGGGAGGAGCTCCACCCGGGGGTATTCCACGCTTTTTTTGTAGGCCAGAAAAACCCGTACCCGCTCTTCCATGGGGCCTCGAGGTCTAGTATACCTAGAGAGGCATGTGGGCCCTTTTCGCCGCCCTGGCCCTCTGGGCCCCCACCCCGGTGGGCTTGGTGGAGGGGGTGAGGGAAGAGGAAGTGGCGGTCTTCTGGGGCATCCCTTACGCCGAGGCCCGGCGCTTCGCCCCACCAGAGCCGCTTCCCCTAAGGCCCGGGGCCTACACCCAGCCCGGCCCTGCCTGTCCCCAGAAACCAGGGCTTTTGCAAAGACTGGGCGGCTGGCTCCCTCCCCAGGAAGAGAACTGTCTAAACCTGAACCTCTTCCTCCCCTTAGACCCTCCGCCCCCCGGGGGCTGGCCCGTTTTGGTCTTCCTCCACGGGGGGAGTTTTGCCTCGGGGAGTGGGGCTGAGCCCCTTTACCACGGCCGGCGCCTGGCCCAGGCCGGGGCCTTGGTGGTAACCCTGAACTACCGCCTGGGGCCCTTGGGATTCCTTCCCTGGGAGGGTGCGGCCAACCTGGGCCTTTTGGACATGGTGGCGGCCCTGGGATGGCTCCAGCGCCACATCGCCTATTTTGGCGGGGACCCGGGCCGGGTGGCCCTGTTTGGGGAGTCCGCCGGGGGGGCGGCGGTCTGCGCCCTTCTGGCCAGCCCCAGGGCCCGGGGGCTTTTTGGGGCCGCCATCCTCCAGTCCCCGGCCCTGGGGTGCGAGGCGGCAAGGCCTCTGGCCCAGGACCTCCCCTTAGGCCGGAAGGTGGCCCAGGAGCTTGGCTGCCAGGACCCGGATTGCTTAAGGCGCCTGCCCCTCCCGGCCCTCCTTCCCGCCACCACCCCTTCCCCCACCCTCCGCCGCCTCTACGCCTTGGAGTACCCGGACTCCCCCTTCCGCCCCCATCTGGACGGGGAGGTCCTCCCCCTTTCCCCCTTGGAGGCCCTGAGGCAGGGCCAGGCCCGGGGCATCCCCCTGGTCTTTGGGTACAACGCCCAGGAGGTGGATGGCTACTACGCCAACCAGGCCCCTTCCGCTTGGGAGGGTCTCGAGGCCCGCCTGCGCCGGGTTTACCAGGCCCGGGCCCAGGAGGTCCTGGCCTATTACCGGGCGCGCTTTCCCTCTCCCAGGGCCGCCTACGGGGCCTGGCAGTCGGAAAGGCTTTTCCTCTGCCCAGTCATGCGGGCCCTGGAGGCCCAGGCCCCCCATGGCCCCGTCTACCTCTACCGCTTGGCCTTTCGCAGCCCGGACCTGCCCGATCTCGGGAGTTTTCACGGGTTGGACCTACCCGTCCTCTTCGGCAACCTCCAGGAGTGGCCGGCAAGGGCCCTTTTCCTAAGCGGCGAGGCCGTGGAGCAGGCCCAGGCCCTGGGGGCCCGGATGCGCCGGTACTGGGTGAACCTGGCCCAAAGGGGGGAGCCTTTGGGCTGGCCCCGCTGGCCGGACTGGGGAGAAGGGCAAGGGGCCCTCCTCTTGGACTGGCCCCTGGGCCTGGTGGACCACCCCTTTCCCGGGATCTGTCGTTTCCTCTAGCTAGAGGTATACTGGCCTCCCAAAGGAGGGGAGTATGGAGCTTTTGGAACGACTTGGCCTTGGGGGGCGGCGGGTTCTCATCCTCCACCACGACGACCTGGGCCTCACCCACGCCCAAAACGCCGCCCATGAGGCCTTGGGCTGCCCCACGGGGAGCGTGATGGTCCCCGGGGCCTGGGCCCCTGGGGTGAGGGGGGAGGACCTCGGTGTGCACCTCGTCCTCACCAGCGAGTGGCCCGCCCCCCGCCTGAGGCCCCTTACCCCTGGGGCAAGCCTCCGGGACGAGGCCGGTTTCTTCCACGCGAGCCTCGAGGCCCTTTGGACCCGGGCCAAAGCGGAGGAGGTGGAGCGGGAGCTCAAGGCCCAGATTGAGGCCGCCCAGAGGCTTTTTACCCCCACCCACCTGGACACCCACCAGGGGGCGGTCCTAAGGCCCGACCTGGCTGAGGTTTACCTCCGCCTGGCCCAGGCCTACCGCCTCCCCGCCTATATCCCCACCCCGGAGGACCTCGAGGCCCTGGCCCCTAAGGTTTTCCTATCCGATCTCCTCCGCCTCATGGAGAAAACCCCTTTCCCCCGGGTGCGGTTTTTGGACCCCTATGGCCTCCCTCCTGAGGAGCGCCTGGGCTTCTACCTGGACTTAAGCCGCCTCCCCCCTGGCCTCTACTATTTGGTTCACCATAGCGCCCTCCCCACCCCCGAGGGCCGGGCCCTCCCGGACTGGCCCACCCGGGAGGCGGACTACTTCGCCCTAAGCCACCCCGAGGTCCGCCGGGTCCTAGGGGAGTTTTACCCCCTCACCTGGCGGGCGGTGCAGGAGGCCCTATGAGGCCCTGGCGGTACGCCTCAGGCCAGCTCGGCCTCACCTTGGTTTCGGAGAGTTTCGGGACTTACCTGGCCTTCTTCTACATAGAAAGATTAGGCCTTTCCACCGCCTTTTACGCCTTAGCCCGCTCCCTGTATGCCCTTTGGGACGCGGTGAACGACCCCCTTTTCGGCCACCTTTCGGACCGGACCAAGACCCGGCTTGGCCGGCGCCGGCCCTGGCTCCTCCTGGGCATTCCCTTTTTCCTCTTCTTCTACCTCCTCGCCTTCTGGGCCCCAGGCTGGGCCCGAAGCCCCGGGGTACTCCCCTATTTCTTCCTCCTGGTTGTCGTCCTCTACGAGACCGCGGCCACCGTGGTCTGGACCAACTACGGGGCCCTTTTCCCCGAGGTCTTCCGGGGCCTAGGCCCTAGGGCCCAGGCCGCGGCCCTGAAGCGGGGGGTGGAGCTTTTCGGCCTGATCCTAGCCATCGCCCTGGCCCCTCTCCTCTACGCCCAGCTTGGCTTTGGGGGGATGGCCCTCCTCTTTGCCCTAGCGGCCCTTTTGGCCTTTCTTCCTTTTCTAAGAGGGCTTAGGGAAGACCCTAAGGCGGAAAGCGGCCTGGGGCTTTTGGTCTCCTTCCGGCTCGTCCTGGAAAACCGGGCCTTCTGGGTGGCGGCCCTGGCCGGCCTCCTCTTTGAGTTTGGCCGGGTGGTGATCCAGACCGGGATGGCCTTTTACGCCAAGTACGCCCTGGGCCTTCCCGAGGCGGCCACCACCTTCCTCTTTGCCGCGGTCTTCCTGGTGGCCCTGCCCTCGGTCTTCCTCTGGGGGTGGTTGGCCCAGCGTTTGGGTGGCAAGCGGGCCTGGCGGCTTGCCCACCTCCTTATGGGTCTCGCCGCCCTCCTCCTCTTCCTGCCCCAGGGCCTCCCGGCTGCCCTCCTGGTGGGGGCCCTGGTGGGGATGGGGTTTGCCGGGGTCAGGGTCACGGGGGAGGTGATCATGGCCAGGGTGATTGACCTGGACGTGGCGCGGACTGGAACCCAGCGGGAGGGGGCTTACTATAGCCTGGTGGGCTTATTGGGCCGGCTTTCTGGGGCGTTGGTGGGCCTTGCCTTCGCCCTCCTGACCCCCCTTTTCGGGTATGTGAGCGGGGAGAACCCGGGGCCGAACCCAGGCCTGGCCTTCCGCTTCCTCCTCTCCGCCTTCCCGGGGGCGGCCATCCTCCTCGCCTATCTCCTCACCGCCCTTTTCCCCGAGGAGGTGCGGGCGTGATGGAACCCCATCACCCGAGGCCCACCCTAAGGCGGCCCGGCTTCCGGGCCCTGGGGGGGGTCTGGGCCCTGGCCCTAGAGGAAAGGGAGACCCCAAAGGGCCTAAGCTTCCGCCACCGGATCCGCCTCCCCTTCCCCCCGGAGGCCCCCTTGAGCGGGGTGGGGGAGGCCTACTGCCCCGTGGCCTGGTACCGGAAGGCCTTCCGGGTGCCCCAGGGGGAGCGGGTTTTACCTCACTTCGGGGCCGTGGACTGCCGGGCTGTGGTCTACCTGGATGGGTTCCAGCTTTTGGAGCACGAGGGGGGGCATACCCCCTTTAGCCTGGACCTCACCCCCTGGGCCGGGCGGCGGGTGGAACTCCTCCTGAGGGCCGAGGATGACCCCCAGGACCTGGAGAAGCCCCGGGGGAAGCAGGCCGTGGGGGAGCCGGAGGGGATCTTCTACCCCAGGACCACGGGGATCTGGCAGACCCCCTGGCTCGAGGTTCTGCCCCATAGCCACATCCATAGTCTCCGCCTCACCCCAGACCTCAAGGCCTTTGGGGTCCACCTCGAGGCCGAGGCCAGGGGGGAGGGTGAGGCCCTGGAGGTGGCCCTGGACCTGGGGGAAAGGGTCTTATGGGCCCGTTTTCCCGTGATGGGGGGGCGGGCCCGGGGCTCCCTGGGCCTTCCCCAAGGGGGGGATCCCAGGGCCTTTCTCTGGAGCCCGGAAAACCCGAGGCTTTTCCCCTTGCGCCTCCGCCTTCTCAAAGGGGAAAAGGTCCTGGACCAGGCTCATAGCTACGCCGCCCTCCGGGAGGTCCGGGCCCATAGGGGGGTCTTCTACCTAAACGGGGAACCCTATTTCCCCAAGCTCACCCTGGACCAGGGCCTCTGGCCCGAGGGTCACCTGGCCCCACCCTCCCTGGAGGCCCTGGAGCGGGATATCCGCCTGGCCAAGGCCTTGGGCTTCAACGGGGTGCGGGAGCACCAGAAGCTGGAGAACCCCCGGTATCTCCACCTGGCGGACCGGCTTGGGCTTTTGGTCTTCCCCGAGATGCCGAGCTTCTTCCGCTTCTCCCCCCTTGCCGCCCGGCGCCACCTAGGAGAACTCCAGGAGGCCCTGGCCCGGGACTACAACCACCCCTCGGTGGTGGCCTGGGTTCTCTTTAACGAGTCCTGGGGGCTTGCGCCCTGGACGGGGGAGACCCGGGGCTTTCTCCTTGCGGCCTTCCACCTGGCCCGGGCCCTGGACCCCACCCGGGTCCTGGTGGATAACGACGGCTGGGAGCACCGCTTGGGAGACCTTTACACCGTTCACGACTACGCCCCCCCGGAGGTCCTCCTCAGGCGGTACGCCGGCCCGCCCCCTGAGGCCCCCATGGGCCGGCCCCTTTTCCTGGGGGAACCGGGGGTCAGGCTTTTCCTCTTCGAGTTCGGGGGGGTGGGGCCAGGGGGGGAAGGCTGGGCCTACCGGGAGGTGGAGGACTTCCGGCGGGAGGTCCTGCGCTACCTCCAGGCTGCCTGCGGAAGCCGGCTTGCTGGCTTCTGCTACACCCAGATTTACGACACCTTCCAGGAGAAAAACGGCCTTTTGGATGCCCACCGCCGCCCCAAGCTGGAGCCCGAGGCCTTAAGGCGGGTCCTTGAGGGGTGCGAGGGGGTCCGCCTTCTTGCGGAATAGGAGGTGAAGGATGCGGCTAGAAAAGGCGCTTTTCCTTGCCCACCCCGCGGAGGCCCCGGAGGGGCTTCCCCAGGGGGGCTGGCGGGAGGTGGCCCTCCCCCATCAGTGGAGCCTGGAAGGGCTGGAGGCCGAGGTGGGTTGGTACCGGCTCCCCCTCCCCCAGGGGGGGCCGAGGCGGTTCCTCCAGCTCTTGGGGGACTACTACCAGGAAGCCTGGCTCGGGGGGCGCCACCTGGGCCGGCACGAGGGGTATTTCTTGCCCTGGCTCCTGGAGCTTCCCCCAGGGGAGGAGCTTTTCCTCCGGGTCTCGGCCCCTAAGGAGCCTTTAGGCCAGTGGCCCCGGTTCAAGCGGCAGATCAAGGGGGTCTTGGGCCAGCACGACTGCCGCCCTGGGGGGAACACCCCAAAGGGGCAGGAGCGGGGCACCGGGGGGCTATGGGGCGGGGCCGAGGTCCTCTTCCGGGAGGAGGTGGCCCTCCTTGGTCTCACCCACCGCCTCCACCCCCTCCCCAAGGGGTGGCGCCTCCTGGTGCGCCTCGAGGTGGACGCCCCAAGGCCTTTCCGGGAACCCGTGGCCTTGAGGCTTCTCCCAGAGAACTTTTCCGGGGAGGCGCTGGAGAAGCAGGTGAACCTAGGGGGCGAGGCGGGGCGGCGGACCTACGACCTCCTCTGGGACCTCCCCCCCATGCCCCTTTGGGAGGTCTGGGAGCGGGGCTTCCCCTACCTCTTCCGCCTCGAGGCGGAGCTTCTGGGGGCCCGCCTCGAGGTTCCTTTGGGCTTCCGCACCGTGGCGCTGGACGGAGAGGGCTGGCTCCTCCTGAATGGCCGGAGGCTTTTCTTAAGGGGGACGAATATCATCCCCACCCAGTGGCTTGCGGGGTACACGGAGGGGAGGGCTAAGGAGGACCTCGCCCTCCTCAAGGAGGCGAACCTCAACGCCGTCCGGGTCCACGCCCACGTGACCCACCCCGCCTTCTACCGGGCCTGTGACCGGGAGGGGGTCCTGGTCTGGCAGGACTTCCCCCTCCAGTGGGGGTATGCCCCGGACGAGGCCTTGGCCCAGGAGGCCTTAAGGCAGGCCCGGGGGATGGTGGCCCTACTTGGGGTCCACCCCTCAATCTACCTCTGGTGCGCCCAGAACGAGCCCACCCATAACCGGCACACCCTGGGGCCCTTGCTCGCCGCGGAGCTTAAGGCCCAGGACCCCACAAGGCCCATCAAGGAGGCCTCGGACTTCCGGGAGCACCCCTATCCGGGCTGGTACTGGGGGCATTACCGGGATTTCCTCGCCCTCCCCGGGGCCCCCCTCCCCTCGGAGTTCGGGGCCCAGGCCCTGCCCCGGGCCGGGCTCCTGAGACGGGTCCTGGGGGAGGCGGCCTGGCCCCCCAGGTGGGAGGTCTGGGCCTACCACAACTTCCAGCCCCACGAGACCTTCCGGGTGGCGGGGGTGGAGGTGGGGGATTCCCTGGAGGAGTTCGTGGAGAACTCCCAGGCCTACCAGGCCCGGCTTTTGGAGTTCGCCGTCCACGCCTACCGCCGGGCCAAGGGCCGGGTGGTGGGGTACTTCCAGTTCATGTTCGTGGAGCCCTGGGAGGGGATCACCTGGGCGGTTTTAGACGTGGAAAGGGTCCCCAAAAAGGGGTTTTACGCCCTAAAAGAGGCGAGTAGCCCCGTCCTCCTCTCCCTCGTTCCCTACCGGGAGCGCCTCGAGGTGGGGGGGCCGCCCCTTATGGAGGCCTGGGTGGTGAACGACCTCCCAAGGCCCCTTAGGCTAAGGGTCCGGCTCCACCTGGAGGGCCCAAAGGCCTTAGAGCTTTGGGAGGGGGAGCTCGAGGTGGCCCCGGACTCGGCCCAGCGGGTCTTCCACCTCATGGAGCTCTGGGAGAGGCCCTTGGAGGAGCAGGCGGGGCTTGCCCCCCTGGCCCAGGCCCTAGGGGCCCTCCCCCCTGGGACCTACCGCCTGGTGGGGGAGGCCTGGGAAGGGGAGAGGCTCTGGTCCCGCCATGTCTTGGAACTCACCTACCTCGAGGCCCTCATCCCCCCTGGGGTGGCCTGGTGAGGCCCTGGCTCCTCTACGCCCTTTGGCACCTGGGGACCACCATCCCGGGCCAGGCCTTCGCCACCTACCTGGCCTTCTTCTACGTGGACCGGCTGGGCCTGGCCGCCTCTGCTTTTGCCCTGGCCCGCCTGATCTACGCCCTTTGGGATGCGGTGAACGATCCCCTTTTCGGCTACCTCTCCGACCGGACCCAGACCCCCTGGGGGAGGCGCCGCCCCTGGCTTCTTGGGGGTCTTGTGGGGTTTCTTCTGGCCTTTTACCTCACCTTTGGCCCCCCGGAGGCCCTGGGGCTTTCCGGGGAGGCCCTTTTCTGGTACGCCCTAGGGGCTATCCTCCTCTTTGAGACCTTTGGGGCCATCACCTGGGTGAACTATTCCGCCCTCTTTCCCGAGCTTTTCCAGGACCTAAGGGCAAGGGCCCGGGCCAACGCCTGGCGGCAGGGGCTTTACTTCCTGGGCCTGGCCGTGGGCATCGCCCTGACCCCTCTGGTCTACGGGGCCTTGGGGTTTGGGGGGATGGCCCTTCTTTACGCCCTTCTGGGCGGGGCTTTGGCCTTGCCCTTCCTCCTTGCCCTAAGGGAGGAGGGGGCCCCAAGGCCCCGGCCGGGTTTCCTCGAGGCCTTAAAGCGGGTGGTGGTCCGGCGGGGCTTCTGGTCCTACGCCCTGGCCCAGACCCTGGTCCTCTTTGCCGTGGGCCTCATCGCCGCAGGGATGCCTTTCTACGCCAAGTACGCCCTGGGCCTGGGGGAAGGGGAGACGGCCTCGCTCTTCGCGGCGGTCCTCTTGGGTGCTCTGCCCAGTGTTCCCCTTTGGGCCCGGCTTGGGGTGGGCTTAGGCCCCAGGTGGGGCTGGCTTTTGGCCATGGGGCTTTTGGGCCTGGCTAGCCTTCTCCTTTACCTGCCCCAGGGTTTCCTCGAGGCCCTTTTCATCGGGGTCCTGGTGGGCGGGGCCTTTGGCGGGGTGGTGGTCCTAGGGGACCTCCTCTTTGCCGAGCTTATTGACCGGGACCGGATGGAGACGGGGGAGGGGCGGGAGGCCATGTACTATAGCGTCTACGGCTTCATCAACCGGCTTTCCGGGCCCCTCCAGGCCCTGGCCTTTGCCCTCCTCACCCTCCTTTTCGGGTATGTGAGCGGGGAGGAGCCGGGGCCTAACCCGGAAAGGGCCTTCCGCTTCCTCATGGCTTTGCTGCCAGGGTTGGCGGCCCTTTTGGCCGTGGTTCTAGGTTTTAGGTTTCCCTACGGGGGGCCGGATCGGGGTAAAACAGAGGCATGAAAGCCCCCTTCCCCCAGGCGGAGATCCCCCTTAAGGCCGAGGGTCTGGAGCCTGTCCCTGGGGGGTATCTCCTGAGGGGCCTCGAGGTTCTGGCCTTTGCCCCTTTTGAAGAAACCCAGTTCTTCCGCCACGGCTGGCAGAGCTGGAGCCTCGCGGCCTGGGTGGACCCCAAGACCCCCCCAAAGCCCCTCCTCCCCGAGGCGCGCCGCCCCCAGGCGGACGACCCCTTTCTCCTGGAGTACCCGGGCTGGGCGGGAAGCGGGCTTGGGGCCCTCAAGGGGGAGGGGGAAGAGGTCCTCCTCCTGGGGAGCCTAGCCCCTGGGGCCCGGGTCTTCTACGGGGAGGGCCTCCTCCGGGGCCAGGCCCTGGGGGAGGGGCAGTGGTTCCTGGGGTATGGCCCGGAGGAGGAGGTCTTCCGCTCCTACGCCCGCCTCCTCCCCAGGCGCCTTGGGGGCCCGCCCCCCCGGGTTTGGTGCAGCTGGTACAGTTTCTATAGGGATATCAGCGAGGCCCGCCTCCTCGAGGTCCTGGAGGAGCTTAAGGGCCTCCCCTTGGAGGTCTTCCAGGTGGACGATGGCTGGCAAAAGGCCCTCGGGGACTGGGAGGCCAATGAACGCTTCCCCCGGGGCATGGCCTACCTGGCCCAGGCCATCCGGGCCGCGGGGCTTAGGCCTGGGCTTTGGCTTGCCCCCTTTTTGGTCACGGAGGAGGCCCCCCTCCTTAGGGACCACCCGGACTGGGTCCTGCGGGACCCGGAGGGGCGGCCCCTACCGGCGGGTTTTAACTGGGGCCAGCCCCTTTACGCCCTGGACGCGGGGCATCCGGAGGTCCTGGACTGGGTGGAGGGCCTGATCCGCAAAGCCCTGGCCTGGGGGTATGGGTACCTGAAGCTGGACTTCCTCTACGCCGCCGCCCTCCCGGGGGCCAAGGGGGAGGAGCGGTACCGGAAGGCCCTGGAAAGGATAAGGCGCGCCGCGGGGGAGGCTTACCTTCTCCTCTCTGGGGCCCCTATCCTCCCCTCCTTGGGCCTGGCGGATGGCCTCCGGGTGGGGCCTGACGTGGCCCCCTACTGGGACAACGAGGACCGCTCCTTCTGGCTTGCCGACCCCACGGGGCCAGGCCTTAAGAACGCCCTAAGGACCAGCCTCCACCGGCTTTGGCTTATGGAAAATGTCCACGTGGACCCGGACGTGGTCTACTTTCGAAGCCGCTTTAGCCTCCTTTTCCCAGAGGAGATGCGCCTTCAGGAGGCCCTGGCCCAGATCACCGGCTTCAAGGCCACCTCCGACCCCCCTTCCTGGCTCACCCCGGAGGAGGCCTTAAGGCTTCGGCGCTTCCTCGAGGAAACCCCCCCGATAGAGCGCCTGGGGCCTTACCGCTTCCGGGTAGGGGAGGAGACCCTGGACTATGCCCCCCTTTTATAAGCGCACCCACCGGAAGCCGGATGGGCGGGAGCTTATCCTCTACACCCTCTTCCCCCATACCGAGGACCCCCTCCCTGAGCTCGAGGAGCCCCTGGCCCCCGCCCCCCACCTCCGCTACCACCCCCTGAGGGGGGAGTGGGTGGTCTACGCCGCCCACCGGCAGGGGAGAACCTTCCTTCCCCCTAAGGAGCACTGCCCCCTTTGCCCAAGCCGCCCCGGGGGCTTTCCCACGGAGATCCCCTTTAGGGATTTCCAGGTCGCGGTCTTCCAGAACCGGTTCCCCGCCCTCATCCCCGACCCCCCGCTCCCCCCGGAGGGCCTCCCCGTCCCCGTGGCCCCGGGGAAGGGCCGGTGCGAGGTGGTGGTCTACACCCCGGCCCACCAGGGGAGCCTGGCCACCCTGGGGGAGTCGGACAGGCTCCTCCTCCTCTGGGCCCTCCGGGACCGGTACGAGGCCTTGCGCGCCATGCCAGGGGTCCGGTTCGTAATGCCCTTTGAGAACCGGGGGGAGGCGGTGGGGGTGACCCTCCACCACCCCCACGGGCAGATCTACGCCTACCCCTTCTTCCCCCCCATCCTGGAGCGGGAGGCCCAGGCCTTCCGGAGGGGCCCGGTCCTCCAGGAGCTTTTCCCCCACCTAAAGCCCTACCGGGTAGACGAGGAAGGGGAGTTTTTGGCCTTTGTGCCCCCTTTCGCCCGCTACCCCTTTGAGGTCTGGCTTGCCCCCTTAGGTTTCCACCCCGGCCCCTGGACCTTTTCTGAAGGGGAGATGCAAGCCTTTGCCCGGCTTCTGGGCCGGACCGTGGCCCGGTACGATGCGCTTTTTGACGAGCCCTTCCCCTACGTCATGGTCTTCCACGCCGCCCCCTTGGGGGAGGAAAAGACCTTCCACTTCCACGTGGAGTTCTACCCCCCCAAACGGGCCAGGGACAAGCTAAAGTATCTTGCAGGCACGGAGCTTGGAGCGGGAAGCTTTGTGGTGGATGTCCTTCCCGAGGATACGGCAAGGCTTTTGCGGGAGGCTTTATGAAGTACCTTCTGGCCCTAGACCAAGGCACCACCTCGAGCCGGGCGATTCTTTTCAACCTCAAAGGGGAGATTGTTTCCCTGGCCCAGCGGGAATTCACCCAGCTCTACCCTGGGCCCGGCCTGGTGGAGCACGACCCTTGGGAGATCTGGGAGACCACCCTCTGGGCAGCCCGGGAGGCCCTGGGCCGGGCGGGGGCGGAGGCGGGGGAGGTGGTGGCCCTCGGCATCACCAACCAGCGGGAGACCACCCTCCTTTGGGACCGGAAGACCGGCCAGCCCCTCCATAACGCCATCGTCTGGCAGGACCGCAGAACCGCCCCCCTTTGCGAGGCTTTGCGGGCCATGGGCCTGGAACCCCTTTTCCGGGAGCGGACCGGCCTCCTCCTGGACCCCTACTTCTCCGGGACCAAGATCGCCTGGCTTTTGGAGAACCTCCCAGGGCTTAAGGCGCGCGCCGAGCGGGGCGAGGTGGCCTTTGGCACCGTGGACACCTGGCTCATCTATAACCTGACTGGGGGGGAGGTCCACGCCACCGACCCCACCAACGCCAGCCGCACCCTCCTCTTCAACCTCCACACCCTGGACTGGGACGAGGAGCTCCTAAAGGCCTTGGAAATCCCCAAGGCCCTCCTCCCCGAGGTCCGGCCCTCGGACGGGGCGTTCGGGGCCACCCTGCCCGGGCTCCTCGGGGCCCCCATCCCCATCCGGGGGGTCTTGGGGGACCAGCAGGCGGCCCTCTTTGGCCAGGCCGCCCTGGAGCCGGGGCAGGCCAAGTGCACCTACGGGACCGGGGCCTTCCTCCTCCTCAACGTCGGGCCAAAGCCCGTCCTCTCCGGTTCCGGCCTCCTCACCACCGTGGCCTGGAGCCTGGGGGGGAGGCCCACCTACGCCCTGGAGGGGAGCGTCTTCATCGCCGGGGCCGTGGTCCAGTGGCTAAAGGAGGGCCTGGGCCTGATCCGGGAAAGCCGGGAGGTGGAGGCCCTGGCCCAGGAGGTGGAGGACACAGGCGGGGTCTACCTGGTCCCGGCCTTCGTGGGCCTTGGGGCCCCCTACTGGGACCCCTACGCCCGGGGGGCTATTCTGGGCCTCACCCGGGGGACGGCCCGGGCCCACCTGGCCCGGGCCGCCCTGGAGAGCGTGGCCTACCAGGTGCGGGAGGTGGCGGAGGCCATGGCCAAGGACGCGGGGCTTGGGCTTAAGGAGCTCAGGGCCGACGGGGGGATGGCGCAAAATGAACTCTTTCTCCAGATCCAGGCCGACCTCCTGGGCGCCCCAGTCTTGCGCCCCCGGGTCACGGAGACCACCGCCTTAGGGGCCGCCCTGATGGCCGGGGTGGGGGCGGGGGCCTTGGGCCTAGAGGAGGTGGCCCGGACCTGGGCCCTGGCGGCCCGGTTTGACCCGGCCCTGCCGGAGGAAAGACGCGAGGCCCTCTACCGGGGCTGGCGCCGGGCGGTGGAAAGGGCCTTAGGCTGGGCCCGGGAGGAGGCCTAGCATGGACCGCCCCGCCCTCTGGGCCCGGCTTGGGGAAGCCTTTGACCTCCTCATCCTAGGGGGTGGGGCCACGGGGGCGGGGGTCTTCTGGGCTGCCGCCTTGAGGGGGCTTAAGGTGGCCCTGGTGGAGGCCCGGGACTTCGGGAGCGGGACCAGCTCCCGGTCCACCAAGCTCCTCCACGGGGGGGTGAGGTACTTAGAGCTCGCCCTGAGGCGCCTGGACCGGAGACAGCTCCGGCTGGTGGTGGACGCCCTCCACGAGCGCAAACTCCTCATGGACCTCGCCCCCCACCTGGCCCGCCCCCTCCCCCTCC
>FWWM01011412.1_pt1 | contig 13483 bp, 12 predicted proteins | sample 2228351 | NCBI WGS metagenome assembly FWWM01 (sample SAMEA103939774, study PRJEB20133) | metagenome | reverse complement strand
AGAACCTGTCCTGCCCACTGTTCTAAATTCAATAGAAGTACAGGGGCCGGGCTCTCAATGCCTGCTGCATATCCTCTCAGGACATACAGAGTGGTTGTGGAAGGTGATGATATAATAATAGAAATGGATTAAAATATGCCAGTGGTACTCAGAGAAAATATAAAAGATGACTTTCCCATTTTCAGGAGATTGGTGAATGGGAAGAATTTAATATATTTTGATAATGCTGCAACGACCCAGAGGCCCATCCAGGTGATATCAGCCATCAGGGATTATTATGAAAATAAAAATGCTAACATCCATCGTGCCGTTCATACTTTAAGCTATGAGGCAACGGTTCTCTACGAGGAGGCGCACAGAAAGGTTGCTAAGTTCATAAACGCAAGAAGCATGCGGGAGATTGTATTTACAAGGAATGCAACGGAGGCAATAAATCTCATTGCCCATGCCTGGGGTTTATGGAACCTCCGCGAGGGCGATGAGGTGATTGTGAGTTTAATGGAGCACCATTCAAACATTGTTCCATGGCAGATGTTGAAAAAACAGCGTGGAGTTGTATTAAAGTTCATACCTGTTGATGATAACGGCGATTTAAACCTTGACGAATATAGAAGAATGCTTTCTCAGAGAACAAAACTCGTTGGCATAACCCATTGTTCAAATGTCCTTGGTACAATAAATCCAGTGAAGGAGATTATTGAGGAGGCGAAAGAAAAAGGTGCACTTACACTTGTTGATGCTGCGCAGTCCGTCCCTCATCTCCCTGTGGATGTAAGGGCTCTTAACTGTGATTTTCTTGTCGCATCGGGCCACAAGATGTTGGGCCCTACAGGAACTGGTTTTCTTTACTGCAGGGAAGAGTTGCTTGAGAAGATGGAGCCCTTCAATTATGGAGGGGATATGATTGAAAAGGTGACCACAGAGGGTGCAACCTGGAATGAACTCCCCTGGAAATACGAAGCAGGCACTCCGAATATTTCCGGTGGCATCGGCCTTGGCGCAGCAGTTGATTATCTCACAACGCTTGGTATGGAGAATGTGTTCAGGCACGAGATGGAACTTACAGAGCATGCATTGAATGCTCTTAAGGAAATAAAGGGGATTAAGATTTATGGTCATAAGAATACGAAAGACCGGCTCGGCGTTATTTCCTTTAACATTGAGGGGATTCATCCCCATGATATTGCGGGCTTTCTTGATGAGGAGGGAATTGCGGTCCGTTCAGGACACCATTGTGCCCAGCCGCTTATGACCCGTCTCGGGATGGACAACGCCGTGAGAATAAGTTTTTATATTTACAATACAATTGAAGAGATTGACAAATTTATAAATTCACTCAATAAGATTCAAAAGTTATTAAAAACTTGACAGGTATTTTTAAATTTGATATTTAATTATTATGCTCCAGTATGACAGGATTCGTCAGTATCCGAGAGCACCGTTGAGAACCATTGTCAAAGAAAAATCCGGAAATGGAAATCCATTCTATTATTCAAAGGACATTTGTGAGGGCGGAATATTTCTTATAACGAGGCAACCATTATTGCTCGGCACAAAACTAATATTGATGTTTAATCTGCCAGAAGATACCTTTACAATATGTGCGCAAGGAGAGACGGTATCTGCGCTGACAAACCCTGACAATCATGGAATGGGGGTGAAGTTCCTTCAGATTGGAGAGACGGAACGGAAGGTTATTGCCAATTATGTCCAGACCGTTCTCCAGAAAGGCACAGTGCTTATGTCTTCAAAAGCGGAAAAAAGAACAGAAAATATTGCTGCTGGTTCGCGGTCTATGAAAATTGAGATTTCAGCCCCTGCAGAGGTTGCCTATCGTGCAATGTGTGAACTGGATAAGTCAGGTATCTGGCAGAATGTAATAAATGATATTAGAGTGCTGGAAAGAGATAATGCAGGGAAAATCAAGAGTATAAGGTGCACCACGCCCCTGCTTATTCCGAAGAAGAATATTTCGTTGGATTTCCTTTACAACGATAAAGAGAAGCGAATCTTCTGGCGTTCATGTGGGGGAGATTTTACAGAAATCAGTGGGCATGCTGGTTTTGATGATGCAGGAGAGAATAAGTGCATAATGAATTTCTTTATAATGGTCAACAGCGGGATCGAGATTCCACAAAAGATTCAAGAAAATATCTCAGAGAACGTCCTGTCTGGAACGCTGAAGGGTTTTAAGGAGTTTGTGGAGAAAAAGAATAGCAACTTACTTTAAGAGCTCTCTAAGTGTTTCTGGTAAGGAGTCCCTTTTATCACATTCAGGTGGGTTAAGTGGTTCCTGGAAATTGTTTGAGAGGATTTTTTCCCCCTCCTCAGATAGGAGTAGATTTATAAACTTTTCCGCCGTATTTCTATTTGGTGCATTCTTTAGAATGGTGATTCCATAGACGATTGGTTCGCCCTTTACTTTAATAGATTTACCCTCTTTATCCCTTAATTGAATAATTGCATTTTTATAATATTCCTTTAATCTAAGATTGCCAAGATTTATCTCCTCTGGAAGTTCAATATATTTCAGATGATGTTGCTCCGCAATGGATTTATAGTTAAAATGATAGTCAATCTCTCCTGCCTCTGTGAGGGCCAAAAGGTCAATCTCCTTTGGCTTGATGTTTTTAAGCGGGATATTTCCTGTTAATTTATTGTAAAGCATCGGACTCCTGTAATACTCTTCCGCAAGTTTCATAACAAGGAGCGCCCGGTATCCGCAGGGGTCAAGAAGGGGATCTGAGTGCCCCACCTCCACACCATTGCGCAGCAGGACCTCCGTCCAGTTTTTGCTATTGATTTCTTGAGAGAATTTTGAACGCTCTGTATAAACAATGACCATACTGTTTCTGGCAAAGTATATTGTCCAGTGAGCATAATCGGGATAGAGAAATTCCGGAATGAGCGAATAATCCGAAACAGCGACAATATCTGCCTCTTTCTTGAGTTCCGCAACCTTTCTTACTGCGAGTTTGCTTCCGGAGGATTCTCTCAGTATATCCACATCCGGATTACGCGATTCAAATATTTTTTCCATTTCTGAGAAGGGCTTTGCTAAACTGCCTGCATGGAAGATGATGAGAGTTGATTTTGGTTCTGCCTGAAGTAAAGAACGAGTGGTAAGGAGTAAAGAAAAAGAGAGCATTAATAATTTACAGGATTTCACCTGAAAAATTTAACACCCATGATATAAATCTGTCAAGGTATATTTTCGGTTGACTTTATGGACTTCCATATTTATTCTTAACCTATGAATCTGAAAAATTTCTTTATTGCCCTTCTCTTCTCCTTTATAATCACTCTCCTTTCCCATGGAGAGGAGAAGTGCCTTCGGGGAAAAGTGCTTGAGAAGGGCACGCGCAAGCCCCTTGAAGGCGCTAATCTAATGTTAATGCCAGGAGAAATTATGGCTATTTCTGACGAGAGAGGTGTTTTTTCTTTCTGTGGACTCGGACCGGGGAAATACTCAATAACTGCACTTTTAGTCAATTATAAAAAATATGAGCAAAAAAACATCATAATTAAAGGGGATAAGGATATTGAACTAAAAATCTATCTTGAACAGGAATTCATTCCTCTTCTTGAGGTAGTTGTTGAAGAGAAGAGGGAGAGGAAGAAGGAGACGAGTCAGCAGGTTCTGAGGAAAGAAGAGGTAGAAAATGTAGCAGGAACAGGGGGTGACATTATCCGGGCTGACACTTCCTGGGGTTATTATTATAAATGAACTTAATGGAGAACTAATTGTGAGGGGCAGTGGCCCCTTTGAGAATCTAATTTTTCTTGACCGCACCTTTTTCCCATACCCCTATCACTTCGGTGGCTTTGTGAGCTCTATTCCCTCTGATGTTGTGGAGAGCGTTGAGTTTATTGCCGGTGGATTTTCTGCGCGATACGGGAACGCAATGGGCGGTGTCCTGAACATTGAGACAAGGGATGGAAGAAAAGACCGCTTTGGAGGCAGTGTTGATGTGAGCGCTGTAATGTCTGGAATATTGTTAGAAGGGCCGGCTGGGAAGAATGCTTCATTCTTTGGAGGTGCCAGACGTTCATATTTTGACCTCCTTCCATTTTTTACCTCAGGCGATGGCTTTACAGTAAAGCCCTGGTTTTATGACTATCAGGGGAAATACACATTGAACATATCAAATAATGACAAACTTTCTGTTATGGTTTATGGCGAAAGGGATAGCATTAATTTTTCAACAACTGAACGAAACAGAAAGGACCCTGTGCTTTCAGGAATTTCAAGTGCCTTCAGCAGTGATATTCACATTCTTGGCATTAATTTGAATAATTACAGAGAAAAATTTTCATCAAATCTTACCATTTATGGCAATATAAACTCTGCTGATTTTAAACTTGGCAGGGACATGTGGCTTACGCTCACAACCCCTGCATTGGTGCTCTGGGAAGAGTTAACAGCAAAAACAGGGGCATATAATACATTGCGCGCCGGCTTTCAGGGAGGTCTGGTCTGGTATTATGTCCGCGGCGTATTTATCAGACCACCAAAGGAGGATGAGCCGGGCTTTGCATTCACAGGGAATGAACTTGTAGAGTCATCAATAAGAGCATCAACCTGGGGTGCTGGGCTCTACCTTGAGGATGAAATTGTATTATTTGGTAAAAAATTAACACTTGCTCCGGGGGTCCGGTTTGATTACTTTGAGAAACCGCTTTATGAGGCAATCTTAAGTCCGAGAGCTTCAATAAGTTATTCCTTCAATGAAACCACAAGAACAAAGGCATCCTGGGGCTATTATTACCAGATTCCACAGGGAGATGAATTTGCTCCGGATTTTGGCAATCCTGATTTAAAACCACAGAAGAGTATTCATTATATTGTTGGCATTGAAAAAGAGTTACCTATCGGTATCTACACTGATTTTCAACTCTACTACAAAGATTTGACCAATCTGGTTGCAACATCACCGGACCCATCTTTGATGTATGAGAACTCAGGAAAGGGCTATTCTTATGGAGCAGAATTTTTCATAAGGAAAAAACTTACAGAGAGATTTTTTGGCTGGTTCAGTTACTCATACTCTAAGTCAAGAAGAAAGGATAATCCCGGTGAACCATGGAGGAATTTTACCTTTGACCGAGAGAATGTAATTACAGGAGTGGCGACCTATCAGTTATCAAAGAGGTGGAGCATCGGAGGAAAATGGAGTTACATGTCCGGAAGGCCCTATACCCCTGTGGTTGACAAGATCTACGATGCTGATAGAGACATGTTCTGGCCAGTCTTTGGTGAGGAGAATTCAAAACGGCTCCCTGCGACGCATCGGCTTGATTTCAGGGCTGAGTATGTTAAGCCCTACAATACATGGCTCATGAAATTATATTTTGAGGCGTGGAATCTTTATATGCACAGGAATATAATTGATATTACTTACACCGATGATTATGCTGAGGTCAGGTATGTTTACATGCCGCCAATTATTGCATTTATTGGTGTAAAGGCAGAGTTCTGAGAGAACAGAGGATAGACAAGTGATGAGCAACGAACAATGTGTATGCAGGGGCGATCCAGTAGATTGCCCAAGAGTGATTGAGGTGTCATTGCGAGGTCCTTTAGCCCGAAACAATCTCCAGAGAGTTATAAAGGCGACCCAACGTAGGGTTGCCTATGCAAGGGGCGGAAAGAAGCAATACCCTCTGTTCCCTTTAGTAAAGGATGGAAGTAAAGCGGGGATAAAAGGTCTGTCTCTCCTTACTGTTATCCTGTTTATGCTCCTCACTGCCTGTGGCATTGAAGATGACACTGGCTTTGCTGTTGTGCGAGAACTGCGTGTTGCAGGGATAATTGCTGAACCAGCAGAACCACTACCTGGTGAGGTTGTGCATCTGAGAGCAGTTGCCGTTGACCCTGAGTCAAGAGAACTTGCATACCTCTGGTTTAATCCTCCGAATGTTCTTGACCCCAATCAGGGAATACCTGAGGGCATTCAACCAATTGCATTTTCATCAGATTTTGACTGGATAGCGCCTGAAACAGAAGGGACTTATACACTTATAGTTTTTGTGGTGCCGGTGGAGTTTCTGCCTGAACTTACAGAACTTGATGACTTTAACAACCTGATAGAGATCCCTCATGCAATTGCCTTCAAGAACATAAGTATATCGACCTCAGGAACAAGAAACCGCAATCCTGTTATTGAGGATGTGGCGATTAACCCGCCAGAGTTTAAGGCAGGAGATAGAATTGCTTTAACAGCAGTGGCAAGGGATGAGGATGGGGATGAATTGCAATTTGCCTGGCTTTCAATTACTCCAGGGCTATCATCTGACTACGAGAATCCAGTGGAGTTTAAAATTCCAGCGGATAATTCAATTGCGACTGTGTATCTGGTTGTGAGAGATAGCAGGGGCGGAAGTGCTTTAATGGTGCTTGAATTAAAATAAAGGAGTATAATAGAATTTATGATAACAAAAATTTTACTCGGATTCTCACTCCTCGGCAGCACATGGGTGCTTTATCTCCTTCTGTTTCTGAGCATTACATCTATTGCAATCATAATTGGCAAATATCACTACTTCAAAAAAAACAATATTAACTTTGAGTTGTTTTCATCAGGTCTCTTTAACGCCATAGAAAATCAGGGAATTGAAGGGGCTGAGAGATTTATCAAATCCATTGATATAGGGGAAGCGAGGATTATCCTCTCTGTTCTCAAGCCACCCTCTAATCCAGGATTATCAAGGGAGGAGATTTTATCACAGGCGCTTTTTAAGGAGAGATTTAAGATGGAAAGGGGATTATCATTTCTTGGAACGCTTGGCAATAATGCACCATTTATCGGGCTTTTCGGGACAGTGCTCGGAATTATAAAGGCATTCCATGACCTTGCTATCAGCGGAAGTGGAGGACCCTCTGTAGTGATGGCAGGTATTTCTGAGGCGCTTATTGCTACTGCAATCGGGCTCCTTGTTGCAATCCCTGCTGTGATTGCATACAACTATTTCCAGAGGCGAATAAAGATCCGCCTCGGATTCGCAGAACTCACTGCGAGGAATGTTATTGCAATTCTGGAAAGAGGGCATCAATAGTCCCATTGGGAGGTTGGAATAGATGCAAAACAATACAGAGAACGATGACCTCATAACAGGAATCAATGTCACGCCACTTGTTGACATTACCCTGGTTCTCCTTATTATATTCATGGTCACAGCGACATTCATTGTTGCGCCATCAATTCCTGTGCAACTTCCGAGGGCAACCACTGGTGAGCCATCGCCGGTTACGAACATCGCTGTTGTTATCGTTAGTAGTGGTGAATTATTTCTGAATGGAAATCTGGTGACAGAAGAGGAACTGAGGAGTTTCATAAGAGACAATCGTAGTCAGGAGATGAATGCAATCATAAGCGCTGACAGGGATGTCCGACACGGTGCAGTAGTTCATATCATTGATTTACTCCGGGAAGAAGGGATTAAAAAATTTGCAATAAATGTTGAAGGAGAATGACGGGTATAATTAACATCAAGGACTGGATCATTTCATTTCTTATTCATATAATATTGTTTCTAACAATTCTTTTTATTTCTCCTGAAGGTAAAAAAAAATTCACTCCGCTTGAGATAGAGATTGTAAAAACAGAAAAAGAACTTGCAAAAACAGAAGAATTTCTTGACCTTACAACAAAAGAAGCGAGGATAAGCCCCTCCCATATTCACAGGTCAAAGAAGGGAATTGTAAAGAAAGAATTCAAGCCCGTTGTTGGAGTTACGGAGGAATCAGTGACTGAGGGAGGTGATGTATCAGTTCCTCTGGGTAATACCCTCATGGGCGTTCCTGAGAATAAGGTGAATGAGAATATTGAATATGCACCGTTATTCAGTGTTACAAGGATGCCTTCATTTAGGGTCCAGATAAAGCCGGAATACCCGGAGTCTGCGCGCCGGCTCGGTATTGAGGGCCTTGTTCTTCTTGAGGTCGCGATCTCCAGCGAAGGGAAGGTGGTTGAGGTTAAGATACTTGAAGAGCCGGGCTTTGGTCTCGGGGAAGCAGCAAGGTCCGCAATCCTGAGGTCCGAATTTGAGCCCGCAATATCAGAGGGAACACCGGTTGCGGTTCGTGTCAGGATTCCTGTGAGATTCCGTCTGGTGGATTAGAAAAGAGTTCTGGGTTTTTCTTGCCTTAAAACAAAATTTAAGGTAAAATAATAACGGATTGGGGCAATTACTTTATGTTATGCAAACTCAAAAAAATTAATTATTTTGCAGTGATATTGTTTATACTCCTTACTGCCTGCGCAAAAAAGCAAGGAGAAAAGCCAGTTCCTCCATGGCCAGAATGGGCTTTTCATCACTGGGTATGGGAGGATGAGAGCACCCAGAAGAGCGCTGTGGCACTTGTAGATGGCTATCTCTCAAGGGATATTCCTGTTGGAGCAATAATAATTGACAGCCCCTGGGAAACCGGCTACAACACATTTGAGTTTGACACAGAGTTATATCCTGATGCTAAGGCAATGATTGACTATTTTCATTCGCGAGGTGTGAGGGTCTTTCTCTGGATAACCGGGGTGATAAATGTAGATGTCCCTGAGTTATTTGATTACGCAAAATCAAAGAATTATTTTATGCAGAAGAGCGCTGACAATGCAGATTGTATTGTCAAATGGTGGAAAGGAGAGGGATGCCTCATTGATTATTTCAATCCTGAGGCACTTCAGTGGTGGCACTCACTCATAGATAAGGCGCTCGCGCTGGATATTGATGGATGGAAATGTGATGGAACTGATTATTATCAGTGGTTTGTTCCATATTCACCCTATCTTAAAAGGAATATTGACCGACTTGAATATTCCCATGCCTATTATAGGGATTTCTTTGAATATACCCGTCAAAAACTGGGTAACGACCGTCTCATAACTGCACGACCCATTGATAACTATGGCTCTGGCATTGGTGGAGACATCGTTGCTTTTGCACCAGTTGACATAAACTGGGCTGGTTGGGTTGGCGACCAGGATGCGACCTTTGAGGGAATGAGAAAGGCGCTTAATAATATGTTATGGTCAAGCGATTACGGTTATATTGCCTTTGGCTCTGACATTGGTGGCTACAGGGAGAAATGGAGCGAGCATCCTCAATGGGGGAGGACAAAGGAGTTGTTCATACGATGGGCACAGTTAGGCGCCTTCTCACCGGTGATGGAGAACGGAGGCGGAGGTGAACACAGGCCATGGGCCTTTGACGAGGAGACAACAGAGATTTATCGCAGATTTACGAAGTTGCATTACGCCGTAATTCCCTATCTAATGGAGGAGGGCGCGGTTGCATTTGAAAGAGGCGAATCATTGATGAAGTTCATCTACAACACAGAGGATGCCTATCTTCTTGGCAGTGACATTCTTGTGTTTCCAGTTCTGGAGCCAGGCACTACAAAACATGTGCGTTTTCCCGAGGGCGCTCAATGGGTTTATCTATTTGATAAAACCAAAAGTTATAATGGAGGAACAGAAACCGATATAGAGGTTCCTCTCCATGAATTTCCGGTATTCTTGAGAAAGGGAAGTGATGTTGAGAAAATACTTGTTGTGGATTAGAAATATGCTTGGTATGTTAAAGAAAATTATACTAAAATTTGAGAAACATCTCACTATGATATTGTTGTATATGCTCTTCATCTTTTTATTTATGTATGTTGGCGCTTATAATGAAGGGCGGGAATTTTATAATCTTGCAATTCCAATTGACTATAAGATTCCATTTAATCCGCATTTTGTCTGGACCTATATCCTTTACTATATTATTGCACTTATGCCAGTTATGGTTGTTGAAGATATTCATGAATTCAGAAGAATGGTTGGTGCCTATCTGATGATGTATTTTATGGGTTTTCTCACATTCATTCTATTCCCTGTGAAGATGATTCGTCCGGAACTTATCGGTGACGGATATTCTATGTGGCTCCTCAAAAAGATCTATAATGCGGACAATGGATATAACTGTTTTCCAAGCATGCATGTGGCAAATGCCTTCCTCGCCTCCTTTTTTTCCTTCCGGTTTAACAGAAATTATGGTATCATAGTATATTTGATGGCTTTTTTAATTACTATATCCACGCTTTTTATAAAACAACACTATATCATTGACCTGGTAGCAGGAATATTGCTTGCCTACTTTGTTTACAAATTTTCATATTTCAAACTTTCTTCTAAGAGAGTAAGGTCAGAACTGAAAAGGTTCAGGGAGGTTATTGAGGGTGTCTGAGAATTTTCATAAGGTAATAATAATTGGCGGTGGCCCTGCTGGATATACTGCGGGTATCTATACTGCCCGTGCCCTCCTTAAGCCGCTTATTCTTGAAGGATTTCAGCCAGGCGGGCAGTTATCGCTTACTACTGCAGTGGAGAATTTTCCGGGCTTTCCGGATGGTATTCAGGGACCTGACCTGATGATTGCCATGAGGGAACAGGCAAATAGATTTGGTGCAGATATCAGACAGATTGAGGTTACAGATGTTGACCTTGTAAGCAGACCCATCCGAATAAGGACAACCGCCGGTGAGTTTCTAACAAAGGCATTAATTATAGCGACGGGTGCCTCAGCGAGAATGATAGGTCTTGAGTCAGAGAAAAAACTGCTTGGTAAGGGTGTTTCATCCTGTGCTACCTGCGATGGTGCCTTTTTCAAAAATCAGAGGGTTGTTGTGGTTGGTGGCGGGGATTCTGCCATGGAAGACGCACTGTTTCTGACAAGGTTTGCCACATCAGTGACAGTGATTCATAGAAGGGACCGGTTGAGGGCATCAAAAATTATGCAGGAAAAGGCATTTAAGAGCGATAAAATAAAATTTGAATGGAATTCAGTGGTGGAGGATATTCTTGATGTCCATAAGGAAACGGTGACAGGGATAATTATAAAAAATGTTAAAACAGGTGAAAGAAAGACGCTTGATTGCGAGGGTGTCTTTATTGCAATTGGACACGAACCCAATACTGCTATTTTTAAGGTAAAAATTGAACTTGATGAAAAGGGTTATATTGTCATTAAGAATAGAACAGAGACAAGCGTAAAGGGCGTTTTCGCATGCGGGGATGTAGTTGACTACAGATACAGGCAGGCAATTACAGCAGCGGGCATGGGCTGTATGGCAGCAATTGATTGCGAGAAGTATCTGGAGGAGATGGGAGAGTAGTTAACTATGCAAACTTTGCATAATAGTGACAAAAATTGTCATTTTTTTGGGGTAATTTTGCTCTGACACCAGGGGCTGATTTTATAACTTATTGAAAAATAAGGAGAATTTAATTTAAAATTATTTTAGATTATCTGGCACAGAAATTGCATCATCTATAATTACAGGAGTTTCACAAAAGGGTTTTAGAGTGTGAAGATGCTATTTATCTTAAAGCAACAACTCTCTCTCTCTCTCGGATAGTTCTGTCTTCAGTTCAGGAAAAAATCACAGAAAAGTAGGGGTTCAAAATGTTGAACCCAAAAATCTGAAAATTTTATTTACGGGAGGTGTAGTATGGGTTATGGATTAAGGATTAAGGGTTATGGGATAAGGGGTTCAGAATTTAAGGGTTATGGGTTTTGGGTTGAAAGAATTTTATTTTTGCTCGTGTGTTTTTTATTTGTGTTGAATGCCTCTGTATATTCAGTGCAATCTGATGATGAGATAATTCAGAAACTCACATCAGGAAGTGAAAAGGAGCGTGTATTAGCAGCGAATGAGGTTCTTGCGAATCCGACAGGGCATAGCATAACAGTAGTCAGGGTCGCGGTAGATGTTGCAAGGACGGTTGGAGATGAGAGGCATGTCCCACATTTGATCAAGCTCTTTGAGGATGAGTACCCAGCAAAGAAGGTTTATGAATCGCTTGGAGTCGTGAATTCAGAGCGGACTCAGAATACGAGGAAGTTTGATAATGTAACAAGGGCGCATATCTGTCGTGCTCTTCCTTCAATTTATCACAGGATAAAGGCAAAGGGGCTGAGGGAGAAGATAATTGACAGCATGCTATTGGGAATGGAGAAGAATGAGGACATTTTCGTGAGGTTTTTATGCACAGAGGGAATTGGTGATACATACAGTAAGAGGGCGTATGAGCCATTGAGGGAAATGTCTGAGGATGAAACAGAAGACCCGCTAATCCGGCTCTCTGCCTCCCGCTCCTTAACCCAGGTAACGAATATGAATCCTGACTTGACAGGAGGACATAGCAATTATGTGGCAGATGAGATAATACAGAGGGCTGCAGATTATGTGATAGAGAAGGGAATGCCTGCAATAAAGAGGAGCATCTTGCATGAATGAGAAACTTCGTATTAATTAATTTTTTGAACAGGGGGTTTTTATGAAGATATTCAAGAAGAGGGTATTAAATTATGTTATAATAGGAATAATGTTGATAGGGATGGCTGTTCCATTTCCATATTGTTCTATGGTTAGTGAATGTAAGACAAGAGAGGGATGTGGATGTGTTTGTAAAGAAACTGCTGAAACAGTAATAAATCTTGCGAAGGCGATTATATATGCAATTTTCAAGGTAGCAGCTCCTTATGCAAAGGAGGTGGGAGTAGGTCCTGTATGCGGAGCGGTTGTCCATATGGATGTGAGGGAGGTGTATGTAAAATTTCTTGGGGGAATAGATACGAACACCTTTTCGTTGGCAAAAGTGAATGTTGAAGCGAGAGATTATTTTTCGGGACAATCAGTTTCACCGATAACTTTTAGTGGATATACATTTCAGGAGAGTAATACAAAACTGGTCTTGAATATAGACCCTGCAACACTAAGGGCTGACACAAACTATAAGGTTACGATAACCAGCCCAGTGAGTGATCCAATAAAATTTACGAATGGCGAACTACTATTGAGATTAACATGGGAAGGGGAGTGGGTGGATTGGGTTCTGGAAGTGCCATTTACAGTGAGGGAGCCTGATGGTGTAATGCCATATATTGCGTCTTTCGGGAGCGGATTAAATCTGAGTTTAGTGCCACCGCATCAGGATGTGATACCGGTAAGATTTTCAGAGCGGATGAGCCAGATATTTATAAAGGCAGAGGATATAACTCATAACAGGACAGAATTTGATTTATTTGGTTATGACGAGGATGGTATATATCCTTCAAGGACAATGGAAATGAACACTGACTATTACATAACATACCAATCCTCAGATGTAAATGATTTGTGTGCAGCGAGCATGGATTTGTCAGGCGAGCCGCTGACAAGGCAGGGTTTTACCTTACCGATGAGCGATACAAGAATCTTTCATACAAGCAAGGTGAGGATTGAGGAGCCAGCAGTAAGCATAGGAGGGACATACAGTTTATCCACAAATCCCTTAAGGGTTGCAGGAGTTATCAGTTCTGATGTAACAAAGGTGAGAATAATTGTGGAGAAGGAGGCACAAGCGGTTTTAGACAAAAATTTATTTGCTTTTAGTCCTGTAGGTGATGGTAATAAGTCCTTTTCTACAGATGAGATAACGGATTCATACGATGGGATTTA
>FWWM01013168.1_pt1 | contig 13485 bp, 9 predicted proteins | sample 2228351 | NCBI WGS metagenome assembly FWWM01 (sample SAMEA103939774, study PRJEB20133) | metagenome | reverse complement strand
TGCTTATGTGGCAAGGGTTGGGGGGATCAAAAGTGGGTCAGGGCAGGCGGGTGATCCTTCACCCGGATGGCGTTGAAATAGCCAAACTCAAGGCTAGGCAGTAGGTTCCAGGATTCTCGGTTCCGATCAGCCAGATTAGTAATTGGTGCTGATTTCAGGGTATCAAAACCAGCCGGGTAAAGGCTCTCCATGGGCCGGGAGAATATTTTTATCCAGGATAATGCCACTGAGCCACTACGGCCCCAAAGGATTCCGAGCTTTCAATCGGAGGATAAGGGTTTCGGGGAATGGGAAAGTGTGAGAGGTCAAGAGGGAAGAGGGTTGAAGCCGCCCCACCCAGGGCAATAGAATATCAGCTTGCGCGTTGCTGGTTTTGACGAGAACGGCCTCGGCCCCAGGCTCGGCCCTCTGGTGGTGACCGGCGTCCTGATGGAGGCCTCGGATCATACTGAGATCCTCCTCTCCGACCGTTCCGGGCCCATAGACGACTCCAAGCGGATATTCAGGCGAGACCCCGGATCATATGCCACCGGAGAATCCATAGCCATAGCCATACTGGCAAGCGCTGGAGTGCGGGTCAACGAACCGGCCGACCTGATAACCGGCCTCCATCTGCCACCGGACCTCCCCTTGCCGAAAAGCAAACTGCCTGTATGGTGCTCGCGGGATGATATTCCGCGGCTGAGCGAGCATGTTCTTGGAGTAAAAACAAGGGTAATATCCCCGGCAACACTCAACAAAACAAACAAGTTCAACCTAACCGCCGTCGCCATGCTGGAGCTGGGCCGGGAGCTCTTGCCCCTTGACCTTTGCCTCCTGGGAAAGGTGGGCGGCAGGAAGTTTTACTCGCCATTACTTTGGGAAGCGTTCGGGGACAGCCACGTGAGCCTACGAGAGGCACAGGCCGAGTCCATCTACGCGGCCTGTGGCGCTGAGTGGCGTTTTTTAAAGGATGCCGACGCGTCATATCTGCCCGTAGCAATGGCTTCGGTGGTTGGAAAGTATATAAGGGAGCTGGTCATGCTGGAGCTCAACGCGCGAGCCGGCTTTTCTTCCACGATACCGTATTGTTCCGGTTATCCTGGCGACCCGAGGACGCCAGAGCTCCTCCGGGCCCTTTCGGATGGGAACACCGATCCCTGGTCAATCAGAAGAGAGCGCTGATGACAAGGGTAAAAGGCATCGTAATCCGCGGAAAACGCTTTGGGGAATCCTCGGATGTGGTCAGGTTTCTCTCGGAGGAACACGGGTTTATCAGCTTTGCCGCGCTCGGAAGGAGGAGGTTGAAATCAGGCCTGCGCGCCGCGCTTGAACCACTTTCATACTCCGAGGTTGTGTTATACGAGAGAAGGGGGGATGTCTGGCTCGCGAGGGAATCAACCCTGATCAGGAGCTTCCGCGCAATAACTAGGAACCTGGAAGCGTTCGGCCTCACGGCTAGGCTGTTCAGCCTGCTGGAAGATGCCCTGCCTCCAGCCGAGCCGGTTGACGGCCTCGTCCCACTTCTCCTAGATTTCCTTTCTGTGCTTGAGACAGGAGAGAACCCAAAGGCGGCCTATTGCCTCGCGCTCATCAGGATAACCGGGCTTCTGGGTGTGGGACCGAACCTTTCGGAATGCTCGTGCGGAAAGGGAGAACCGACCGGCTTCTCCCTGGAATCCGGGGTGGTCTGTGAAAATTGTGAGAAAGAAATAAAATCCGTGGAATTAAGGCCCCAAGCGCTAAGCACGCTTGCAAAGCTGGAGAGCGCGGGATGGACCGATGTCAACGGAATCGCCGTTGAGGACGGGATTCTGGCCCTTCTTGAATCCTACAGCAAGAGGCACCTCCTGGGCCTGTGAAAATAGTTTTAGAAAATCACGCATGGGTTTTTCAGAAAAAATTCACTGGATTTTGATTTCAGGAAACCCGCACCCACCAACAATCACCTGTAATTCTGAAAAACTATGAGAGCATACAACAGTAGATCCTCTAAGCAAGGACTCAGAAGAGGTGTATGGCGGTGGATCAGGCGTGCTGTCAGTTGGAGCCACAAGCATACAATATAAGACCTCTGACAAAGTAGCAATAACTTACTGGCCTGAATCAGAGCCGCCCCATCCCTTGGATAAGGGTTCTGAGAGGCCCCCAAACCCCACCATAAGAGCGTTTCCACGGAGGCCAATGATTAGGCCGAAAGACAGGGGGACTTTTAGGGGATTTCAATATCTAAATTAGAGCCTGTCCCAAAACTGAGCCTGTCCCAAAATTATCTTTGTTATGGCGGAGCGCGGGGACTCCGCCACTTTGAGCCTCCCCCAGAATATCCCCTGAGTCTTGACGCCTCATGTAATCCAACTACCGGCCACTTAGGGCTCACTTTATAATTAAAGCATGAACCACAAGATAAGTTCAAGCCATATACGCAGAACCTGCCCATGCTCTTGCCCCATGATATAAGGGATCTCATAGACCCTGAATCCCCTGTCTGGCTCATCAACGAATATGTGGAGAACCTTGACCTTAGCCAGATAGAAAGCAGGTATAGCCACCTGGGGCAAAACGCCTACAACCCTAAATTGCTCCTCAAGATCCTCCTCTACGGATACGCTGAGGGCATAACCAGCTCAAGGAAGATGGCCCGAGCAATAAGGACCCAGGTAGAGTTCATCTGGCTGGCTTCCAGAGGCCTGATTTCAGGACTATAAACAGGTTCAGAAAAGACAACCTGCCCGTTATTGAGGGGTTGTTTCAAGGCTTTGTCAGGATGATGATGGAGGAGGGAATAGTAACCCTGAGAAGGGTGTCGGTTGACAGCACCATAATGAAGGCCAACGCCTCAGCCTGGAAATCAAAAGACCTTTCAGAGTGGAAGAAGCTCTCCGAGGCCATAGAAGAGGAGGTGAGAAGATACCTCCAAGAGTGTGAGGAGACAGACAGAAATGAGAATAGAGACCTTGAGGATCATGATGGGTTTAGTCTCCCAAAGAAGCTCAGAAAGAAATCAGAGAGAAAGAAGGTCATAGACAAAGCCATAGGCAGGGTTGAGAGGAGACTGGAGAAAGAGGATGGGCTAAATATGAACAACGATCCGAGGTTCTCCCCAACTGACCCTGACGCGAGAACGATCTCAAGGCACAACAGGGTGAGCCTTGGATACAATTCCCAGATCGTAGTGGATCACGACTCAGGGATGGTTGTGGCGGCCAGGGTTCCAGAGACCATAACCGATCAGAAGGAGCTCATCCCCAACATTGAAGAGGTATCCAGAAACACGGGGAACTTACATGAGGAGGTCCTCGCGGACAGCGGATATGCCTCCGGCGAGGCCTTTGAGAAGGCCGAGGGGATGGGGGTCAACGCTTATCTCAGCGAAAAACCCTCTGGCAGGAGGACAAAATACTTTGCTAAGAAGAAGTTCAGATATGACCCCGAGAAGGATATATTCACCTGCCCAGCGGGGAAAACCCTGAGCAGAACGAGGGGAGGGGGAATCTCCCCCCACTTGATTTACAGAGCAGACCGAGGGGATTGTGAGGTATGTCCTCTGCGAAAAAGGTGTTTCAACACAAGGAACAGCAAATACAAGGTGATCACCACAGACCGCCATGAACCAGCGAGACAAAGAATGCGAATAAAAATGACCGCAGATGAGTCCAGGCAAAAATACAGGGAACGCGGCTATACGGTTGAACCCGTTATAGGCAAGATAAAAGAGGGAATTGGTATAAGGGGTTTCAGGCTACGAGGTAAGAGCAATGTTGATAGAGAATGGAGCCCCATAAACCTTGCCTATAACCTCAAGAGATGGCACAGGATACTAATGGCAAGAAGAGAAGCGGGAAAGAGCATGGCTCTGGCGTTTGTCTGATTTGGCCCTGGATACTGAACAGATTGGGCACGGCTGAGGTTTAGTTCTGACTGAACAGGATCAGGGTAAGCACCGGAGGTTGTGATTCATCCCGGGGAAACCAACCCTGGGTGCCTTTTGGGATTGATTGTGGGAGAGGCTCATTCCCTGATTCCCGATTTCACCCCAGCGCGGGGCTGGGGATTTCACCTATGGCGCGATGGCTTGGGCTGCCCATTATTCTGGGACAGGCTCAATTTCGATCGGATGTGTAGCGCCAACTTTTCAGGCCTGAAATCCACTAACTCCTTGACTGATAAGGACTTACGGGAAAACGAGGTGTCAAAGTTGAGCTAAAACCTCCTTAACCTCCTTTTGGTTTCAAAGAAAACACAGGCCGGCCGGAGCAAAACGGGAGGTGCAATGAAGTTCCGGCCGGCCCACAGGTTCATCTTACAACCGCCTTTCCTTTCTGGCTCCTCGTTGTCCAGATATAGACCCCTCTCTCAAGGATTATCCGGTTCTCGCCCTTTTCAAGCTCACCGGAATAGGCAACCCGGCCATCAGCCGAGTATATCTTTATGTCCGTTGCCTCAGGAGAAACAAATAGGAGGCCGCCGGGGAGGGGACTGCAGGTTATACGGTGTCCTGGTAGCCCTGCTGATCCTGTTATGTCCAGAGTCCTGCACACCAGGGTTGGAACTGGCGTGGGGCTGTCGGTTATCGGGGCGGGGATCCATGTAGTAGGGGTCATGATGGCTGTTGAGGGGCTGGGGCTGATGACCGTCGGGGTAGGGGAGGTAACCATTGGGGACACGGGGCCGCCTATGCAGGTGTTTCCTGACGCATCGTATTTGATGAGGAGTAGGTCCCTCGGGTCTCCTCCCGCGTTCCAGCTGTAGGTCATGCCTGTTATGGCAAACCCGCCGTCAGAGGTCTGGATAATCTGAACGGCGTTCTCGGACTGAGCTCCCCCCACGAGCTTCGTCCACTGGTAGTTCCCGGACGCGTCAAACTTGGCGAGGAAGATGTCGTCACTGCCCGCGCCATACTCATTCAGTCCTCCGCCGCTGAGGATAATGCTCCCATCAGAGGCAACGATCACATCGCCGCCATAGTCCCAGTTTGTCCCCCCGAGGGTTCTTGCCCACTCTAGGCCACCGGTTGAATTGACCTTCAGGAGAAAGGCATCAGCATTCCCCGCGCCCCAGTTCCGGGTATTCCCGGATATAACGAACCCGCCATCAGAGGTCTGGACAAGGCGATACCCCATATCATAACCGGCTCCGCCGTATGTCCTGGTCCAGAGGAGATTCCCTGACTTGTCAAACCTGCAGAGGAGGACATCCTGGTCGCCAGCGCCGAAGAAGTTGGTGTATCCAACCACCGCGAACCCGGAGTCACTCGTCTGGACGAGGTCATAGCCCGTCTCGTAGGCCCCATTGCTCGTGTTGCCGACCCATCTGGCCCAGAGGAGGTTTCCTGAGGCGTCAAACCTGGACAGGTAGAGGTCAAACTGGAAGGAGGTACTGCGCAGCCCGCACATGGCAAACCCGTTGTCCAGGGTCTTGATCATCCCTGCGGAGCCGCCGAGCTCCCCATCCCCGTATCTCCTGGACCAGAGGAGGTTCCCTGAGGCGCCATACTTTGCGAGAAAATGGCTGCTCCCGCCGCTGACATCACTGCAGTTTCCGCCTATCGCAAAACCTCCGTCCGGTGTGAGAACGATGCTAGCGGGAACTTGTCCGTCGCTTCCACTGCCGAGAGCCCTGGTTGTCCTTGTCCAGACAAGGTTCCCTGATGCGTCAAACTTCACGAGGATGACCTCAAACAGCGCGGCGGAGAAGGAGTTGGTCTCCCCCGCCACCATGAAGCCGTTGTCAGGGGTCTGAACCAACGAGTAGCCGTATTCCCAGCCGGTTCCGCCAAGGGCGGTCACGAACTGGGACTCCTGGGCCAGCGCGAGGCCCGCCATACCAACGATTCCAAGAGCATATCTGATCATGATAAAACCTCCATTTGTTTCACCTCACAAGCTTCACGGTCTCTGTTCCCCCATCGTGCCTGAGTAGCACGATATACACGCCCCTGGCCTCTGTATCCGGGACAAAGGTGTGGCCTCCCTGTCCCAGGACGCCGTCATAGAGGCTCTGGACGAGTCGGCCCGAGGCGTCATATAGCGCGAGGGACACGCGGGCCTCGTCCGGAAGAAAGAGGTAAAACCCCCTGGTATCTGGCCTGAACTCCAGGGTTCCTGATGGCCCTCTGTCCTCGCTCGTTTCCGCGAAATATCCGCAGTTAACCGCACCACCCGGGTCGTCCAGGACCCAGATGCCATTACTGCCACAGGTTCCGACCACTATCTCGGAACAGCCATCCCCATCTACATCGCCGACAAACGGGGCTTCAACATGAACCGCGAGGGCCTTTTTCCAGAGCAAGGAGCCATCCTCCGCGTTCAGGCAGTAAAGGGTGTCGCTCGGGCTGTAGTTCGGGATGGGGACCTCAAGCCAGTCATCACCGTCCACATCCGCGAGGGAAACCGGGTTGTGCACCGGCGCGGCTGTCAGGAACTCCCATTCCTTGTTTCCGGTAGCGCCGTCAAGGCAGTAAACCTTGCGATCGTAGCCGCCGATGACCACCTCCTTTTGTCCATCCCTGTCGCAGTCCCCTATGGCCGGGGACGACCATACCCAGGCGTTCCCGGTTTTGAATGACCAGTCCTTTGTTCCTGAGAGGCCGTCTATGCAATAGACCGTGCTGTCGTCACAGCCTATGACCACCTCCATGTGGCCATCGCCATCAAGGTCTGCCACCGCAGGTGATGACCAGATGTCGCCTCCAACCGGGTAGGCCCATTTCTGGGTTCCGTCCGCGCCAGAAAGGCAATAGACCTTGCCGTTAGCACTAGCGTAACTCATGCTCCCGAAGACAACCTCCACCTGGCCGTCACCGTCCATGTCAGCAACAGCAGGAGAGGACATGGTGAGGTCATTCCCCATGTTAAAATTCCACTCGGTCCCTCCTGCGCCGTTCAGAGAGCGCAGGCTACCCTGCCAGCCAACGAGGATCTCCGGCTGGCCATCCTTGTCAGGATCGGCTATCGTCGGGGAGGTTCTCACTATGCTTGGCGCGTTCAGGGACCACTTCTCGGTGCCGTCTTTGCCACGGAGGCAATAGACCTTGCCGGCCAGGCCATTGTCGCTCCCGACAATAACCTCTGCCGAATCGTCCCCGTCCACATCGCCAACCGCAGGCGAGGCCGCCACCAGGTCAGCCGCGGTGAAAGACCACTCCCCCGAACCCGTCAGCCCGTCCCGGCAATACACATCGTGAACAAATGCCCCCGCGGTCCCGTAGATGACCTCCATGCTCCCATCCCCATCGCAGTCAGCTATGGCGGAGAATTGCCAGTAGACATCGGCGGGCGCGGAACGATACCACTTCACGACCGCGGAGTCGCTCATAGCACCCTTCATGGTCTGGAGGGACTGATGGGTTGGCTCACCTCCCCACATGGGCCAGTCACCCGTGACCTGGGCTACACATAGTATCAGGAGATAACCTGTCATGATAAGACTCCTTGTTTTCGTCAAGCCGGCCGGCCGGAACAAAGGGAGGTGCAAGGAGGTTCCGGCCGGCCCGGGTTCTCATCTTACAACCACCTTTCCTTTGTATTGCCCCGCCATCCAGAGATAGACGCCCTGCTCAAGGCTTATCCGGTTCTGGCCCTTTCCAAGGTTTCCGGACATGATCAGCTTGCCGTCAGCGGAATATATCTTTACGGGCGTTTCTCCGGGCGAAATGAACAGGGCACCTCCGGGGATCATGAAGCAGACTATCCCGTGATTAGGGCCAGAACCTTCATTAACAATATCCTCGTAAAGGGGCGCACAGTTACGGTGAGCGTAATAAAGATCGTCGCCGTAATCCATGCCAGTGTGATAAGCTATCCTGGGACAGTCATCGGAACCAACGCGCAGGCTCCTATCCGTGCCATTGTTCCACCCGTTTATGCTTACTTTGGTTACAGGCTCTATCTGCCATGAGACGCCGTTCCGCCACGCGTGTCTCAGGGTATCGTTAGTGCCATCTATGGAATCATAGTAAGCTATGTGAGGCCTATCCTGAGAATCCAGAGCTATGGAGGGGAAAAGTCCCTTCGCGCCGACCGTGTCTACCCATACTATCTCCCATGAGGTGCCGTTCCACCAGGCGTATTTGAGATCAGTCTTTGGCGACCAGCTGAGATAGGCTATGTGAGGTCTATCCTGAGAATCCAGAGCTATGGAGGACCACTCTCCTGCACCGTTGAGGGTATCAACGAATTGAATCTGCCAGGATACCCCATCATGGTAAGCGTATTTGAGGTCGCCAGCGTTGCCTGCAAAGAGATAACCGTAGTAGGATATGTGAGGCCTGTCCTGAGAGTCAAGGGTCAGAGAGGTGACATAACCAACCCACCCAGCCGTATCCACCGCCTCTATCAGCCACGAAGTGCCGTCCCACCGGGCATATTTGAGGTCTCTATTCGTCCAGTCATAGTAAGAGATACACGGCCTATCTTGGGAATCAAGGGCTAAGGAAGCCCATGAGCCAACATCTCCGGTCGTATCCACCGCCTCTACCTGCCATGAGGTGCCGTTCCACCAGGCGTATTTGAGGTCGCGGTTTGGACCATCTTTATAGGCTATACACGGCCTGTCCTGCGAATCCAGGGCTATTGATGTCCATGTCCCGCCAGCCGCGTCAATCGTTTGTTTTTCATAGGATGCCCCGTTCCACCAGGCGTATCTGAGGGTGCCAGTGGTATAGTCATTGTAGGCTATGCACGGGTTGTTGAACCTGTTCAGCGCGAGGGAAGGATGAGGACCCACATCAGTATAACCGGCACCAACATCCACAGGCATAACTGCCCACTGATTCAGGATAAACAGAAGCGTTCTCATCTCACCACCGCCTTGCCTCTGTATGGCCCGGCTTGCCAGAAATAGACCCCCTGTCCCAGGCTTATCCTGTTCTGGCCTTTCGTCAGGTTTCCGGAGCGAACGAGCCGGCCGTCAATGGAGTAGACCCTCAGGGCCAGGTCCTGGTCCGAACGGAAAACCAGGCCGCCAGGCACGAGGCCTGCCGTTACGCCGGAACCGATGCTCCCCGGGTTATCCTCTTCAACACCGTAGGCCGGCGGGCAGATATCCAGAAACGAATAGCTGAGGGTGATAACGTTGAGGGTCCGACTCGCGGCCGCGGGGCTACAGGGCGCGCCGAGGGTAGGCGAGGAGGCGCTCAGAGGGGGAACATCCACCGCGGGGGAACAGGAATACACGCAGTCCGGATAATCGCCGCTCCCGCTCATCTTCAGGATGAGACAATCCTCCACCCCGCCAAAGCTCGCGCTGAACCCGGCAACGGCAAGCCCGCCATCCATGGTCTGGACTACCGTGAAGCCCCAATCGTAGTTTGTCCCCCCAAATGTCCTGGCCCAAGTGAGGTTTCCGGTTTCATCCAGCTTCAAGATAAGATAGTCCTCCTGGCCTGCGCCGAAGCTCGTTGTGAGTCCCGCGAGCGCGAAGCCCCCATCAGGGGTTTGGACTATGGAACGGACCAGGTCCGATTCCGGTCCACCGAAGGCTCTTGCCCATTCCAGGTCTCCGTTCGCGTTCAGCTTCATCACTAGGGCGTCTTCGGAGCCGGCGCCGAAGCTGTAAGTCCATCCCACTACCGCGAATCCCCCGTCAGAAGTCTGGATCACTGGTTCAACCCGGTCGTAAAGGGCTCCCCCGTATGTCCTGGCCCATAAGGTATTTCCGGATTGATCCAGCCTGACTATGAGGGCATTAGGGAGCTCCGCGCCGAAGCTGATGAACCCCGCGGCCGCGAACCCTCCGTCAGCGGTCTGGATAACTGACCAGAAGTAACCACTACCGCCTCCTCCGTATGTCCTGGCCCAGGTAAGGTTCCCGTCCGCGTCCAGCTTGAGGATTATGGGTTCGTCTTGACCCGCGCCAAAGCTCGTGGTTGCGCCAGCAATAGCATAGCCTCCGTCAGAGGTCTGGATCACACTCCAGGCCATCTCCTCACCTGTTCCCCCGTATGTCCTGGCCCATGTCAGGTTCCCTGAGGAGTCCAGCTTGAGAAGGAGGATGTCCAGGTCGCCCGCGCCAAAGCTGTTTGACCATCCTACAACCGCATAGCCCCCATCAGAGGTGCGGGTTATGTCCTCAGCCCAATCCCAAATGGGCCCCCTGTATTCCTTTGCCCAAAGGATAGCCCCGAGCTTATCCAGCCTAAGAACCAGGAAGTGATAAGGCCCTCCCGGACCCCTGGCACCTGCGGCCACGAATCCACTGTCCGGGGTCTGGACTATGGGGAAGACCCCCTCGTTGTAGGTTCCTTCTCCGTATGTCCTCGCGAAGACCGCCTGAGAAAGCAACGCTATCATAATGATCATTCTGCACCTCCTTTGGTGCTAGCTGGATATGATAAGAAAAAAGCTCAAAAAAAGCTCAAATCCGAACCCCCAAAACCCCATGCGCGAACGAGTTCTTGGGAGAATCGGACCCTTCCGTCCATAAATGGCCCTTTTGCTTTTTTCATAAGGGTCCGTGTTGCGGGTATTTTTAGCCCGGACTTATACTTTTTATCATGGATAGCAAGGAAAGGGCCACCGAGGGCATGAGGCTCTTCAGGGAGGGCCGAATGGAGGAACTTGAGGACTATCTCAGGGTTCTGAATAAGGAAGACCCCCTGGCGCACTCGTTCATGAAGTCCTGGATAGCCGGCACAACCTCAAGGCCAGCCGAGGCTATAAGAGAGGGGACCAGGCTCCTTTCAAAGCTCACGGACGAGCCTACCCTGCTGGAAATAATGTTCACGAACCTCGCTATAGCCTACAGGCAGATGGGGGATCTGAGCATAGCTGAGAATTACTTCCAGAGGGCATGGGAGTTGAAGGAGAGAAGGGGAGACAGGGAAGGACTCGCAAGGACAAAGCTGAACCTCTTCCACCTCAGGATGGCCAGGGCCGAATACGAGAGCCTGAACCACGATATAGGCATCTTCCTGAAAGAGGTGGTTCCCTCCTACAGGCCATTTGCTCTTCACATAAGGGCAACCTTGGATCTCATCCTGGGCAGGCCGGAGCGCGCGTGGAAAACCATAGAAGGGCTTCTTGGAGAGGAGACCGAATCCAGGGACAGGATGATGTTCCTGGGAATCAACGAGATTGCGGGCATCATTGCCAGGGTAATGGGGAAGGTAGAGAAGTCCATGGACTTCTACATGAGGGCGGCCCAGGGGTTCGTGAAGCTCGGGTCGCCCTATGCGGCTTTTCCCTGCGCGAAGGCCCTTAATCTCTCCCATGTCGCGGGACTAATGCCCCCGCCGGGAAAGCTGGTAAGGGATTGTATGAGACTATCCAAGAAGGGTTCCCTGGGTGATTTGGCCGCGGCACAGGAGGTGAGCGCTTTCCTGGCGAGGGATGAGACCGAGGCTGTGGCGCTTCTCTTTGAAGCCGCCAAAGGCTATTCCGCCGGCTACCACCCTATAGAGGCGTTTCTCGCGGGGACAAGGGCCCTTGCTTGGGCATGGGAGCTCTCCCCCCCGTTGTTCTTTGAGGCCGCGAGGTTCCTGGCTCCAAGGATACCCCTTTACCAGGGCTTTAAGAAGGACCCTTTTATCGGGCCTTTTCTGTGCAGGATAGAGCCCTTCCTCTTACCTGAACGCGGTTCGGAAAGCAACAGCGGTATCAAAGCCTGCCTCATTGGTGGGCTTGTAGTGAAGGTCAACGGGAAAGATCTCAGGGTATCCGAATGGCAGAACAAAAGGGCCGTGAGGCTCTTACTGTATCTGCTTTTGTCCCCGAAGCACAGAATACCCGTTGACCACCTGTGTTACCTCCTGTGGCCCAAGGAGAGAAACAGTCGGGATATACGCAAGAGGCTTTACACGGCCGTGAGCTTTCTCAGAGGAAGGATGGGGAAATCGGATTATCTTGTCAAGAGATACGACCATTACCAATTGGAGAATGTCACCACGGACCTGGAGGAGCTGGAGGGCCTTGTGATCCGCTCTGAAGCCGTAAGCTCCCACGAAGAAAAAGAAGAACTTTTATTCAGAGCCCGAGCCATAGCCAAAGGCGAGCTTCTTCCCGAGTTTCCCTACGACCCTTACATTGACGAATACAGGCAATACTACGACAGATTGAGAAAGAGGGTTTTCGGGGAATAGAAAAAGCCCCGGCCGGAAGGGAGGCGCATTACAGAAAAACACCTACCCCATTATAAATTTTACCCTGAAACAAATCCTTTGACAGGTGGGGGCTAAGCTATGCTGCGCCCAGGGCAGGCACATATAAGGCGCTGGCGCCAAGTTCATCGTAGTCTCAAGGCCTGCCCCTACTCAAATTCAACCAGGTAAAGCCTGTCCACCAGAGCCTTTCGTAATCCCTTCTTTTGCTCCACTGCCACGCCCAGGGCGAGCTTCTTGCCATCAGGGCTCCACGAGACGTAAGCGGGAATGACCCTCGCGTCAGCGAACTCGGAATAGCCAGGCTGGTTGAAGTGGGTCAGCTGCAACGGGTTTCCGCCATCAGCATCCATGATCCAGAATTCCCCTCGTGCCCACTGCCACCACGGACGGCCGGACTTGTCCGTCTCAAAGCCACGGGTTGAAAGGAACGCTATTTTTGCCCGTCCGGCGAGGGGTGCGGGCACTCGTCAAACTCGTCCGGTGTGCTGGTTAATCGCTCTGTCTTCACGGTTGAAAGCTTGAGGATGTAGATGTCCAGGTCAGCCTCGGTCTGGCCAGGCTCAAGGTCGCCGCAGATGAGGAGCGTGGAATCACCGGGCATGAAGTCGTTGGATTCCATGTAGGAGCCCCAGGCGCGGCTGGTGGGCTGGAAGGTCCGGATGTTGGAAATCATGGGCGTGTTGTTCTGGACCCGGAAATCAGCCACCCTTATGACCCACTTTCCCCAGTTGCCGCCGGTGTCAACGCGCTCGGTCCAGGACAGGAGCGTCCCATCGTGGGAGAAGTGTGGCTGGAGCACCGCGCAGGTCGGGGTCGGGTCAAAGAGATTCTGTGTGGTGGGGAGGTCGGTCATCCTGAAGACCCCGCCATCGGCAACCGACATCACGTAGATGTCGTTGTGATAACCGATACCCGGAGCCGAAAGAGCGTTGAACCACGGGAGGACATGCTTCTCCTTCTCGGCCTGGAATGCGATCCACTTGCCCGAGGGGTGCCAGGAAGGCTGGCCGATGTGCTTCTCGGGAAGGGAGGGGTTGTCGCAGGTGAGACAGCGACGATTTGTCCCGTCGGAATTCATCACGTAGGCGTCGTAAAAGCCGTCAGGCCCCTTCGCATGATACGCGATATATTTGCCGTCGGGCGACCACTCCGGCCTTCCCGCGGCATTCAAGAGAAGGGTTATCTTCTTCGCCACGAGGGCCTGGCCGTGGACAGGGGCAAGGCCGGGGGATACGGTCAGAAAAAGAAAGGCTAGCCGTGACATGGTTCCTCCTCTGTTCATGGTGAAATTAAATGGCAAGGGTGCATGGCGTGTCAAGTCCGCGCTCAGCTCCAAAAATAAGATCACCGAAACGCGAACTGGTGTTTCAAAAATGTGATCACCGAACAGCTCTCTGTTTAAGATA
>FWWM01013164.1_pt1 | contig 13489 bp, 13 predicted proteins | sample 2228351 | NCBI WGS metagenome assembly FWWM01 (sample SAMEA103939774, study PRJEB20133) | metagenome | reverse complement strand
TTAAGATATGAGCATAATGAGAGGATTTTTGAACTTGAAAAGAAGTTTATGGAAAGAACTTATGAAATGGAGAAGAAATTTGAAGTTGAGATGGAGAAGCTAAGAAATGAGCATAAGGAAAATATGCATCAAATTGAAAAGAAATTTGAAATTGAAATGGAAAAGCTAAGAAATGAACATAATGAAAGAACTTCTGAACTTGAAAAGAAGTTTATGGAAAGAACTTATGAAATGGAGAAGAAATTTGAAGTTGAGATGGAAAAGCTAAGGAATGAACATAAGGAAAATATGAATCAGTTGGAAAGTACCTTTAAAATTGAAATAGAAAAGCTAAGAAATGAACATAATGAAAGAACTTCTGAACTTGAAAAGAAGTTTATTGAAAGAACATATGAAATGGAGAAGAAATTTGAAATTGAAATGGAAAAGCTAAGAAATGAACATAATGAAAGGACTTCTGAGCTTGAGAGGAAGTTTATGGAAAGAACTTATGAAATGGAGAAGAAATTTGAAGTTGAGATAGAAAAGCTAAGGAATGAACATAAGGAAAATATGCATCAAATTGAAAAGAAATTTGAAGTTGAAATGGAGAGGTTAAGAAATGAGCATAATGAAAGGATTTCTGAACTTGAAAAGAAGTTTATGGAAAGAACTTATGAAATGGAGAAGAAATTTGAAGTTGAAATGGAAAAGCTAAGAAATGAACATAGTGAAAAAATAAATGAAACAAATAAGAAGGTTGAATTTGAAATTAAGAGAATGGAAAAAGAATTTGAAATGAAGTTAGCAAAATATAAAATTGATATTATTAAGTGGGTAATAGGGGCAATGATTGCTCAAACTACAATTATTGTAGGTATTTTTACAATTTTGAGATAACAGGAAATTCACTTCTATAATTATCAACTTCATTTATATCAATATCAACAATTGCAAATTTCTCACCAATACCCATATCCAATATAATCTCACCTCTTGGCGAAACCACTAGACTATTTCCACCAAATAAAATATCATTTTCCCTTCCATATCTATTCACACCAATTACAAACAATTGATTTTCAATTGCTCTTGCCTTTAATAATATTTTAAAGTGATCAATTCTAACAAAAGGCCACTCTGAAGGCACAAAAATTATTTTAACACCTTCAAATGTTAATTTCCTTGCAATTTCAGGAAATCTTAAATCATAACAAATCATAACTCCAATTTTACAAAATTCCGTTTCAAAAATTCCAAATTTATCACCAGGCTTAAAAATCAAATGTTCATTAAGTCCCTTAAAAAGCTTCATCTTTGAATAATATCCAACTATATTACCATTTCTATCAAACAAAAAGCTCCTATTATAATAGCTATCATTTTCCCTATAAAAAACAGAACCTGCTAGAATATAACAATTCTTTTGTTTTGAAATTTTTGATAAATTTATTAAAATCTCTGAATTTTCAAATTCACTTTGTTCCTCATATGGTCTTAGATTATATCCCGTTGTCCAAAGCTCAGGAAGAACAATGAAATCCAACTTTACATTTATAGCATTTATAATCTCCTCAACCTCTTTATAACTCTCAAACTTATTCTTCTTTGGATTGCTTTGAATTAATAATACTTTCATATTCCTCCTCTAAAAACATAAATGCCTTATTCTCAAAAAATCTTTTCTTTTCCTTTTGCTCCCTTGCATACACCTTCTCTTCTTTTTCATGAATTATTCTTGGAAGCTCAACAGGTTTACCATCAAGCTGTTTTCTATTTCTATAAAATCCCATCCAAGCTTGCTTTGGCATTACACCAGGTGGAACAAATAATTTATTTTTATCCCAAATCATACTTTTTCTCGTTGGACTTGCCATTTCATATACATCACTCATAATTATAACTTCATCAGGACATGCTTCTACACAAAATCCACAATATAAGCATCTTCCAGCATCCCACATCCAAACACTTGCATACCTTTGACCTTTACCAATGGGATTACTAACAGGATTTTCATCACCTTCAATATGAATTGCTTCAGATGGACAAATTGCAGCACACAATTGACATACTATACATCTTTCTGTTCCATCTTCATGCCGTTGGAGTCTTAAAGCCCATCTTGCCCTTTCAGGTAATTGTCTTTTTACATCAGGATATTGAACTGTAAAGGGATTTTTGAATATATTTTTTATATTGTGCTTAAAAGTTATAAAAAGTCCTTTAAAAATTGCAATAAACTCCTCCATTTTATACAATCCTATTCATCAAAAGCCCTATAATGATAAAAATGCTTATACTATTTGCAAGTTGTGCTGTATAAAAGTCCAACATTCCATTTTGTAAGTAATTTGGTTTAAATGCCCATTCAACATTTCTTAAAGCTGATGGAAGTGTAAGTAGTGCAATTAGTGCCCAAATTGGAAGAATTTTAAACGCTACTAAAATTATTAAAGAAATATAAGCAGTTATCACTAAAAATGCATAATAGAATTGAGATCCTTTCTTTCCAATTAAACCTGCAAATGTTGTATAGCCTGATTTCTTATCATCAAAAATATCTCTCATATTATTTCCATGTAAAATACCTACAACTAATAGTGCAATTGGAATAAATGCCAAAAATGGAACTGGTGAAATTTCCAATGTTTGAACATAATAAGAACCAAGACATATAAAAGACCAAGCTAAAAATACTGCTAAATCTCCAAGCGCAATGTATTTAAATCCAATTGGAATAAATGCATAAAAAAGTCCTAAAATACCACCAATTAAAATAATTTTTATTAAGTCAGGACCTGTTAAGAATGTTAAAATAATACCAATTGTTAAAGCAAGCAAAATTAAAATTGAACCAATTAAAAGAACTTCCTTTGGCTTTAATAATCCATCTACAATAACTCTTGAAGAACCTAATGTATCCCATCTATCTGCCCCCTTCTTGTAATCAAAGTAATCACTCCATGCATTTACACCAAGATGTACAAAAGCTGCTCCAATTAAAGTTAAGAAAAATTTAAACAAGTCAATTTTTGGTGAAAGAAGTGTTCCAATTATAACTGCTGCAATAGTAATTCCTATTACCCAAGGCCTTGTTGCTTGAATATAAGCTCTTAGTTTTGAGACAGGTTTTATCATTTCTCTTAATAGTTTAAATGCTTCTTCGTTAAATTCAATTTCAAACCTTGGAATAAATCCTCTTGAAAAATCACTTACATATACTTTCTTTGGCTTTATTCTAATTATAGAGCAATCCCTAACCGCTTTTAAAAATGGAACTATTGGAAAATTTTTCCTTACTACAATCGTTCTTTCTTTTTCAAACTGCTCAATATGTCCTATAATTTCAACTTCACCTTCACCCTGAATAAACTTAATTGGCTCTCCTTTTTCAATCACAAAGAATATATTTGGATTTTCCTTTATGTTGTTAAATGCTCTTCCTTTGTTTTCTAAAATTACATAAATATATCCGTCTTCACCTTCTCCAAAATATGCTTTTGTACTCCAAAGCTTTCCATCCTTTGAAATTGTTGAAAGTGTAATCGTATTATTCTCTTTCAAGATCTCAACATATCGCTTAATTTTCTCTTTTAGTTCCATAGTGCCAAAAGTTTAAAGGATGTTATGAAAATTCATTTGAAATTTCGCGCAATGGTAAGTTCATTGTAGGCAAGATAGAACCCGTATCGATCAATTTTTGTAAGGGTAAATAGCATTTAGTTTTCGATATTCAAGTATTTATACAGATGGTTGCAAAAGAAAGCAATTAGCTTTAAAATTATCGTACCTAACATGTATCAAATAAGGAGGTGAAAAGCGATGCGAAAGTTTCTGACGATCATCATGCTACTTATTGCAGTAGCGTGCGGCAAAAAAGATGGGACAACGCAACCATCCTCTAACATACCACGTGAGCAGGGAATGGCTATGGTTGGACAGCAAATACTCCTAGATGCAAACGACTTTCTTACTATGAGTAGATGGCGCAGTGGCTTTTTCTTCTATAAGGTTCCTCCAAATTCTAATCCCATCCTCTACAAGAAATTTAACAAATCACGCATACTGAGTGGATGTGGTGAGCCACAAATTCAGGGTGATACGACTGATAACGATGCTGATGGTATCCCTGTAAATGCATATTTTACAGTTAATTGCGATACTACTATCTCTGATACAAGTGGCACCTTACAAATTAAAATTCAAGGCAAAACATCTGCTCAAGATCCAAACGATAACGATGAATGGGTCGGAAGGATAATAGTTGATAATCCTTTTAGAAATGATAATATGTTTTTACTTTATCTTGGAATACCACAGCAACCACCATTTTATATAGAATTCCTATTTAATTATGATGTTAGCTCATCACACAGTGGAAATACTTATGGTGTCTCTGCAAATGAGAAATTTGCTATCAATGTTACAGATTCTGCAGGTAATCCGCAAAGCTTCGGTCCTGTTAATATAAATCTAAATCTTTCATTCACAAGTAATGATCCAAATTGGACACCAGAGGACAGTACGCTAAATGGTAATCTTGAAATTAGCGGTTCAGTTAGTTATCAGAATGAAAGCTGGTCTATCAGCACTCCAACAACTCTTGGATTTAATGGTCAATGCTTTGATGATTACGGTGGTTCTTTACCTGTTTCAGGAGAACTATTATATCAATATCAAAGCGACCAACTAAGAATAGTTGTTACAGGATGTGGAACATGTAATATCTACTTTAATAATCAACTAATAGGAACTTGTCAATCAGAACCTGTTCAATAATTCCTCTGCTCCTTCGGGGGCAGTTTAAACTCATCCTTTAAAATTTCATTATGTCTGATCCCAAAAATTATGATCCTCTAAAAGATATTGTAAATGCCATATACGTGCGCAGAATTCTTCATAAACTTATATCTCTTAAAAAACCAATTAGAATAGAGATAAAGGAAATTAGTGCAATTGGTCCTGATTACATTAAGTACTCAAGAAAGGTTTTAAAGGAAATTCCAAGAAAAATTGATATAAGCTTATTGAAAGGTTATGCACTTTATCTTTCAAAGCATAAGGAAGAGCTAAAAAGGATAATAGGGGAAGATGTATAGAATAGAGAAAGACACACTTGGAGAGGTTAAAGTTCCTGAAGATGCTTATTGGGGAGCACAAACCCAAAGAGCATTAGAAAACTTTCAAATAAGCAATCTAACATTTCCAAAAAGTTTTATCAGAGCTTTAGCATATGTTAAGCTTGCTTGTCTTGAAGTAAATTATGAGCTTGGTAAAATACCAAAAAATTATTACGATGCAATAAAGCAAGCAATAAATGAAATTATTGAAGGTAGATTTGATAACCAATTTCCATTAGATATATTTCAAACAGGTTCTGCAACATCTACAAATATGAATATAAACGAAGTAATATCTACAAGAGCAAATGAAATTTTAACAGGAAAAAGAATTACAAAAGAGCCTATTCATCCAAACGATCATGTAAATATGGGACAATCTTCAAATGATGTAATACCAACTGCAATGAATGTTTCTGCATATTATGAAGCAAAATATAAATTAATTCCTGCAATTGAGCATTTATATAATACAATTATTGAAAAATCAAAGGAGTATGAAGACGTAATTAAAACAGGAAGAACACACTTAATGGATGCAATGCCCATTAGCTTTGAGCAAGAGCTTAGTGGATGGGCTACACAGATTTTATATGCAAAACATAGAATTGAAGGAACATTTATTAGATTAAGGGAGCTTGCTATTGGTGGAACTGCTGTTGGAACAGGTATAAATACACATCCAGAATTTGGTAAAATGGTTGCAAAAAGATTATCAGAATTATTAAATTTGGATTTTGTTGAGGCATATAACCACTTTGAAGCACAATCAAGTAGAGATAGTATAGTTGAGCTTTCAGGTAGTTTAAAAGTATTAGCAACTGCTCTTATTAAAATATCAAATGATTTAAGGTTAATGAATAGCGGTCCAATTGCAGGATTTTCAGAAATTATACTACCTGAATTACAACCAGGCTCCTCAATAATGCCAGGTAAAGTAAATCCTGTTATTCCAGAGGCAGTTAGGATGGTAGCAGTTCAAGTTATGGCAAATGATTTAGCAATTAGTATAAGCAATAGTATGGGTGAATTTCAGTTGAATGTAATGCTACCTATTATGGCTTACAATATCTTAACTTCAATTGAAATTTTAGCTAATGTAATGAATGCTCTTTCAGATAAGTGCATTAAAGGATTTGTTGTAAATAAAGAGCATGTTGAAGAATTGCTTTATAGAAATCCAATTTTAGCAACAGTTCTAAATCCAATAATAGGTTATGATAAATCTGCAGAAGTTGTAAAGCAAGCATTAAGAGAAAAGCGAAGTGTTAAGGATATTGTAGTAGAAATGGGATATTTAAGTAAGGAAGAAGCAGATAAAGTTTTTGACCCAAAGAGGCTTATAGGATCATCTTAATGCTATTATTACTTATGTTGCTAAATGATACAAGCTTTATTCAAAAATCTCCAACAAAAGCTATAATGTTATCTGCAATTATCCCAGGTGGTGGTCAGTTTTATAATGGGAAAAAAACAAAAGCTTTTATTATTGGACTATTAGATATTTCAAGCACATCTTTACTTATTTACAATGTTTATCAATATCAAAGATATAGAACAGAAGATTACTATTGGACAAGTATTGGATATTTAATAACATTTTTAGGTATTAAGATTTTTTCAATACTTGATACTTACATTGATTCTAATGTAATTAATGCACAGAGAAGTCAAGAAAAAATAAAAGAAAAGGTTTTAAGGTTTTAGATTAAATTTTTCAATTAGAGCTTTCTTTACAATAATTGGAACAAAATTATCTATATTTCCTCCAAGAAGAGCAACCTCTTTTACAAGACTTGAAGATAGGAAAAAGTAATCCTCCGATGGCATTAAAAAAATCGTTTCTATATCAGGAAATAGTTTCCTATTCATCCATGCAATCTGGAATTCATAATCAAAGTCTGAAACTGCTCTAATACCTCTTATTATTACATTAATATCCATTTTTTTACAAAAATCAACCAAAAGTCCTTCAAAACTATGAACTTCAACATTTTTAAATTCCTTTAAGCTTTCCCTTGCCAAATAAATTCTTTCTTCAAGCGTAAATAATGGTTTTTTATGTCTTGGTTCTGTTATTGCTAAAATAATTTTATCAAATAACTTACATCCTCTTTTTATGATATCTATATGCCCATTTGTAATAGGGTCAAACGTTCCTGGATAGATAGCTTTCCTCATTTTGAAATTTTAATGTCCAATTAAAAAATTCTCAATTTCTTCAAAAACTATTTCTGGTTCTATCCAATCAAGACAAGCATAATCCTTTCTTTTGCAAGGCTTTTCTCCATGAAGTGAGCAAGGACGACAAGGCAGATCTTTCACTTCAAAAACTTTATACTTATCAGAAAATGGCTCAAATCCAAAGCTTAAAACTGTTGGACCAAAGAATACAATTGATGGTATATTAAATGAGCTTGCAATATGAGTTATACCGCTATCATTACCAATAAAAAGCTTTGCATACTTTACAATAAGAAGCATTTCTCTTAGACTAGTCTTTCCAATGAGATTTATACCATTAAAATTATAATTTTTTAAAAAATGTAAATCATTTTCAGTTCCAATATAAACCCTTTTTATATTTAGCTTTTCTAATAGTTTATCAAGCCTATGATAATGTCTATAAATTCTTGAAGGATAACGAGCAGTTGGATTTATTACAATATAATCGTCATCAATCAAGGGCTTACCATTTACAATAAGTCTTGGCTTTTTATTCGTTTTGATAGTTTCATTATACATTTCATAAATACGCTTATTGTTAAACGCTCTTTTAAAAATTAGGGTTAATCTTCTTTGAATAATGCGTTTATTGTAAGTTTTTGAGCAAAATGGACTTATAAATTTTGATAATATGATTGTTTTTATTTTTGAGTGTAAGTCCAAAACTAAGTTATATTTTTGCCTTAAAAGTTCAAAAATACTAACTTCTCTATCAATAAAAACTTTTTTAATTCTATAATCATCCCAAAATAGCTCATCAAATGGTCTTTTTGTAAGATAGTGGATTTCATATCCTCTTTGATATAGCTCTTCTATAACACCTGTCGTTAAGACAACATCACCAAGTTGTCCAAGTCTAATAATAAGGGCTTTTTTCAAGTGCAAAATTTTAAACTTTAAAATTTACATTCTAAGACATGAATAACATTTCATTAGTAAGTTATCAAATTAAATTAAAACCTTAATTATAAATTTTTGAAAATCAAACAATTATTTAATAAGACAAATTAAAATGTTTATAAAATGTCAAATTAAATTTAGATTTTAGAACGATTAGTACAAAAGATTTTCAAAAATTAGACAAATTAAATTTTGTGCTTCTAACTTATCTATTTGTGGTGTAATTTAGTATACTTTAAAATTTGAAAATGCTTTTTGAAAAAGTTTTAATTAAAAACCACACAACATTCAAAATTGGTGGATATGTCAAGTATTTTGCTAGACCAAAAACATTAGATGAACTTATTTATATTGTCAAGTTAGCAAGAGATAAAAATTTAAACATAATTCCTATTACAAATGGGTCGGATATTATATTTCCAGATTATGAAATAAATGCACTTGTTATAAAATTAGATAAGATGAAGGGCATAAATGTTTTTGATGATGTAGTTGAAGTTATGGCAGGTGAAGGACTTCCAAAAATTGCAGTATATTTAGAAAAGTTTGGGCTTAGTGGTTTTGAATATCTATATGGTATTCCTGGAAAAATTGGTGGTGCAGTTGCCAAAAATGCAGGTGCTTATGGTGTTGAGATTAAGGACCTAATTACAAAGGCATATGTTATATCTTGGGAGGGAAATGTTTTGGAACTTACTAAAGATGAATTGAATTTGAGATATAGGGATACTGATTTACTTAAATATGGCATTTTATACAAAGCTCTATTTAAACTAAAAAAAGATGATCCAAATAATATAATAAGAAGGAGAAAGGAATTTTCTGAAAGGAGGAAACAGACACAACCTTATGGTGTTCCAACTGCAGGATGTATGTTCAAAAACCCAGCTAATAATAGTGCAGGTAAACTTATTGAAAGTGTTGGGCTTAAAGGATATAAAGTGGGTGATGTTGTTATATCAAATAAGCATGCTAACTTTTTCATAAATGTTGGAGATGGTAAGGCAGAGGATGTATTAAAGCTAATGGAGATCGCTAAGAAAAGGGTTTATGAAAATTACGGTATTCTTCTTGAAGAGGAGGTTGTAATTATAAGATGAGAGATTATGTAATAGCAATAGATTTAGGTTCAGGTTATGTAAAAGCTGGACTTGGATTTTATTCAAATGAAGGTATTGAAATTATGGCAATTGCAGAAACACCTTCAAGTGGTATTAGATATGGACTAATTAACAATACTCAAAAAGCTGCTGAAAGTATTAGAAAAGCTATTGAAAGTCTTAATAAAATTACAAATTTTGAAAAGTTCGAATATCTTCCTGTTGTTTTGGGCATAAATGGTAAGAGTATATTTACTGCAAAAAGCTCAAATGGTATGATTTCTATAAGGAATAATAAGCCTATTGATGAGAATGATATTAAGAGGGTTATTGAACAAGCAAAAGTTGCAGCAGTTGTTCCAAGTGAGCATGAGATTATATATGTTCATCCAAATAGCTTTGTAGTTGATAATTACAAGAATATAAAAAATCCTATTGGAATGTTTGGAAGAAGACTTGAAGTTGAAACTTATATTGTAAGCGTAGAGGCTCTTATGCTAAAAAATATAAAGATGGTTCTTAATAGTGCAGGTATAGCAGATGCTAAAATTTATCTAAATGCCATTGCTCAAAAGTATGGTATTATCGATGAAGATGAACATTCAGAAGGTTTAATTATAATAGATGTAGGTAAGCAACTTACAACACTTACTTTATGGAATGGTGATGCTTTGAGTTATTTATCCGTTTATGAACAGGGTCTAAATTTGGTAATAGATGAGATTTCAAGAGATACTTTGCTTTCTAAAAAAGCAAGTGAAGAAATCCTAAAAAACATAGGTATTCCAAATTTGTATCAACTGGATTATGAAGATGTTGAAATAGAGGTTATGGACGATAGGAAACATCAAGTTTTAAAGGTCAGTACAAGGAGAATATCAAGTGTAATCTTGGATGTTGTTTCAAGTATTCTTACAAGGGTTCAAAGTGATATTGAAAGGACAGGCTTTCTCAAAAATGTTCCAACACCAAGCATATACTTAACAGGTGGAATTGCTGAAGTTAAGGGTATTGAACAATTTGCAGAGAGTATATTCAATTTACCAGTCTATATAGGTAAGGTCTCACTAATAGTAAATGATAGGGATTATTTAAGTCCAAGATATATTACATTAGCAGGTTTGATAAGACTTTACTTTGAAAGTCCAAGGGATGAAATGCGAAGAATTGAAAATAAAGAAAACTTCTTTTCAAAAATTTTTAATAAGTTAAGGGAAATGATGGAGTAAGGAGGTTAGAACATGATGAGAGAAGACTTTCCAGAGATTTATTATCCAAAAGATGGGCAAGATGTGAGGATAGCGGTGATAGGTGTTGGTGGAAGTGGTACTAATGCTCTAAACTACATGATAAGGAAGAATATAGACAATGTAATTACTATTGCTGCTAATACGGACATTCAGCATCTTGAAAATTCACTGGCGGAATATAAGCTAGCACTTGGTAAAAGTCTTACACGAGGAAGGGGCGCTGGTGCAAATCCTGAAATAGGTAAAAAATCAGCAGAAGAAAGTGTAGATGAAATAAAGGAATTGCTTCGAAATGTTGATGTTGTAATTATATCAGCAGGTATGGGTGGTGGAACAGGAACAGGTGCATCACCAGTTATTGCAAGAATAGCCAAGGAAATGGATAAGCTAACAATTGCAGTTGTTACTAAGCCATTTACAAGTGAAGGTCCAACTAAGATGAAAAAGGCACTAAGAGGACTTTCTGAACTTTCTCAGAATGTAGATTCGTTAATTGTAATATCAAATGATGAAATTATAAAAAGGAAAGAGCTTAAATTTGCTCAAGCGTTGGCACTTGCTGATGAAGTATTATATAAGACAGTTAAGGCGATTGTAGATATTATAACAAGACCAAGCTATATAAATGTAGACTTAGAAGATGTTAAAACAATTTTAAAGAATAGCGGATATGCTATTGTTTCAGAAGGTATTGGAAGGGGTGAAAGGAGGTCAGAAGAAGCACTAAGGAAAGCTTTAGAAAATCCACTAATAGATAGTGTAAAGAGTATTCAAGGTGCAAGAGGTATATTATTAAATATTCATTCTGCACCTGAAAATAGTGAGCATTCAATAAGAACAGAAGAAGTAAATTATATACTAAATGGTGTATATAATGCTGCTTCAAGGGGTAGAACGGATGTTGAGATTATATTTGGATTTTCATTTGATGATAGTTTAAATGATGAGATTAGGATTATCTTAATTGCAGCAGGTATGGAACTAAATACAAAGCCAGCTTATCAAAGCCAAAAAAATGAAATTACTATTCCAAGATATAGAAACAATCCTATTATTATATCAGATGAAACCGGGGAAGCTTAGAGAATAACCTTAACGGATGTAACACAGAGATTGCACTAAATCCTACTATAACACCCAGAACTGCAGGTGCATTGCATTCACAACCCCAATGAAACACCGCTATTAAAAAGAATTAAATTTTAAAGCTAATGCCTCTAATAACTCATCTAATTCACCCTCAATAATTTTTTCCAATGAATAATTTTTATTTTCACCTTCAAGTCTATGATCAGTTACTCTATTCTGTGGCCAGTTATATGTTCTAATTTTTTCAGACCTTTCCATAGTTCCAACCATACTTCTTCGCTTTTGACAAATTTCTTCCAATTTTTCTCTTTCTTTCATTTCCTTTAATTTTGCTTTCAAAATTTTAATAGCTTTTGCTTTGTTTTGATGTTGGCTTCTTTCATCTTGAACACTGACAGTTATACCTGTCGGAATATGGGTGATTCTAACAGCACTTTCAGTCTTATTTACATGCTGACCACCTGCACCACTTGCTCTAAATGTATCTATTTTTAAATCTTCTTCCTTAATTTCAATATCAGAAACATCCTTATATTCAGGTAAAACCACAACACTTACTGTTGATGTATGAATTCTACCACCTGATTCAGTTATTGGAATTCTTTGAACTCTGTGAACCCCTGCTTCATATTTTAATTTTCCATAAGCTCCTTTACCTTCTACTATGAAAACAATCTCTTTATAACCTCCATAATCATTAGGATGGGCATCTAAAACAGAAATTTTCCAATTTTTTCTTTCAGCGTACTTACTATACATTCTAAATAAATCACCTGCAAATATACCAGCCTCATCACCACCTGCTCCAGCTCTTATTTCCATAATTGCATTTAATTCATCATTAGGATCCTTTGGTTTTAATAATTCTTTAATTTCATTTTCAAGTTTTTGAAGTTCTAATTCTGACCTATTTATCTCATCTTCAATCTCAGCTCTTAATTTAGCATCTTTCTCAATTTCTTTTAGCTCTTCTAGCTCTTTAATGTAATTCTGGAGTTTTTTATAATTTTGAATTTTTTGAACAATCTCCTTAAGCCCCTCATATTCTCTAGCAGCTTCTTTTAGCTCATCAAATTTATTTTCACTACTTAACTTATATAATTTTCCTTCAAGTTCCTTATATTTTTCTAAAACTTTATCAAAATCCATCTTCTAGTTTAAAATTTTAAAGTAGAGTACCTATTCAATATTTTATGCTATTAAAAACCATTTTTAAAATGGCAAATTATATGAATTTTTTAATAATTTAGCATATTAAAAAATTTTAGGAATTATTGGACAATCTTTAAGCTTGATTTTTTATGCTATAAAATTTCAATATGCTTAAAGGAGGTAAGAAAATGAGATGGATGATATATCTAACCTTGTTTGTGAGCGTTGGCACTTTGAATGCCAAATTGAACAATTACGACTATGCTACTATAAAAGAATGGCTTAATTCATATTCATATTTCTATAAAGGCTTTACACCCAACAAAGGTCAACTTGCTACAACAGACGGTAAAGTCGCTAATGATGTTCTATTTTATTCAAGAAATGGAAATATGGGAATATTCATAACTAAAAAAGGACTTTCATATGTTATTTATGGATATGAGAGAAAGGAAAAAGATCTAACCATTCACTATTCAAGAATAGACTATGATCTAATATCTGCAAACATCAAAAAGGAGAATATCATATACGAAGATGAACTAGCAGGATATGAGAACTTTTATTTAGCACACTGCCCTGATGGTATTCTATTTGTAAAGAGCTATAGAAAAGTAAGGATAAAAGATATCTATCCTGGTATTGATTGGGTATTTAGGTATGATGATGA
>FWWM01013161.1_pt1 | contig 13490 bp, 7 predicted proteins | sample 2228351 | NCBI WGS metagenome assembly FWWM01 (sample SAMEA103939774, study PRJEB20133) | metagenome | reverse complement strand
GTGGGGGAAGGGGTCGCCGTCGGGGTGGCGGTCGGAGTGGGCGTGGGCGGGGTGGGGGAAGGGGTCGGCGTCGGGGTCGGCGTCGGGGTCGGCGAGGGCACCTGGAGCGGGTAGTACTCGGCTGACTGGTAGGGAGGGTCGTCCGAGCGGTGCCGCCCGCCAAAGACCCACATGGCCGGCAGCCCATCCGTGGGCGAGAAGGTGACCGAGGCAACCAGGCTGCCGGCGTGGTTGCGCCGGGGGTGAATCAGGTCGGGGAAGAAGGGGTTGTAGCGCATTGTTTTGGTGTCATAGAGCCAGCACTCAGCCCATTCATCCGACCCCTGGCCGCCGGCCAGGACCACCTTGCCCGCCATCCCGATGTAGGGGCTGTCGCTGTCAAAGCCAAAGGCCCGCCCCTCGGCGTTTGGCTCGGGCAGGTCCAGTACGGCGTTATCGTCCCAGTACCCGCTCGCCGGGTCCAACCGTTCGGTGATCGTTACGGGAGTCAGGTCGCTGCCGTCTTCAATGTCCCCGCCAAAGGCGTAGATATACCCATCCACCGCCGTGGCAAAGATATGGGTGCGTGGCAGGGAGAGGTCCCCCAGCGGTTCCCATATCCCTGTCGTGGGGTCATAGCGATAGGTCGCCCCCGTTACCGGAGGGGTTTCGTTCGAGTTCAATCCCCCCAGGATGTAGACCATGTTGTCCAGGACCACCACACCGCCCGGGACGTAGGTGTACCCGGCGGGGAGCGTGCCCACGATGCTGACCTGGTTACTGAGCGGATCATAGCATTGAACCACGTTGGTGCTCTGCTGGGACTCGACGACCCAACCGCCAAAGGTGCAGAGCAGGTCGGTCGTCCCGTTGTTCACCTGGGCGATCGTATAGTTGGAAATGGGGACGGGCATTGTTTCCCCCGTGGATTCACAAATGCCGTCCGCGGGGTTGTACTGATAGATGGTGCCGTCGGCGCTGTTGGCCGAATCCTGTCCGCCCAGGGCATAGAGCCGTTTCGTCGGGGAAAAGTAGGCCGTGTCAAAGCGGGTCAGGTCGAAGCAAAGTTGATCGGCCTGGATCCATTGGCCCCAAAAGTCCAGGTAAAAGTCCTGGACGGTGGCGGTGTCGGTCAAGATAACCACGTCCGAGACGGTCTGGGGAAAATAGGCATTCTTGTAAGCGGTGACCGTATAGGTGCCCACCGGCAAGGTCATGGAGTAGTAGCCGTCCAGGTCGGTCAGGGTGGAGATGCCCCACGGCTGGGTTTTGACGGTGGCCGACGGAATCGGGTTCGGGTTGGCATCGTAGACGTGGCCCTTCAGGTAGCCCAACTCACCGGCACAGTAGGCCAGGCCAGCCTGATAGATGTTGAGGTAACCATAGCCGTAGGTATAGTTGCCCCCACCGGGGGATGATGAGCCGCAGTTGCCGAGCGGAGACGGGTCGGTGGTGCTCTGGAGGGCGTCCATCGTCTCGTCAAGATGCCCAATCAGGGCGGGGTTGCAGGACCAGAGCAGGGCCACCGCACCGGCCGCATGCGCCGCCGAGACGGAGGACCCACTCAGGCAGTCCCAGGAGTTGTTCAGCCAGGCTGCGCAGATATTGACCCCCGGGGCCGACAGGTTCGGTTTGGTATGGGGGTCATTTCCAAAGCAGGAAGGGCCTCGGGAGGAAAATGCAGCGATGTAGCGGTCCTGGGCGTGCGCCGCACCGGTCAGCACGCCCTGATAGTCACCGGGGGAGAGGAGCGAAGCGCACGACGGGCCGCTGTTGCCGCCCCCAAAGAGGGGCAGGATGCCGCTGGCCCGCCAGGCGCTCACCGGATCGGAAAAGAAGGAATCACAAGGGTTACTCCCCCAGGGGTTGAGGACCAGGTGGGGTCGCCGGGCGGCGTTCCCGCCAGGGGCCAGGGTCCAGTCGGCACAGGTCAGCAGGTCCTCGATTTCGCAGGCGAAGGAGTCGCAGGCCTTGCAGGCGATCCAGCGGGACCGGGGGGCCATGCCGGAGATATACTCCAGTGTCGGGTCATCGCGCCCCACCATAATCGAGGTGGCATAGGTGCCCAGACCGCCCTCGTCGCAGGCGGTCCCACCGCAGTAGCCGGTTGGGTCCTCCCAGCAGGTCGGGTTGGAGGGGTCGGCGCCACAGCGGTAGGCATGGATGATGGCCTCATGGTCCCACTCCACCCCGGAGGCGATCGTGGCGACGACGATGCCGTTCCCTTGTCGTCCCAGGTTTGCCCAGAACTCGAGGGCATGGGTGTCCGAAAGCCCCCAGGAGACGGTCACCAGGGGGCTGGCTTCCACGGCAAAAGCAGGGTCGAGCATGTAGGTGCGTGGGGCCCAGATCGAGGCGACCTCGGGAAAGGCGACCAGGGCTGCGAGCGTCTCCGGGGTGCCGTCCCAGAGGTAGATGCCATTGAAGGAGACAAAGGCGCGGTAGCGCAGGCCCTGACCGTCCAGGTAGGCCCGCACCCGTTCCTGACTGCGCCGGGCCGTCTCGGTGAGGGCGTCGTAGACAAAGCGGCCGCGCTCCGCCCAGTTCAGTGCGTAGGCCGGGGAGAGGTCGGCCTGTTCGGCAAAGCGGACGAGCATGTCGGAGCGGCCGGCCTCGGCCAGTCGTTCCTGTAGGGCCGGCTCCACCCAGGCGTACTCCTCCTCCGGTTGAGGGGAGGGGGGAGGCTCGGATGGCCAGGGCAGAACCGCCGCGGGGGCAAATTCCCCGGCCCGCGAAGGAGGGCCGGGCAGCAGCAGAAGAAGCAACAACAGGAAAACCCCAACAAGGCCGATCAGGATTCGTTTCTTCATGGCCTGCCCCCGACGGATTGAGCCAACGAGCCAAAAGACGTTCCGGGTTGAGGTTGTATCAGCCTCAGTATATCATATTTCCGCCAGAAAAACAACCATTTGCCCCGGCCGGGAAAACCTGCTATAATGTGCCTATCCATCCGTTGGCATAGACCCAAAGGAGGGGGCCAATGGCCGAAGCGTTGGGACTGACCCATGTGGACATCTTTCAGGGGCTGACCCCGGAACAGGTGGGACGCATCCTCCAGATCAGCCGGGAAGAGGTCTACCGGCCGGGGGAGACGGTCTTTTGCGAAAACACCCCCGGCGATTGCATGTATATCGTCGTGGACGGGGAGGTCGAGATTCAGGTGGACCCCGCCGTCCTGGGCGAGGAGGCCGGTGAGCCGGCCTCGCTGGCCGTGATTCGCCGGGGACAGCACTTTGGCGAGGTCGCCCTGGTGGACGAGGGGGTGCGCTCGGCCTCGGCGGTCTGCCGAGGCGAGACGGTCCGCCTCCTGGCCATCCCGCGGCAGGAGTTTCTCCGCCTCTGCCGCCAAGACCTGGCGATGGGCTTTCAGGTCATGTCCAACATCGCCGCCGACCTGGCCAACCGCATCCGCACGACCGATTTTCTCCTGCGCGGCCGGTTGCTCTCAGTCGGCATCCAGGAATAATGTCCGGGCAGGATGGGTTTCAGGAACAACTGAGCCGCTTTCTGGAGGAACTGGAGGTCGTTCGGGGCTATTCCCCGCACACGATCGCCGCCTACCGCTCCGACCTGGAGCAGTTTGCCCTCTTTTTGGAAAAAGAGGGGCTAGAAGCGCACCGGGTAGACCGGACGGCCGGCCGCCGCTACCTGGCCGAACTGCACCGCCGGGGACTGGCTCCGGCCAGCATCGCCCGCAAGGTCGCCGCGTTGCGGGCTTTTTACACCCATCTGGTCAAAAAGGGGGTCTGCAAAACCCACCCCTTGCGCGGTCTGGGGGCCCCCCGCCAACCGGTGTGCTTGCCCCACCCCCTCTCGGTGGATGAGACGGTCGCCCTGTTGAGCGCGCCCGATCCCGGCACCCCCCAGGGGATGCGCGACCGGGCCATCCTGGAACTGCTCTACGCCAGCGGCATCCGGGTGGGCGAACTGGTGCGCTTGGACCTGGGGGACGTTTCCTGGGGACAGCGGGAACTGCGCATTCAGGGCAAAGGGGGACGTATGCGCATTGCCCTGGTCGGCCGGCCGGCCTTGGAGGCCTTGCGCCGCTACCTCCGCAAAGGCCGGCCCCGCCAACTCAAGCCCGGCCGCCCCACCGAGGCCCTCTTCCTGAACCGCTCCGGCGGCCGGCTCAGCGACCGCAGCGTGCGCACAATCGTCTCCCGCTACGCGGCAATGGCCGGCCTGGACCCCACCCAGGTCACCCCCCACACCCTCCGCCACACCTTCGCCACCCACATGCTGGAGGGAGGGGCCGACCTGCGCATCGTCCAGGAACTCCTGGGCCACGCCCGCCTGACCACAACCCAGCGCTACACCCACGTCAGCCGGGGACACCTGCGGCAGGTCTACGGCCGGCTCTTCCCCCTCCCCGAAGAGCCCCAGGAGGAGACGGAATGAGCCCCCGCCGCCGCCCAAAACGAGGCCGCCTGCTGCGCCTGCTCTTCCTGCTCCTCCTCCTGCTCCTGCTGCCCCCGCTCTACCTCCGCTTCTGGGTCTTTCGCCAGGCTCGCTACCACCTGCCGACCACTCCGGTGACGCTGACCACCGCCGACGGCCTGCGCCTCTCCGCCCGCCTGTTGGACCGGGATGCCCCAGACCTGGTCGTGGTGCTCCACGGGGCCCTGGGGAACAGCCGTTCCGCAGAGGTCGTCCAACTGGCCGAAGAGTTGGCCGTCGAGTTTGACGTGCTGGTGCTCGACCTGCGCGGCCATGGGGAGAGCGAGGGGGTCTATGCCTTTGACTTTGCCGGGCCGGCGACCGACCTGGAGGCGACCCTGGCCTGGGGCCGGGAGCAGGGCTACCGGCGCATCGGTGTGGCCGGCTTTTCGCTGGGGGGGGCGGCGGCGATTCTGGCCCAGGCCCGAGGGGGTGGGGCCGACAGCCTGGTCGTGGTCAGTTGCCCGGCGAATGACCGGGTGCGGAGCCCCTTTGGGCCGTGGGCCTGGTCCCCGGCCGGCCAATGGCTCCTGCGCTGGTTCCTGGACACCCAGGTGGGGCCGCCGGCAGGGGAGGTCTCCTGGCCGGCCGATCTGGCCCAGCAGGTCGCCCCGGTCCCCCTGCTGGTCGTCCACGGGGAGCGGGACCCCATCGTGCCGGCCGGGGTCTCGGAGTCGCTCTACCAGGCCGCCCACGAGCCCAAGGCCTACCTGTCGCTGCCCACCGGCCACGCCGCCCTCGGTGCGGCCCGCCGGGAAGTGCGTTCCTGGTTCCACGATACCCTCCTCCTGGAGGACCTGGCCCCGCTCCCCTGGGCCCACTTTTTCGAGCGCAGCCTCTCCGGCGGCCCCCCGCCGCTGCCGCAGGATCAGGGCATCCTGGCCGGGACGGTCTATGCGGAGGGAGGCACGCCCCTGGCCGGCGCGCTGGTGCTGCTCTCCAGCGAGGCCGGCCATACCTTCACCGCCTACAGTGGCCCCGATGGTCGCTTCCGCCTGGAGGCCCCCATCGGCCGCTACGTCCCCATCGCCACCGCTCCGGGGCACGAGGCCGCCCTCTACCGCCACGGCTCTGACTCCCGCACCCCGGTGGACCTCCCGGCCGGCGGCGAGGTGGCGGTCGAGTTTACCCTGCCGGCCCACCGCAGTACCCTTCCCGACCCCCGGACGATCTCGCTGACCCTGTCGGCCCCACTGGAGGTCGGCGCGCCTCAGCCCCGCCCGGTGACCGCCCACCGGCGGCAGGTGCTCTGGGCGGAGGGCGACCACCGCGTGGATACCTGCCTCCTCTACGAGCCGCTTACGGCGACCCTCCCCCTCCCGGTCATCCTGGCGGTCTATCCCAGTGAGGCCATCCGCTGGGACCTGGTCTCGGTGCCCATGGCGGCCTCGGGGTACGTCGTCCTGGCCTGCGGCCCGCCCTATGTGGAAGACCTGGGCCAGTTGGACCTGCCCCGCTTTGCTCGGGACCTGGCGCTGACCTGGCAACTCCTAGAGGCCGGCCGGCTCTCTTCCGTCGCCGACCCCTCCCGCTATGCCATCCTCACCGGCAGCATCTCGACCTTTATCCTGCCCCTGGCCCTGCCCGACATGCCGCCGCCCCGCGTCCTTCTGGGAATCGGCGGCGGCTATGACCTCTTTTTGGTCCTGCGTGACCTCTACGAGAATCCGGACTATCTCCTGGAGCAACGCTTTGCGATGGGACTGGCCGCGCTGGGCCGGCCGGACCTCTACCCGGAGACCTTCCTGTCCGTCTCGCTGCGCTATCACGCCACCGCCTTGCCTCCCCTGGCCCTCTTTCACAGCGACCGGGACGAGGTTCTTCTGGTAGATCAGTCCGAGGCGATGGCCGAGACGATGGAGGCGTTGGGCCGGCCGGTGGAACTGTACCGCTACTACGGGTTGGCCCATTACCCCGGCGTGGAGGACCCCCCGCCGGAGACGCTGCGGATGTACGCCGAGATGATGGACGTCTTTCGGCGCTATCTTTACGGGCAGGCCCCTCCCTAAACCTGGAGCACAGAGAGCGCGGAGAACCTCCCTCTCGGCGCTCTGCGGTCAACGTTCGAAGGTGTGCCGGGATTTCGTGCCTATCCGAGAACCCGTAGGACGGCCCTTCCAGGCCGTCCTACGGGCCGGGAGGGCCGCCCCACGGCGGTTTTCGGACAGGTTCCACAGGACACGGTTTCGCAAGCCCGTACCGGGTACCCATGGATGAACCAGCAGAAAACCTTTTGAACGTTCAACGTGGAACGTTCTAACGTTCAACTGTACTCAGTCCGGCCTCTTGGCGGAGGTTCTCGGCCTGGTCGGTACGCTCCCAGGTCGCGTCAATGTCCTCACGCCCAAAGTGGCCGTAGGCGGCCGTGGGGAGGTAGATCGGCCGGCGCAGGTCCAGGTACTGGATGATGGCGGCCGGCCGCAGGTCAAAGTGCTTCTCAATCAGTGCGATGATGCGCTCCTCCGGGATGCGCCCGGTGCCAAAGGTCTCCACCATCAGAGAAAGGGGCCGGGCCACCCCGATGGCGTAACTGACCTGGAGTTCCAGCCGGTCGGCGATTCCGGCCGCGACCAGGTTCTTGGCGATATAGCGGGCCATGTAAGAAGCGGAGCGGTCCACCTTGGTCGGGTCTTTACCCGAGAAGCAGCCCCCGCCGTGGCGGGCAATGCCGCCGTAGGTGTCCACGATAATCTTGCGGCCGGTGAGACCCGAGTCTCCCAATGGCCCCCCGATGACAAAGCGGCCGGTCGGGTTCACATAGATCTTGGTCTGCTCGTCCATCATGTCGGCCGGCACGATCGCCCGGATGACATGCTCGATCAGGTCCTCGCGGATGCGGGCCTGCCCCACATCGGGGGCGTGCTGGGCCGAGATCAGGATCGTGTCCACCCGCCTGGGCTTGCCGTGGGAGTACTCCACCGTCACCTGGGTCTTGCCGTCCGGCCGTAGGTAGGGCAGGGTCTTGTCCTTGCGCACCTGGGCCAGCCGCTTGGCCAGTTTGTGCGCCAGCATAATCGGCAGCGGCATCAGTTCGGGGGTCTCGGTGCAGGCAAAGCCGATCATCATGCCCTGATCCCCGGCCCCGATCGCCTCGATCTCGGCATCGCTCCTCTCGCCGGTCCGGGCCTCCAACGCCTGGTCTACCCCCCGGGCAATGTCCGCGCTCTGCTCCTTGATCGAGACGATGACGCCACAGGTGTCGGCGTCAAAGCCGTACTTGGCCCGGGTGTAGCCGATATCCCGGACGACCTGGCGGACAATCTCGGCAATCTCAACGTAGGTGGAGGTCGTGATCTCGCCCATCACAATCACCAACCCGGTGGTCGCCGCGCACTCGCAGGCGACGCGGGCATCGGGATCATTGGCAATGATCGCATCGAGGATGGCGTCACTGATCTGGTCGCAGACCTTGTCGGGGTGCCCCTCCGTGACCGATTCGGAGGTCAGAAAAAGTTTGGGCGCGGTCATGAAACTGGTTGGCGTCATCGCAGCCGTCTCCTTTCATCATCAGGGAGAAGCGGACCGGGAAACACCAGGCCGTCCTCCAGGCTTTCCATGAGCCCTAATCATATCACCGAACGGCCGGATTGTCCAATTGAATGTAGGACAACGCAGGAGGTATCCGAGCGGGCAGCCCAATGCCGGGGGGTCACCTCGTGCGGAAAAAGGACACCCGGTCGGGCCGCCAGGAGGGGGTCTTGTGCAGATGCGGATTCTCATAGGGGGGGGCTACCCTTTCCACAGGCCAGCGGGTTCCGCAGGCAGAGCAATGGCGAAACCAGTGGCGCACCCCGTACCGGTCCACCGTATACCCCTCGCCTGTGCCGATTCCCCCACATACCGGACAACGCGCCTCGGTCTCCATCGCCACCTCCCGCTTGCCGGTGCAAGCAGTATCTCCGGGCTCGACCATCTGGCGGAGTTGCCTTGTATATATTGTACCACCTCTTGTCGTACCTGGCTGTAACGATTCTTACAACGTCCCAACCTAAACTTATCGCGATCCCCGGGGTGGGCAAGGTTGCGATCTTGCCCCGGATATGCTATCATACCCCACGGGAACACCCGACCAGGCGGAAAACAGCGCTGCCCAGGGGCCGGGGCCCTTGGAGGTAGACGTCGTTCTGGCCGGCCCCGACTCGCCAACGGTTGTCCGTAAAAAGCGCAGGCCAGATTCAAAGGAGGACTCGATGAAGACGCGGGAACTGAAGGGGATGCCGATTGTAACCCTTCAAGAGGGGGAACGGTTGGGCCACGTGCGCAACCTGATTGTGGACCCGGCTGCGGTGCAGGTCGTGGCCTTGCTCCTGGACCGCCGCTCTTCGGGAGGGGAACGGCTGGTCGTGGCCACCGCCAATATCCACAAGGTGGGTTCGACGGCCATCACGGTGGAGAACCGCAGCAGCATGGTGCCCCTTTCGCGCATCCCCCGCTTCCAGGAGTTGGTCCAGAGTCGCGGCCAGATGCGGGGCAAGATGGTCATCACCGAATCGGGGGCCCGGTTGGGCAAGATCGCCGAACTGGAGATTGACCCGGAGACCTTTGCCATCCAGGCCCTCCTGCTGAAGGGGTTTATGAGGCGAGGCCGGCAGATTCCGGCCGGCCAGGTGCGCACAATCGGCCCTGATGCCGTCGTCGTACGGGAGGAAGCGGCCATCCCCCGGCCGGCCGTCGTGCCGCGGGTTCCCCCGGCCACCGAACCTCCCCCGCCTGCCCCGAAGGAGACGCCTCTGGAACCGGTCCTCCCGGAGGAGGAACCGGCCGTTCCCCCCGTGTCGGTGCTCGACAAGACCCCGCCCGTGCCGCCCGAAGAACCGGCCGGCGAGATCGAGGAACCTGTCGAAGAACTTTTGGAACCGGCCGCCGAGGCAACCGCGCCTGTTGCGGAGGAGCCTCTTGAGAAAGAGCCTGCCGAGACGGCCCCTGCTGAAACAGTAGAGGAAGCGGCCGCCGAGGGACCGGAGAACCCCTGGCAGCGCTGGGTCCGGCGCATTCGCCATCGAGGGGAAGAAGAAGCGGGCGAGTAGGCGGGTCCGCTGGGGAAAAAACAAAAAAGCGGCACCCCCGTGAGGGGGTGCCGCTCCTGCGCTTCGATTAGAAGGTCTGTGATGCCATACCCAGTCGGGTTATCCGGACGGCCTTGGGACCTTTTTGAGACTGTTCGACCTCAAACTCGACCTGTTCACCTTCCTCCAGGGTGCGATAGCCGTTTCCCTGAATGTCGGAAAAGTGAACAAAGACGTCGGTCCCATCCTCACGGGAGATGAACCCGTACCCTTTGCTGGCATTGAACCACTTGACCCAGCCACGCTCACGCATGTTTCTGTACCTCCTTACTGCGGTGTCGTTCTGACACCTCTGCATTTCCCGTCCGCCGTCCGGGTAGACAACGGGCTGCGCAGGTCCTTGTCCTCAACAAAGAGGCCGAGAAGGCTTTGGCGGTGATACCTTCTCGGCCGACTTGCGTACGTCAGAGGGTTACACCTGCTAGGCCCTACAACATCTTTACTATATCACAACTGTGCCCTTTTGTCAAACGAGGCCGGCCGGTGCCAGAAGGGTGGGGGTAGTTTTGTGGGCGGATCGCACTTGCGGGCAACCGGTCGGTTGCCCCTACAGGAGAACCACCACACCGGCCGGCCCCGTCCGGCAGATCACGCCCGTGGCCTCACCACAAAAGTGAAATCCACCCGGCCAGAACCGCCCCGGCCGGTGCCCACCATCTGCGCTCAGTTTCCCGGTTTGCTCACCAACGGCAGGTAAATCTGGGTGGTGCCGCTGATGACAATGATATGGGTGTCGTTCACCGACACGTCGGTGCAGTTGGTCGCCGTTACGGTGAGGGTATGGGTGCCCACCCCCAGGGTGCGCGCCGAAGAGGCGGTGCTGTCGCCGTTGTCCCAGAGGTAGGCGATCGGCGGTGTGGCCTCGGCCGGGGCGTAGGTCGTCGTAAAGAGGTACAGCCCCGGCGTCCCGCTGACCGGCCCCTGAACCGCAATCTCCTCCAGCCCCACACAGGGCGGCGGGGGAACGACCGTCACCGTCAGGGTGGCCGTCGCCGCCTCCGAGGCTTCCAGCTCACAGTTCCACACCGCCACCTCCACCGTGTGCACTCCGGTAAGGGCAAAGGTCTCGCTGAAGAAGAAGGGGCCGGCCAGGGCGGTCTGCGTGACCCCCGGAACCCCATCCACCGTCGTCCGATAGGTGTAGGGAGCCGAGGCCTCCTCCGGCGCGACCGCCACAGCAAAGGTGACCGGCATGTCGGGGTAGAGCGTCCCCGTGGTGGCCAGGCTCAGGCTGACCGCGCTGACCTCCGTGCACACCGGCGTGGGATAAATGACCACGGTGTGGCTATCCACCACGACGGTATCGGTGCAGTTGGTCGCCGTTACGGTGAGGGTATGGGTGCCCACCCCCAGGGTGCGCGCCGAGAAGGATGTGTTGTCGCCGTTGTCCCAGAGGTAGGCGATCGGCGGCGTGGCCTCGGCCGGGGCGTAGGTCGTCGTAAAGAGGTGTAGCCCCGGCGTCCCGCTGACCGGCCCCTGAATCGCGACCTCCTCCAGGTCGGTGCAGGCCTGCACCAGCAGGGGATGGCTGACGGTATCACTCCCCAGTGTGTTCGTCGCCACCAGGGTCACCGTAAAGACCCCCGGTGTGCCGTAGATATGCGCGGGGTGTTCCAGGGTTGAGGTGACGCCGTCGCCAAACTCCCAGTGGTAGGTCAACGGTCGGGACCCGGTCGTCAGGTTGATCAGGGTCACCGGGTAGCCGGCTATGACGGGAACGGTGTGGGTAAACTCGGCCGTGGGGGAGAGGGGCGAGGTACAGGCCGGCCCCCCGCCCCAGAGGGCAAGGTCATCTATGTGCCAGCCGTCGGCCGGGGCGTAGGGGTTTGTCTCCAGGCGAAAACGAACCTGCGCGGCCGCCTGGCCGTCCATCGCCGGCAGGTCCACCCACTCTTCCACCCAATCCACCGCTTCCTGCGAGTAAGAGGCCGCCTCGGCCCAGGTGTTTCCTCCATCGGTGGAATACTCCAGATAGCCGTAATCCCAAAGCCATTGGAGGTCGTAGGCGTGCCAAAAGTTCAGGGCGACCTCCCGATAGGCCGCAAGGTCAAAGAGGGGCGAGGTCAACGAGATGTTGATACTGTTGCTGTAGGGTGCGCCGGGGCTGTCCGTCCAACTGTGGCCGGGACTGTGGGCGTCCTCATCCGTGATCGCCCAGGGCGGGTCGGCCGTCCACCCCAGGTTGCCGCTCTCCACATCGTCGCTGAACAGGACGCAACGGGGGTAGAGGTAAAAGTCCTGCCGGACCACCTCATAGTCCCGCGCCGCGATGCCGCTGACGTTGGATACAACATACCCTGCCGCCAACGCACTCATGTCGTAGGTCCCGCTGATGACCCGCAGGCTGTAAAAGCCGGTATCCGGGTCGCTCTGCGTCCCGAACGAACCCGCGCTCACCGTGGCCGAGATCGGCGCGTTCGTGCCCCCATCCCGGACGTACCCCTCAAGGATCGGCGAGACGCCCGGCGCAAAGACGTGGACAAAGACCGCCGTAAAGGGCCCCCAGTCGCCGTTCTGATTGCGTCCGTGCACCAGGATATAGTGCCAGCCCAGGTCCAGAGCGGTGGTGTCCAGGGTGGCAATCACCTCCTCGCTCATTCCGCCCCAGTCGCCGTCGGTCGGAGACATGGGGGTTCCCATGCCATCCTGCCCCGGCTGGTCCACAAAGTACTCCGCCCCATAGATCGGCTGCTCCGGATCGCTGCCGTAGCGGTGATCGGCCACCGTCGCCGTCAACTGCACCGGCATCCCTCGCTCGACCACGGCCGGCGTCGCCGTCACCTCCTCGCTGTCCGGCCCGTAGGCGGTCATGTAAGGGGTGCGGGCGATCTTGTGGGCAAAGAGGAAGGTGGGCTTGTTCTCCGCCCAAAAGTTGCGCGGCATCCCCTCAATCCCGTCAATGCAGCCGTAGGGCGGGAAGAACCCACCGCAGGTGCCCCACTGGGGACCAACCTCGTAGGTGAAGGAGGCGATGCCGAACTTGCCGTAGGTCCAGTCGTCGGTGGAACCGTCCACGGTGTAGAGAAAGCCGCTGGGGTCGTAGCCGTTGTAGTAGGCGATCTTGCGGGCAATGGTGCGCAGTTGGGCGTTGTTCGGCGCACCGCCGGCGTCAAAGCCGTAGGGCCAGAGGATCAGGTCGGAGTAGGAGTGAAGGGAGATAAAGATGCCGGTGGCGTCGTCCGGGGCCGCCGGCGGGAGTTCATCATCGCCGTTGTCCCCGTTCTGGTCGAGCATGACCGAGGCCAAGTGCGCCTGGAACGCCTGCGTCTCCGGCTCGGAGGCGCGCTCCGGCCCCCGGTAGGTCTCGGCGCAGGGGCTTCCGCTGGAGCCGCCACAGCAGCCCCAGAAGAAACTGTGGTTGCGGTTCAGGTCCACCCCCCAGGAGGCGGGGTCGGAGCAGCCATCGTCGTTGTCCATGTTCTTGCGGCGGTAGGCCGAGGTGTCCTCCTCGTTGACGCGGTGGCCGTCGGGGTTCTGCGAGACCAGGACGTAGATGACGTGCCAGTCCACCAGCCAGGTGACATCGGGGTCCACCCCATAGCCCCCCTCGCCGTTGTAGCCCTCCGTTAGGTACTTGATGTAGCGGATGGCCAGTTCGGGAATGGCCACTTCGCGGGCGTGGATGCCGGCAAAGAGGTAGAAGGGAGGCTTTGCGGCAATATTCCCAAAGGCGGGGTCCTCGTTGGTGATGCGCAGCACCCAGATGTCGCGGTGGTGGCCGCCTTGGGAGGCCTGCCAGGCATCGCCGATGTCGTAGAGTTCGGTCAGGTTGGGATGATTGGCGCCGATGCTCTGGAGGAAATCAACGATGTAGCGGCCGTTGGGGTTGGGATAGTCGCTGTCAAAGTAGTAGTAGCGGGGGTCGAGGGGGGCGCGGATGCCCAGCCACTCCGTCTTGACCGGGTCCACCTCCGGCCGGTAGCCCAGGTCCTGGAGCCGGCGGAACTGCGCCGGGGAGACGGCGGCGACGGCGTAGCCCTGGTCGGGGTGGACTTGCCAGATGTCCAG
>FWWM01013159.1_pt1 | contig 13491 bp, 8 predicted proteins | sample 2228351 | NCBI WGS metagenome assembly FWWM01 (sample SAMEA103939774, study PRJEB20133) | metagenome | reverse complement strand
TGGGCGGATATGGAGTTGGAAGAAATTGCCCAGAAGGCAAAGGCGTGGGGTTACGATGGCTTGGAGTTAGCCTGCTGGGGCAAGCACATTGATGTGGAGCGGGCAGCGAAAGACGAGGCGTATGTCAAGCAGGTAAAGGAGACCCTCCAAAAGCACGGGTTAGGGATGTGGGCAATCGCCGCCCACTTGGTCGGACAAGCCGTGTGCGACAACATTGACGAGCGCCATAAAGCCATCCTGCCCGACCGCGTCTGGGGCGACGGCGATCCTGAAGGAGTAAGGCAGCGAGCGGCGGAAGAGATGAAGCGCACCGCCGAAGCCGCCCAAAACTTGGGTGTAACGGTTGTCAATGGCTTCACGGGTTCGTCCATCTGGCACCTCATCTACGACTTCCCACCCACGCCCCGTGAAATGATTGACAAAGGCTTCCAAGACTTCGCTGACCGCTGGAAACCCATCTTGGATCACTTCCACAGCCTCGGCGTTAAGTTCGCCCTTGAAGTGCACCCGACCGAGATTGCTTTTGATTTCTGGACGGCAAAACGGGCGCTGGAAGCCATTGACTACCATCCTGCGTTTGGGTTCAACTTTGACCCGTCTCACTTGCAATGGCAGGGCGTTGACCCCGTGCAATTCATCTACGAATTTGGCGACCGCATCTTCCATGTGCACTTGAAGGACTGCAAGGTGCGGCGGGATGGGCGAGCCGGCATTCTGGGCTCCATGCTGGTTTGGGGTGACCCTCGGCGCGGATGGGACTTCCGCTCCCTCGGCCACGGCGACATCAACTTCCCCGAAATCATTCGCGCCCTCAACGCGGTCGGCTATCAAGGACCGCTTTCGGTGGAGTGGGAGGATGTGGGAATGGACCGCGAATATGGTGCCGCCGAAGCCTGCCGCCGCGCCAAAGAATGGGAGTTTGAAGCCTCCAAAGTTCGCTTTGACGAAGCCTTCGCGAAAAAGTAAACCGTGCACCTGTGAACTGAACGCAGCCTCTTGAGCATCGCGAGGAGAAGGCAGGGGCGGGATAGCCCTGCAAGGGTGCCTGCTTCTGCCTTTTTCCTTTATCCGTCGCCTTCGTGAGTTCCCGCTTGTCTCTCCGCTGCAGCAAAATTTGTTTTCGGTGATTGCTCCCATGCCCAAGCCTGTCGTGGCTATTGTCGGTAAACCCAATGTGGGAAAGTCCGCCCTGTTCAATCGGTTGGCGGGGAAGCGCATCTCCATCGTGGACGAGACGCCCGGCGTGACCCGCGACCGCGTGATGGCGGAAGCGGAACTGCTGGGGCGAAGGGTCATCTTGTTTGACACTGGCGGCATTGACCCAACGGTGGACGACGAACTGATGGAGCAGGTTTTAGCCCAAGCCACCCTCGCCATTGAGGAAGCCGATGTGATTGTCTTCTTGGTAGATGGACGCGAGGAACCCACTCGCACCGATTTGGAGATTGCTGAACTCTTACGCAAATCCAACAAGCCCGTCATTTTCGTCGCGAACAAGATAGACACAGCAGATACACCGATGGCGGAGTTTTGGGAGTTACGGTTGGGTGAGCCGCTACCCATTTCTGCTTTGCATGGTCGGAATGTGGAGCGGCTCGTCGCTGCCATTGTGGACGCCCTGCCTCCTCCCACGCCTGATGAGTTCCTTCCCGACGAGTGGGAGCAAGCCGTCAAGATTGCCATCGTCGGTCGCCCCAATGTGGGCAAGTCGTCCCTACTGAACGCCATCTTGGGCGAAGAGCGGGTCATCGTTAGCCCCCTGCCAGGCACAACCCGCGACGCTATTGATACACCCTTTGAGTGGCAAGGACGCAAGTTCATCTTGATTGACACCGCTGGCATCCGCCGAAAATCGCAAGTCCGTTCCTCGCTGGAGTATTACGCGATGGTGCGGGCATTCGGCGCTATTGACCGCAGCGATGTGGTGATTTTGCTCATTGACGGCATAGAAGGCGTTACCCGCCAAGATGCCCGCATCGGTGGTTACGCTCATGAGCAGGGCAAACCCGTTGTCTTGGCTATCAGCAAATGGGATGTGGTTCGGGCAAAGTTGGAGGAAGAAAACACAACTCCCGCTCAACTGCGACGGCGAGAAAAACTCTTGCAGGACGATTTCGCTCGGTTTCTGCAGCAAGAACTTTGGTTTCTTTCCTACGCGCCGGTTGTTTACACTTCGGCGGTGCGGCGATGGAATGTGGAAACCGTTTTGGAGCGTGCCGTTTACTGCTACGAGCAAAGTCGGCGCCGCATCACCACGGGTGTGCTCAATCGTTTGATGAGGCAACTTTTGGGGGAACATCCCCCACCCAGCGACGGTCGTCGTCAACTGCGCATTTACTACATGACGCAAGCGGAAGTAGCACCACCTACTTTTGTGCTGTTTGTCAATGACCCTGAACTGGTCACAGACAGTTACCTTCGGTTCTTAGAGAAGCGGTTGCGAGCGCTCCTTAATTGGGACGGGACACCTTTTCGGTGGGTTGCTCGCTCCAGCCACGAACGGCGGCAAGACCAATCTTGACAACCTATAGCAAAGTGCGGTGCTGTTTGGCAAAATAATAAAGGCGTTTTCGCAAACTCTCAACGGAGGTGGTTGTGGCATGACGAAGGCGCAATTGGCAGCCAAAGTGGCGGAGCGGACGGGATTGTCCAAAAAGCAGGCAAACGAGGTCGTGGATGCGGTGTTCAGCATCATTGCTGAGACCCTCAGCAAAAAGCGCAACTCCGAACCAGTCAACATCGCTGGTTTCGGGCGGTTTGTGGTCAAGCAGCGACCAAAGCGAATTGTCCGCAACCCCCGAACGGGCGAGCAAGTGGAAAAGCCCGCAACCCGCGTGCCTGCTTTCCGTCCCGCTAAGCAACTCAAAGAGGCTGTGGCAGGAAAGTAATGGCGGTTTTTCAGGTGTCCAAAAGCGTGTCGGCGCTGTCCATCACAAACCGCATCTGACAAAAGTTCTCTAAGCGCCGATACTGCCCGCCTTTGCCGGTCCTTGTGAATGACAGGTCAGTTTAGCATCGCTCGCCTTCTTGTGCCCAAAGCGCCCGACATCGTCGGGCGTTTTTCTCTTAGGTAGGCACCTACCCCTTCTTTCAGGTTCAAAGGATGGCGCAGCAGGGGCAAACTTTCGGAGTATCTATTGCGTTATCCTAAAATGGGAGACGCTGACCTGAACGGAGGTCTGTTTATGATTGCGAGGCGAACAACGCCGTTAGAAATAAGTCGTGGCATCTTCGTGGCGCACGGGGGCAGTCATCTTGGCCTCCCTTTGGTAGTCACGGACAACCCGTTGGCGTTGGTTGGCAACACCCCGCTCCTGCGGTTGAAGAAGGTGGAAGAATGGCTGGGTAAGACGGGTGTGGAGATTTACGCGAAAGCGGAATGGTTCAACCCTGGCGGCTCTGTCAAAGACCGCCCAGCCCTGTGGATGATTGAAGACGGCGAGCGGCGCGGACTCCTTACCCCCGAGAAAACCATTCTTGATAGCACCTCAGGGAACACGGGCATCGCCTATGCCCTTATTGGTGCGGTTAAGGGATACAAGGTCAAACTGGTGGTGCCTGCAAACGCCAGCGAAGAAAGAAAACGCATCCTCGTTGCCTACGGTGCTGAAGTCATTTACTCGGACCCCCTTAAAGGCTCCGACGGCGCCATTGAACTGGCGCATCGGATTTACGAAGAAAATCCCGACGCTTACTTCATGCCCGACCAATACAACAACGAAGCCAACCCCCGCTCCCACTACGAAACAACAGGGGTGGAGATTTGGGAGCAAACGCAAGGGCAGGTGACCCACTTTGTTGCAGGCATCGGCACCAGCGGGACACTCATGGGCACGGGGCGCCGCTTGAAAGAGTTCAACCCCTCCGTTCGTGTCATAGCAGTGGAACCCGATTCAGGCTTTCACGGCATAGAAGGGCTTAAGCACATGCCCACTGCTATCCGCCCAAGCATTTACGATCCAACCTTTCACGATGCCAAAATTTCAGTGCGCACTGAAGACGCTTACGAGGCAGTGCGTTGGTTGGCAAGGGAGTGCGGTTTGCTCGTCGGTCCGTCGTCAGGGGCAGCACTGGTCGGCGTGATAGAGGTGGCGAAACGGTTGACGAAAGGGGTCATCGTTACGGTTTTCCCCGATAGCGGTGACCGCTACTTGAGCACCCGCCTGTGGGATGCTGCCAGTGCTCCCAGGCTTCCGTAAAGGACGGGCACAACATACTGTGTCCCTTCTAAAGACCTGTGGTAAGGAGGCGATGGAACGGGCATGGCGGTTTGGCTTACTCCCCTTGCCCGCACCGTGATGGTGGAGCATTGTAAAGTGACCTATCCCAACGAAGGGTGCGGCATTTTGGTGGGGAAAAGGGAAGGAAGCGAATGGTTCGTTGCAAACAGCGTGCCTGTGCCTAACAGAGCCGTAGAGCGGCAGCGCGACCGCTTTGAAATCTCGCCCAAAGACTACCTGCGAGTGGAAAAGGAAGCGCGCCAACAGGGATGGGAAATTATCGGCTTCTTCCACTCTCACCCCGATGTCGCCCCTTACCCATCAACCACCGATGCCCAATACGCGTGGAACCAACTCCTCTACATCATCGTTGGCGTTTTCGGCGGGCGAAAGGTGCGGGTGCGAGCCCACCTCTTTGACAACCAACGGTTCCATGAACTCCCCGTCTATGTCCTGCTGCAGGGCACTGTCCCCAACGCAGACAACTTGCTAAATGCCGAACTGCCGATTTTGGATTTGACGGACGAAGTGGAACCTTTCATCACCCTTCGGGTAAAGGAGCAATTGCAAAACTTGCCAACCCATCAGTGGCTGTTGGTTCGGTTCCGCTACGAGCCAACCCTGTCCCAGTTACCCAACGCATTGGCTTCAGCGGGGCATGCCCTTCTGTTCGTCCGATGGAACGAAGAAGGTGTGTGGGAAGTGCTTGTCCGCGCGAAGGGAGAAGACAAAACTGGCAAGACAGGAGGGGATGGTCGGTGAAGACGCAGGAACGCGTTTGGCTGGCAAAGTATCCGTCCGATGTTCCCCCGTCGCTCACTTATCCCGAAATGCCGCTGGACGCCCTTCTCCGAGAGACAGCAGCGAAGCACCCAAACGCCATCGCCACGATTTTCTACGGGGCAAGGATGACTTACCGCGACATTGACGAAGGGGCGTCAGCATTGGCAGGAGCACTGGCGCGCTTAGGTTGCCATTTGGGCGATCGGGTCGCTCTCTTGCTACCCAACTCGCCCCCCTTCGTGATGGCGTATTATGGCGCCCTGCGGGCAGGGGGGATCGTCGTCCAGTTGAACCCGCTCCTTTCGCCCCACGAGTTGCGCAACGAATTGCAAGATAGCGGAGCAACGGTGCTCATCACGACGGACCCGTTGTTGGACAAAGCCTCGGAAGCAGTGCAAGAAACGAGTGTTCGGCATGTCTTAGTTGCCTCTCCCGCTGCTTATGTGCCGCTGCTAATGCGCCCCATAGTGAAAGCGAAAGCCCGCCCACAAGGCGAAGTGCGCTTTCCGTCCAATGTCCAAGTGCACAGTTTTGAAGCCCTGTTGAAGGAAAGGGCGAAGCTACCAAAAGTGGACTTTGACCCAAAAGAACAAGTGGCTGTGTTCCAATACACGGGGGGCACGACGGGGCTTCCCAAAGCCGCAATGCTCACGCACTTTAACCTTGTCGCCAACACCTACCAAATCGCTGCGTGGGTTACCCGTTTGGAAGAAGCCAACGAGGTCTTCCTGTGCGTGCTGCCTTTCTTCCACTCCTACGGGATGACCGTCGGCATGAACTTCGCAATTTTCAAGGCTGCTGCTATGCTACTGCTCCCCAAATTTGACCCCGCAGAGACTGCTAAAGCCATCCAACAGCACCGTGCCACCCTCTTCCCCGGCGTGCCCAGCATGTATGCGGCAGTGGCTTACTACGCACAACGCAACAGCATAGACATCTCGTCGGTGAAAGTTTGCGTCTCTGGAGGCGGACCCCTCCCCCGCGAGGTGCAAGAGCGGTTCGTCGCTGTGACAGGGGCAAAGTTGGTGGAAGGCTACGGCTTAACCGAAGCATCCCCCGTAACTCACTGCAATCCCGTCTGGGAGGGCGAAAACCGCATCGGCTCTATTGGGCTGCCCATCCCCGACACGGACTGCAAAATCGTGGACATAGAAACGGGAACGAAAGAACTGCCACCAGGCGAAGCAGGCGAGTTAATCATCAAAGGACCGCAGGTGATGAAAGGCTACTGGAACCGTCCCGAAGAAACTGCTCAGACCCTTCGCAACGGTTGGCTGTATACTGGCGACATCGCCGTCATGGACCCTGACGGCTACTTCCGCATCGTGGACCGCAAGAAGGACCTCATCATCGTCGGCGGGTTCAATGTTTACCCGCGCGAAGTGGAGGAAGTGCTTTACCAGCACCCGAAGGTATTAGAAGCAGCGGTCGTGGGCGTTCAGCACCCGCTGCGAGGCGAGATGGTTAAAGCCTTCGTGGTGCTGAAAGAAGGCGAACAAGCAACAGAAACGGAACTGATTGCTTTCTGCCGAGAGCGCCTGGCAGGCTACAAAGTTCCTCGCGAGATTGAGTTTGTCAAAGAACTGCCCAAATCCGCCGTTGGCAAAATCCTGCGCCGCGAATTAAAGCGGTGAGCGGCTCACGGAAGGACACCTAAGTCAGTGGGCAACCCTTCCAAACCGCCAACGGCAACTGGCGGTGAAAGGAGCCTTTTAGCACCTTGTCAATCGTTGACAAAAGCGGCTTCCCGAACGATAGTGCGGGGGCGGTTGGCACCCATCTTAGGTGTTGGCGTCTTAGTGGCTCTGGCTTTTCTCTCAACATGGCTGCGGGTTCCGAAGATTGAACCTGCAGAAGAGTTTCGCTGGCTAAAAGTCGGCGGTCAGGTCCCCCGCTTTCGGGGCGTCTCAATGGCTGGAAGGGAACTGGGGACTGGACAACCAGCAGGCGAATTCCATGTCTATGTGATTGACGAACGATTGCCACCTATCTGCCTTGATTGGGAATGCGGAGAGCAAGCAGAAGCCGTCGTCCAACGAGGTGGGCACCTAATTGGCGGAAGCGATCACAAATTCGCAAAGGTTTTCGGTGTCAAAGTCGTGAAAACCAACGCATTAACACGCCGATTAGCCTATCGTCTCTCCCCCGAAATTGTGCGATGGGCAAGGCACTTGGGTTTGGAAGTTCGGCGGGACTTCTGGAGGCTGGAAGCACCGTTGACCGTCGTGGCAGATTGTGACGGACGCATTGTCGGCATTTTCAAAAATGCAAGCATTAAGCATGTGCCACGCATTTTAAGGCGTTTGCAAGACGCTGACTTGCGCCATCGTTAAGGTGGTGGGTGACGACGCGCCGCAATTGGTTTCGCACGGCAGGCTTAGGCGCAGCCGCTGCCCGTTTGACATTCGCTGGGGAGCAAAGGGGAGAAGGAAATAGCATGGCACGACCTAACTTGCTGTTGGTCTTTTCCGACCAGCATCGTTGGTGCGATTTAGGCTGCTACGGCAACGAAGAAGTCATTACCCCCAACTTTGATGCCTTTGCCGCTGAGGCAGTCCGCTTCACCCACTGCTTCTCCAACGCTCCTTTATGCGTGCCAGCGCGAGGAAGCCTATTGACAGGGTTGATGGCGCTAAAGCACGGGGCGATCACTAACGATTTGCCCATCAGGCGCGATGTGCTGAGCATCGCTCACATTTTGAACGACGCAGGTTACCGCACAGGCTACATCGGCAAGTGGCATCTGGCGGGTGTGCCTCGCGATAAGCCCATCCCCGTAGAGGAGCGCTTGGGTTTTCAGGAGTGGAAAGTGAACGAGTGCAACCACAACTACCTGCGGGCGCATTACTACGATGAGGCGAACCGCCGAGTGGACATAGGAGGCTACGAACCCGCTGTCCAGACGGACTTGGCTATTGACTTCATCCGCCGCCATGTGGGGTGCCCTTGGGCTTTGGTGCTATCGTGGGGTCCGCCCCATGACCCCTATCACGAAGTTCCTGACCGCTACTTAGCCCTTTATCGGCGGCGCAAAATAACCCTTCGCCCGAATGTGCCAGACCGAATTCTCGCCACCCTCACCCGAACCCTTTCCCGTGAGGACATTGTGGAGTGCTACCGAGGTTACTGCGCTCACATCACCGCTTTGGACGAACAGTTTGGGCGGCTGCTGGCAGCATTGGAGGAAACAAGACAAGTGGAGCAAACCATCGTGGTCTACACGAGTGACCATGGGGACATGTTGGGTAGTCAAGGCTACATGAACAAGCAGTTGCCTTACGATGAGGCAGTGCGCATCCCGTTGCTGGTGCGATGGAGCGGGCGCACCTATGGGGGCGTTTGCAACGAACTCATCGGCTTAGTGGATTTGCCTGTGAGCCTGTTAGGTCTGATGGGGCTTTCCTTCCCCCACCCTGTAAACGGGCAAGATTTGCACCAACTCTTCGTTGACCCGCAGGCGCAAGGGTTGGAGGCTGTTTACCTTTACGACTTGGTGCCTTGCCACCAAGCGGCTGAGCGTGATGGCACGGAGTGGCGAGGCTTGCGAACCCGTCGCTACACTTTCGCCCGCAGCGCTTCCGACGACGGTTTCGTCCTGTTTGATAACGAGAGCGACCCTTACCAACTCCGCAACTTGGTGCACGAACCTGAGTATCAGGAACTGAAAGCAGGACTGTTGCGCCAACTGGATGCCTTCATCGCTCGCTATGATGCCCTATTGCCTTGGCAAGATCTCATCCGCCGGTTCGGTTTCAAGAATGCATGGAACCGCAGCCAAGCCTACTTCGGTCTGCCCCTTTTGGATTGAGGCAAAGGGTTGTTATCCCACTCTGTCAAGGGCATCATCTGCGAAAGGTGGGAAACGAGGTCTCCTCCCCCCTGCTTTGTGAAGCGTGGTTGTTGTCGCCTTCAAAGTGGCATAATTGAAGCGTCAGTTGGTGCAAAGAGGGCGGGAGTTTCCTGCCCTTTTTCTTTGAACGAACAAAGTGTCAAGCCAACAACTGTCGGAGGCGTTTTTGACCATGAGTGTGCGAGAAATCGTTGACGACCTGGACAAATTGCTGCCCGTGCTGCCGCCACACATTCGTTCCGCTCTGGAGCAACAGGCAGACTTGCACGAGTTGCTGGAAGTGGTGCTGGACTTAGGGCGTAAACCTGAAGCCCGTTTCCCCCACCGCTTCGTTTACCTGAGCGAAGAACCTGTCACTCGCGAAGACATTGACTTCGTTGTGGAGCGAGTGGGCGAGTTCAATCGGGACAATCGGGCAGGAATAGAAGGAACCCTACACCGTATCTCCTGCATCCGTAACCGCAGCGGTCGGATCGTAGGACTAACTTGCCGTGTTGGGCGCGCTGTGTTCGGCACAGTTAACATCATCCGCGATGTGGTGGAGTCAGGCAAAAACATCTTGCTGCTGGGCAAGCCGGGCGTAGGGAAGACGACGAAGTTGCGGGAGATTGCCCGCATCTTAGCGGACGAATTTGGCAAGCGCGTGATCGTCGTGGATACCTCCAACGAGATCGCGGGCGATGGCGATGTGCCCCACCCAGGCATCGGCTCTGCGCGACGGATGCAAGTGCCGTCCCCAGAAAGGCAAGCCGATGTGATGATTGAAGCGGTGGAGAACCACATGCCCGAAGTCATCATCGTGGACGAGATTGGACGGAAGGAAGAAGCCGACGCGGCGCGCACCATCGCTGAGCGGGGAGTGCAATTAATCGCCACAGCGCACGGGAACACGCTGGAAAACCTTGTGGCAAACCCTTTGCTGTGCGATTTGGTTGGCGGCATCCAAGCGGTCACTTTGTCCGACGAAGAAGCCCGCCGTCGCGGCACCCAAAAGACGGTGTTGGAGCGAAAGGCTCCCCCCACTTTTGATGTCGTCGTGGAATTGATGGACCGTCACAAAGTTGCCATCCATCACGACACGGCGGAAGCGGTGGATGCGCTCCTGCGCGGGAAGCCTTTGCATCCCGAGATTCGGGAAGAGTTATCGGATGGCAGTTATCGTGTTGTGCAAGCCCCTCAGCAACCTGAGGGAGAGAACGAAGAGGAAGCGTTTCGGCTCTCCCGTCAGAAAGGTGGGCGCCTTTACGCCTTTGGCGTTTCCCGCAAGCATTTGGAGCGTGCTGCGCTGACCCTCAACATTCCCCTGCGCTTGGTCAGTCACCCCAACGATGCCGACTTCGTGTTGACTTTGGAGTCGCACCTGCGCAAGCACAGTCAATTGCGCTCCCTCGCCCAAAGTGGAACGAAACCTGTTTTCGCCATCCGCAGCAACTCCTACGCGCAAGTGGAACGCCTTTTGCGACTCATCTTTGGCATCGGTCGCACCCCAGAAGAAGAGTTAGCCATTCGCGAAGCGGAAGCAGCGGTTCAAATCGTTCTGAAGGAGCATCGCCCTGTGGAACTAACACCTGTGGGTCCGCACCTGCGGCGGTTGCAGCATCAGGTGGCGGAAAAGCACCACTTGCCCAGTGAGTCGGTCGGGCGGGAGCCCAACCGCCGTGTCATCATCTATCCCAACTCCAAAACTTCCTGAGCAACAGCCACGCTCATCAACATACCACTGCGAAAACCTTGAACAACCGCTTACAGCATTACCCCGTCGCCACGCTACACTTTAAGCGACTCTGGCTGAAGTGGAGGCGAGGAAGCGATGGAGTATGCAGGGGAACAGTTGCGTGTGTTTGCCTTCCCGCTGGGCGGCGTTGGAAGCGGTAACCTGAGTTTCGCTGGCACGGGGCAATTGGTAGCATGGCAAATCATGAACAACTTCAACTCTGGTCCTCATGGTGTTAGCGGTGCCCTTGTCCCCTTAACTTTTTTCGCTGCGTGGGCAAAGCAGGGGCAAACAGCAAAAGCCTGTTTGCTCCAAACTGCTCCCGTTGCAAACTTGCCTACCGCTAAAGGTTTGCGGGCGGAAAATCGCTTCCCCATCTTGCGGGTCCGTTACGAAACGGATTTGCCTGCCCAAGTGGAACTGGAAGCGTGGTCGCCGTTCATTCCGCTGAACGCAAAAGACAGCGCGCTCCCTCTCGCTGTTTTCTCCTTCACCCTTCACAACCCCACTGCGCAGCCGTTGGAAGCGAGCGTGATGATGAACCTGCAAAACCTTATCGGCTGGGAGGGCTACCGCCCCCTTAACGGCTTGGAGCATGAAGAGTTCGTCGCCAATTTCAACTCTGTTGAGACCGAAAGAGGTTGGACGGTTTTGATTTGCCAAGCCGAAGAGGGCAAGGGCGACCGGTTTGAGAAGCCGCTGCAACTCGTCACACCTGATGGCGAGGCAGCATGGCTGATGCGCCTCAGTGAAAACCTGCAAGTGCGCCTTTTGGATTGGACGCGCGGGGTTCAAATCCCTGAAGGGATAGCGGACAAACAAAGCGTTTTCTGGCTGTCCGATGTGCCTTTGGCTTTCTCCCTTGACGCTTTCGCTGCGTTGCTGAATGCAGTGGAGCAAGGGATGAACCTTGTTCTGTGCGGTGGGGAGAACCATCCGCTGGCGGTGCTGGATCAATGGTGCCGCTCTCCCGAAGATGTTGTCGTCTTCGCCGATTTTGAGACTGGCACTTACGAAGGGTGGACGATAGAAGGAAACTGCTTTGGCGACCGACCCGCAACAGGCAGGATTAACTGGCAGCAACCTGTCTCCGGTTGGCAGGGGAAGTTTTTCGTCAACACTTTCAACCCCGACGATACGGCGACAGGGCGCGCCGTTTCCCACCCCTTCATCATCACCAAGCGCTTCATTCACTTCCTCATCGGTGGCGGCAATCATCCAGGGCGGTGCTGCTTGAATTTGCTGGTGGAAGGGAAAGTTGTTCGCACTGCTACAGGGCACAACACAGAACAGTTGCGCCCTGAACGATGGGATGTCAGCGAGTTTCTGGGCAAGGAAGCCGTGTTGGAAATCGTGGACCAAGAGACGGGACCTTGGGGGCACATTCTCGTTGACCACATCGTGTTCAGTGACTCGCCTTATCCGCCCCTTGCGGACCCAGAAGAGGCACAAGCGCTGCGGGCGCGGTTGCCTGTCCGCTACCGCTCGCTGCAATGGCGCGCCCTTGACTTGCTAAGCGTTCCCCTCAACAGCGGTCAACGCACCCTCAAAGTCCATCGCTACTGGCACGCGGAAGGATTGGAAGCCGCGCCTGAAGCCGAGGCGGAAATCTTGGCGCAAACACCCGATGGTGCTCCGCTTATCGTCCGTTGTCGGATGGGGCGCGGAAACTTGCTCCTCGTTCTCGGTTCCCCTTACGATTGGACGCCCGTTGGGCACCGAAAAGCCTTGGTGGGAACCTTAATCGCCGAAGCCGCCCACACGCGTTACACACCGTTGACAGGCTGTAAAAAGTCTTCGCCCGCTTTTGGGACGATGGCGTTGGCTGTCAAAAGTGATGGGCGAGGATGGCGTATTAGCGCCCTCCCCCAGCATAGCGATGTCCAAGCGATGTGGCAGGACTTTGAAGATGATGGCGCTTTCAACGAAGTTGGCGAAAAGTTGAAAAAGGCAGAGCCTTCCAAACCCACTGAGCCAGGGCGCACTTGTTGCGGTGCTGTCAGCGCCAAAGTGACCCTGAAACCAAAAGAGCGCCGCACGGTTTCGTTCGTGTTGGCATGGCATTTTCCCAACCGCTACCGCACCCACCGTTACGGTTGGGCGCCCCTTTACGAATACCGCTACCGTTTGGGCAATCGCTACAATGCTTGGTTTACTAATGCCCGTGAAGTCGTCCGTTACTTCGTTGCCCACAGCGAGCGCCTTTACGAAGGAACGAAAGCCTTTGCAGATGCCTTGTGGGACAACTCGCTGCCTGACCCCATCAAAGATGCTGTTGCGTCCAATCTGGCAATTCTGCGCAGCAGCGTGGTGATGTGGCTTGAAGACGGCAACTTTTATGGGTTTGAAGGTGCGGATGCCTGTTGCCCGCTGAACTGCACCCATGTCTACAACTACGCCCAAAGCATCGCTTTCGTTTTTCCTGAACTGGAACGAACAATGCGGTTCGTGGAGTGGAAGGTGCAACAACATCCTGAGAAGGGCTACATTCCGCATCGCGTCATCGTCCCGTTGGACCTGCCCAGATTGTGGGAACGAGGCATCGGTGGTCCCTTCAACCCCGCTTTAGATGGCATGTTGGGCGCAGTGCTGAAAACTTACCGCGAGTTTCGTTTGAGTGGTGACAAAGCATGGTTGGCAGAGATGTTTCCCCATGTGGCGAAACTCTTGCAACACATCTTTGAGCAATTTGACCCTGACGGCGATGGTGTGATAGACGGCGAGCAACCCAATACTTACGACATCCACACCTTCGGCAGCAACACTTTCATCGGCACTTTGTATCTGGCAGCGGTGCGGGCAGCGGAAGTTATGGCGGAAATCGTTGGTGACGAATGGCGCAGTTTGCGGGACGAATGCCGACGACGGTTTGAGCGAGGACAGCAAGGCTACCTCCAACGCTGTTGGAACGGTGAGTTCTTCAT
>FWWM01013155.1_pt1 | contig 13493 bp, 13 predicted proteins | sample 2228351 | NCBI WGS metagenome assembly FWWM01 (sample SAMEA103939774, study PRJEB20133) | metagenome | reverse complement strand
GGGTTGAGCCAGCAAGGTTGGTCAGGCTGACCTGCTGAGGACGCTAAATGCGGTTTCCTTTTACGCGAACGACTCGACTGGAAGATCTTGGGGAACGCCGGTAATCGTTGACGACCTTAGCGTGGATTACCATCCTGCACTCGGGGTGAGAAACAGCGTTCCCGTTATCGGCTACTGGAACGGCAACAACGGCGACCAGCTTTACGTTCAAGCGGTTGACGCCAAGGGTGATACGTGGGACACGCCGAGAATTGTGGAAGGAACTGCGAACTACTCATCATATTCCTCAATGGTCTTTATTGGTGGAATACCCCATATCGCCTATCGGGACAACATCAGCTACGACCTTAGGTACGCCACGTTGGGATATTGAGGGAAGTGCAATAGGCTCACGGGAGCTTGCGATTTGCGCGTATTTGCGGTAGAAAGTTTAGACCGTGGCGGAATATCGTTTATACTTTTCGCAGTGGTGCTTGATGGTATAATCAAAGGGCAAGTGGGCTCTTAAGTTATCTTTCGTTTGTCATTGATGGAGAGAACTCGTGTCACCGAGAAAGCAAGGAATACCCCCGGAGCAGGTTAAACTGCTTCCAGGCGAGGCTATATTCAAAGTTGAAATTGGTAGGCTGAGACGTCCGTTTCCCTTCACCGGAAGCGCGGAGTATAGAAGCTCAATTGGAAGGTTCGTTCTCCTGCAGACTGAGTGGGGGAATGAGGTTGGCAGGCTGGCGGAGGAGTGGCACAAACCTAACCGGAACATACTTGGATCCATCGTTCAACTCGCGGACCGCTCTCACTTTGAGAGGGTTCTTGAAAACAAGAGGGAGAACGCGCTTTGTGAGGAAGTTTTCAAGAAGAGTGTAGCGGAGGAAAAGTTGAGTATGAAGCTTGTCGCGATTGAGCATTCCATTGACCTAACAAGAACTACGTTTTATTACACCGCGAAGGGTAGGGTGGACTTCAGGAATCTCGTGAAGGTTCTCGCTGGAAAGCTGAAGCGGAGAATTGAGCTTTTTCAAGTGGCGCAAAAGGACTCTTTCATTTGTTTCCCCACTATCGGAGTGTGCGGAAGGCAGGTTTGCTGTCAAAATACTCCTGAGCTATTTGACAAGCCGATTCCGAGCAGGTGCGCTAGGGTGCAGGGATTGGCTCATAGCCCTGAGAAGACCGCGGGCGTTTGCGGAAAGACGAGGTGCTGTCTCTTATACGAGATGGAATCCTACGAGGAGTTTCAGGGCTTTCTACGAAGGGAGGGGACTTGCTTCGTCCCCCGCGACGACGCGGAGAAATCCGTCCCTTGTGGCGGATGCAGGGTAAAGGTCCTTGATTGGAACGTTCCGTTGAATAAGGTGTTTCTCAGGAACGCAGAAAAGCCAAGGGGCGGTGCAGAAGAAACGATTGAGACGGAGATTGAAACGTTTGAATTGAGTCTTGAGGAATTGAAGAAGAACTTCGTCAGGGTGGAGTAGTGGATTGTAGCGGTAGCCACTAAAAAGGAAATAGGCGCTGTCGGATGGCTGAGAGTGAAGAGATTGAACGCGACTGACCTGGACAAATACTTACCTGCTTAAGGAGCCCGCGCGAATAGCCCGCGGATACTCGTAGACAAGGGGATGCTCCTAAATCCGCTGACCCTGGCGAGAGAGGACAGGATGGAGACTAGATCGGGCTGAACCGAAGTGAATTAAAGGCGGTTGTACAGGAAGTTCATTCTAGAGATAGCCTTTCGCACACGTTCCTGAAGATCCGGGGGTGCGAGTACCCTCGCGTGCTCACCGAAGGAAAGCACCCATCTTATAATGTTCTCAAACGTGTAAAGCTTAAAGGAGATCTCTAGGCTCCCGTCAGGCCTTTCCTTTATCTTTTGGGTCGGGTGGATGGGGCGCACTCTAATCCAGTGGGCGGCGTACTTATCAAACTCCACGATTACCTCCATCGGAACACTCATTCCTTTGAATAGCTGGCTTTTCTTCTTGTGCTCCTCAATGTTGAACTTAGGGTCGGGAGCGAACTTGGTGCCCGTGTATTCTATGGAGATTATCCTGTTTATCAGGAAATCACGATAATCCTGCTTCTCGTGGCAGAAGGCTACCAGGTACCAATTGTCCTTATAGTTGATTATGTAGTAGGGGTCGCAGGGCTTGTCCGTAATTGATGCCTTCTGACCTGAGAAGTACTTCAGCACTACTGATTCCCTGTTCTCAACCGCCTGAATGAGCGCGTCAAATATCGTTAAGTCCACCGACGGAAACGCGGGAACCTCCGCGGTAAGTATCTTCTCAAGGCTTGGAACGTCGTAAGTTACTGGATCGTCCAGAACTTTAATGAATTTCTCCATCGCGCTCCTTATAGAATCCCGGAAGGGTGAGGTTTCATACTTCTTTGAAAGCTCTTCCATCAGGAGGATAGAAACTAGCTCCCTACCGCTTATAGTCTTCCTTTTCTTTGGCTTTGGTTTTGCAAGGATGGAGGGGGTTGCCTGCACCGTTTCCGCTGTGCGATCCAAGTCTTCGCGGACAAGCACTTTACCGTCTTCCTTCTTAGCGGTTGCTTTTGATCTTGTTGAGGTTGTCTTCCGTCCAGGGGTCGCTCGGGAGGAGGAAAGCCTCTTTTGTCCATCCCCTGTAGGTTCTTCAATGGATGAGATTTCGCCGAATCGGTAGTTTGGGTCGGAGTAGTAGAAGCCCTGGCGATTGAGGTCGTACTCCAGCGGGGGGTTGTAGGTCTTCTTGAAGAACTCAATGTCCTTATAAGCGGTTGATGGCGCCACTTTGAACTCTTCCGCGACGTCCTCGGGCGTTGGGAAGGAACCTTCCGCTATGCGCTCGTGGAACCATTTCAAGCGAACAAGCTGACCATTTGACTTACGAGTTGATTTTTTAGTCATAAGCGCTTAACCCTCTTTCTCGGGTAACCTGAAACTAATGATTCTGTCAAAATTCCGCGGACCCGCAGAGCTACCTTTTCAGGCGAACCTAAACTTGCAGGTGAACCTAAACTTACATTTGTTCATTTCCTAAAAGCTTTTTGAGACTTAACTCTTCAGGCTATTTTCTTCATCAACCTAGGCGCAAGAATAAGATAACACTAACTTGGCGGTTTGTAAACCTTTTAGACTGTAAGACCAGGCTCAAATTAGGCGGGTATTTCCTGAAAGTAGATCATTGAGACCTGGCGAACTAGGCGCGACAGTTAACCCGTGAATTAACGATAAACGGTGTGGTCATACTTCTCCAGGAGCTTTCTTCTTTTAAGAGCTTTAATGTCTTGGGTAATGAAGTAAAGGGCGATTAGGATTGTACCTATGGAGGCGGAGGAGTCCGCAAGGTTGAATATGGGAAAGTCGTAGTTTACTACCGGTATTAGGACGTCTATGAAGTCAACGACTTCCTTCACTCTAAACCTGTCCACCAGATTTCCGATCGCACCGCCAAATATCAACCCTAGGCTCACCGCCAGGTATAGACGATGCCTGGCGAAGCGGTGGAAAATCCACCAGATGACCGCGGACAGAACCAGGGAAAGGATACCGAGCTGAATTGGATATCCGCGAAAGAGACCCCAGGCTATGCCGTTATTCGTGGTTAGGGTAAGCTTGACGTAATCTCCCAGGAGTTTAGGGGCGGAGGCGGGGGATGGAAACTCGTAGGGGAATTCCCAAAGATTCGTGAAATAGCGGAGAAAAAAGGCAAAACCTCCCCCGCCCGAGGGAGAGAGAAAGTAAACCGCCAGAGCCTTTGTGAGCTGGTCAAGGACGACTACAATACCTGCAAGGGCGTAAAAGGTTCTGCTTGAGGACACGTTGGTAAAAGCAAAGTTCTTCAGGCGACTCCTCTTTCAACCTCTTCAAGTTCGGACTGGCACTTATAGCAATACTTCGCCCATGGGATAGTATCAAGCCTAGCGCGGTCAATGGAAGCGCCGCAACGTTGGCAGATGCCGTAGTACCCGCCACCAATAGCGTCAAGAGCTTCCCGAATCAACGTCAGCATGCTCTCCAATTGGGCTACCAGGAGTTCGTCTTTCTCAATCTCGCTACTTTCAGTGATGAAGTCGGAATTCGGGTCGCCTGAATTTCGTTCAAACACTCTGTCTTCATCCAGGCTCTTTTTAATCTTCTTTCGGAGCCCGATTACCTGCTTATCAATCTGCGCGTGCTCCTTCTCCAGCTTCTGCCGATACTTTTCAATTTCCTTTTCTCTTATAGCCATTTAGCAATGCTCCTTTTTAGGGGAAAATAAATGTGCCTAAGCCGAATAGATAGTAGGCGTTGCGGCTAGTTAATATTTTAACTTCTTTTGCAGATTTTTCAAGTGCTTCCGCAACTTTTTCAAGGGTGAGATGCAAGTAGGCGGGTTCGTTGAAATTGCCTCTCATCGGTTCAGGGGTTATGAAGGGAGCGTCCGTTTCAACCAGTATTCTCTCTTCAGGCGTCTTCCTAATAGCGAGGCGAACGGAACGAGCATTCTTATAGGTGATATTACCCGCAAAGGAAGCGTAGAACTCGCGTTTTCTTAAGAAGTTGATGGTTCTCTTGGCTCCGTCAAAGCAGTGGAAGACTCCCCTTGCCTCCGGGAAGGATTCAAGGACTTCAATGATTTCCCTGCCCGCGTCAACGTTGTGAACGATGATGGGAAGGTTCAGCTCGCAGGCGACCCTTACCTGCGAGGCGAATACCTCCGCCTGCCTCTCCTCAAGCGCTGAGCAAGAGTTCTTATCCGATGCGTTTCTCCTGTGCCTGAAGTCCAAGCCAATCTCACCGATCCCTACGAGCTTCGGATGCGGGTAAAACGTGCGAATGCACCTCTCGGCGGAATCGCTGGTGTAGTCGGGCTCAATCTCCAATGGATGAATTCCAACCGCGAAGTGCACTTCCTCAAAACGCTCCGCCAAGACTCTCGCGCTGTGGGCGGTTTCCGCATTTATCGCGGGGACGATAATTTTTTCAACACCGTTCCCCTTAGCGCGCGCGATAGCCCCTTCCACGTTTTCCCCGAGTGGAGACATATACAGGTGGCAGTGAGTATCAACGAGCATCGTGAAATTAGGTCAGTCCTTATCCGCAGGCTCGGATAGATAGTATAATCGGATTCTAAGACCGTGTTAGGCGAGATGAAGATGTTAAGGTTGAGCGGGCGTTTCGTATGGATACTAGTTGCGCTTCTGACCATCAGTGCCTGCACGGATGCCGGTAAGGAAAGGCGGAGACTCTTCAACGCGTTTCCAATAATCGGTTGGACGGAGACGAGAGTTATTAAACTGAAGGTTCTTCAGGCAAAGGAGATTACCCTCAATCGCGTTGAGTTGTTATCCGAGGAACAGCCTGAGGCAGTAATGACTGGGCCGACGAGGTTTTCTTTCATTCGCAACTTTGCGTCAAGAGAAGGATTATCAATCGACATTGTTTCCATTTCGGACCAAGCTGAGGCAGAGGAGTGGAAGGTGGCATACATCAACTTTTCTTTGCCTCCATCAGGGAGCCCAGCGGGCAACTTTGAGTTAATCAACGGCGTGATTCTGGGAAGTAGCACCTATGAAGAGGTTATCCAGCAGATTGGAAGTCCAAACAAGGTGGGCAACCAGTACTCCAAGGAGCTAACTCTCATTTACACCCTAAAGGCTAAGGATTATCCGAGGATCTATCTGAAGTTCAACGAAGGGGGCGTACTGGAAGGGGCTACCTTTCTAGGCGAGATTTTTTAGCAGGCGTGAGAGTAGAGTAAGAAGTCGGTGGGAAAAATCTTCGTTGTGAGACGACTCGTCTGCGGGTTATCATTTATCTGTATCATTTGACTTTGCACCGGCCTGTCTCTATAATAGTATTGAAGAGTCGGGGATAGGCGGTGGCGAGCTTACAAAACCCGCCCTTCTGCCCGACGCAACGTTTCCAAGGGGTGAAACATGGAGTGGCTAAGAAAATTGATGCTGTCTCCCACAGCTTCAAGAATAATCAAAAGCGCTTTACTGTATCATTCCTTGCGCGGCTACGCGATCAAGTACTCTTCGTCCCAGATGGCACGAGGCTTCAAGAGACCCGACGCCTTCGTTCCTCCCGAAGCGGTTATGAAAGATAAGCGAGATCTGGTCGTCGCAATGCTGACTAGCATTGACCGCGGACTAAGTAGAGGACTCATTTCAAGGGACTACTGGAGCAGGTTTTTCGATGCATTCGCGCTGATGTTCGTTCGCGGGTATCCGAAGGTTAAGGAATTCCGCGAAAGACATGGGATTGAACCACCAGGCTTCGTAACTATCAGCCCAACGCATTTCTGCAACCTGAAGTGTGATGGTTGCTACTCCACAAGCTCTTCCGCACAGAGGGAAAGGCTAGACTACGAGGTTTTCTCAAGGATCATCCGGGAGCAGAAGGAGCTTTGGGGCAGTCACTTCACGGTTATATCAGGCGGGGAGCCCTTCGTTTACAGGGATGCAGGCAAGAGACTAACGGACATCTTCCGCGAACACAGGGACTCATTCTTCCAGATTTACACGAATGGAATGCTGATAACTGAAGAGGTGGCGCGGGAGCTTGCGGAATGCGCCAACGCAACGCCCGCAATCTCGGTTGAAGGATTTGAAAAGGAAACTGACGACCGAAGGGGTAGGGGAGTTCACAGAAAGATTCTCCGCGCGATGGAGAACCTGCGCAAGGCTCAGGTTCCTTTCGGCATATCGGTGACCGCCACAAGGAAAAACATAAATCTTCTGTTGGAAGACAAGTTTTGGGATTACTGGTTTGAAGAGGAGGGAGCGCTTTACGCCTGGCTTTTCCAGTATATGCCGATAGGCAGGGCATACACCCTGGAACTTATGATTACGCCGGAAGAAAGGCTGAGGAGCTTTGAAATGACATGGCGGGAGATAAGGGAGAAGAAGCGATTTATTGCGGACTTCTGGAACTGCGGGACCGCCAGTAATGGCTGTATCTCCGCGGGCGTCAGGGGCGGTTATATGCATATTGACTGGAACGGCGCGGTTTGCCCCTGCGTGTTTGTTCCTTACTTTCAGGACAACATAAAGGACGTTTTCGCCCGCGGAGGGTGCCTAAATGAGGTGCTCTTTAGCCCACTCTTCGTCGGCATTCGTCAGTGGCAAAGGGATTACGTCTATGATAGGGAGCCCTGGGAGATGGGAAACGTTATCGCAACTTGCCCTTACCGGGACCACTACGATTTTATGCATTCACTACTAACTGATACCTGCGCGAAGCCGGAGGACAAGGAAGCGCGGGTTGCTCTCGCCGATGAGGAATACAGAAAGAGGCTAATTGATTACGGAAGGAGATTTCAGGCTGAAACGGAGGGTATCTGGAGGACGCGTTACCTGGGAAGTTGTAAGCCCGCGAGTATCGGGGAGGTTTCGCATTCAGACGATGAATGTGCCAGCTGGTTTGCTACTCGGGCAGGAGCTTTACGGGATTGCGTTTCAAGGCTGAGTTCCTTGTTCTTCAATTAGAAGGTTTGCGGAGTCGTTCCGCACGTTAGATATTTTCAAAAAATCTCAGGAGGCTCAAATGGCTAAGGTCAAGTTACTTTCCCGCGCTGACGTGGAGAAACTTCTCACGATGGAGGAGGCTATAAGCTCGCTGGAGAGCGCCTTCGCTGAACTCTCACAGGGGCGGGCGGAAATGCCGCAGAGAACACCGATAAGAAATGCGGACGCGACTGGCGTAGTGCTTTTTATGCCTGCCTTTATTCCCAGACTTTCTGCGCTTGGAACAAAAGTCGTATCCGTGTTTAACGATAATCCCGCGAAGCATAATCTTCCCGCGGTTCAGGGAATCGTCGTTCTCATAAATCCTGAGAACGGCTCACCGTTAGCCATTATGGATGCGAGTTACTTAACTGCGGTGCGGACGGGAGCGGTATCAGGAGTTGCCACCAAATTCCTAGCCAGAGAGGACGCACAGACTCACGTGCTCCTCGGTAGCGGGGTTCAGGCGAAAACTCAAGCCTGGGCGGTGGCGACGGTTCGGAAGTTGAAGGAATGCCTGGTTTACTCAATAGATCCGGAGGAGAAGAAGATTGCGTTCTGCGCAGACGTTGAATCCCTTACAGGCGTCAGAACAACTGTTGCGGAGGATGCGGAAGGTGCGGTGAGGAAGGCGGACATCCTGACGCTCGCAACGTCTGCACGAGAACCGATAATAAATGGCGACTGGATAAAACCGGGCACCCACATTAACGGCATAGGTTCCCACGCGCCCTCTATGCGCGAGATTGACGCGGACACCCTGCGTAGGAGTAAGGTGATTTGCGATAGCCTGAGAGCCTGCCAGGCGGAAGCTGGCGACCTGATCATCCCCGCTGAGGAAGGAAAATGGGATTGGCGCAAAGTCTACGCTGAACTCGGACAGCTCATAACGGGAGAATTGGTAGGTAGAGAGAATGATGACGAGATTACGCTCTTTAAGAGCGTGGGGCTCGCGATTCAAGATATGTCCACCGCTGCGCTCGTTTATGGAAAAGCCTCAGAAAACGGGTTAGGCGTGGATTTTGAGCTTTAGTACCCGCGTTTTATGTAGAGGACTGTAATTCTTCCGACGAGCTCAAATGATTAAGACTACAATGTATGTAACATAACTATTATTATGTCGTGTAACCTGGATGAGTGATCTGGCGGGGGTTTCTACGGCGTTTATTTGGGCTGGGGGAATAAAGGGAGATATTCCGCTATCTTTCTCCTACCCTTTGGACGTTCTTACTTCAGCGTGTGAGAAATGGTGATTTCCACGCTATTCTGTATGGGTGGAGGGATGTTGCCTTGTTCGTCCCGTTCAATCTCGCCTTTCTTAATTTTCTCAGCGTATTCGTGCATACTGATAGCGGTTTCAGATTGTCCGACCAGGATCTTGATCGTTATTTTTCCGTCCTCGCTGATGTACTGCTGCATAAAGGAGGCGGGCGCATTGACATTGATGCTCTGGCGAAAGCTGTTTTGGAGCAGAAAGTTGTTAAGGCTTTCCCTTAGGTCGTAGGGAGTTGAGGCGGTATCGTATTTGAGCGTGATGACTTTTATGGGGACGCCTACGCTACTGGTATCCTCAGTTTCGGTGCGCTTAACGTCGGTGTCCGCGTGCTTCGTAAGCTCAGGGATTAGGAGTGATACGATTTCGGAGGGCTTAGGTCCCTTTTCACAGGATGTAACTACGCCCACGCCTAGAACTAGGACAATGAGAGCCGGGAGAAACCGCGTGTGCCCTATCCTTTTCGTAACGAACGTGCAGGGTAGACTACTGTTCAATTGGTTCTTCGGACGCATCAGTATATTCTCACATAATGGACCATCCAACACGCTAGGCGAGTTAACAGGTAAAGCCCCTGGGCATAGACGCAACTCGCCCTGCCCAAATTCACCGTAGTTGACGGTGCCTACCGGGGGCCGGACTCGAACCGGCACGGGATTACTCCCAGTGGATTTTAAGTCCACTGCGTCTGCCATTCCGCCACCCCGGCTTATTCCCAATCCTAATTATACAAAGAGATGGGATGCGGAGTTGCTGGACTTTAGGAATGACGCGGATGTGGGCGAAAAGAAATCTTGAATAGGCTAAAGGTTCTATTGGCTGAAGCCCAAACGTTTACTCATCCGACACAGTCGGTAGCGAGGCGTCCTCACAACAAGAATCAGGTGTGCGCGCAGACCCATTGTTCCGCAAGGCATACCCACGACCAAGGGAAGTTAGTCCCTGTCCCTGAGTCTTCTGCGTCTAAGGCGAGGCTTCTTCCCGCCTGCTCTCTTTGCTTCAACGCTTCTCTTGAGGTCAACGAGGTTTTCCTCGCTCATCCGCTTGAATATCTTCATCATATCCTCAAAGGTGTTCGCCCTTGAGAGTAGCTGTTCGTCAAGATTGAAATCAAGTTCAGGCGGTTCACCCGAGAATGCTTCCGGAACCGGGAGCGCGGGCTCATCAGGTTCTAGCATATCCTTGGGGATAATCGTGTAATCAAGGTTTTCGGCTTGCTTAAGGGAGCATTCAATTCTTCCGTCGTCCGAGATGGAGAGGACTTTCACTTTGACCTTTTGATTCGGACGAACCTTCTCTCTAATGTCCTGAATGAATTCGTCACTTATCTCGCTTATGTGGATTAAGCCTTTCTTGCCCTCTTCAAGCCAGACGAACGCGCCAAATCCGCGGATTTCCGCAATTCGTCCCTGTATGACATCGCCAGTCTTTATGGCCAAATGTTATCACTTCCTTCCTTTCTGTAGTTAATAGAATTTAAGCAAAAACTACGATCGTAGATATTCTACCACGAAACTTAGTAAATTTCAACTAGTCAAGGGGAGAAATCTTCTAGCACCCATTTCAGCCTTGACGTTCCATATTGAATATCAGGGTGACCATTTGCCATCTATAATAGATGGCGGGAAGAAGAGCGTGCGACGTAAAACCCGATTAGTAAGGATACTGGATAAATACCTGTTCTTGGAAGCGTTTTCGCTTTACCTCATTGGCGCATTCGGTTTTCTAGGCTTCTTGATAGTTAACCAGCTATTCCTAGAGGGTGACAGGCTTCTAAACCCCAACTTTCCGACTAGGGAGATCTTGAAGCTCGTGTTTCTCAACATTCCCTACTTCCTCACGCTGACTATACCGGTCGCGGTCTTGTTTGCCACCCTGATGAGTATGGGCAGGCTGGCTAAGGATAATGAGATTTATGCGTTCTTCACAAATGGCATCCACCTGTATCGGCTTTTCGTGCCATTCTTCATTCTCGCGACCGCCAACGTCGTCTTGGAATTCTACGTAAGCGAGGCTTGGGTTCCAAAGGCGAACGCTATGGCGGAGGCTGTTTACACGAAGTACCCGTACCTAAGGGAGCAGGAGACTGAGGAAGCTGATCCGATTATTGTGAGGTTGCCGAACGGGAACTTCCTCGCGTCCTCGTTTTTGGATAAGAAGAGCGGGGCGGTATTCCACGCGGTTTACGACAATCTCACATCTTCCGCGGAAGGTGGAGGTTCCGAAGCGGAAAAAGGCACTGAGGAGAGCGCCAAACCGGTGACCGCGAATACCGCAAACGGAAAAGAAAGAGAAGTTGAGAGGTCACTCGCGTCGGCGCAGATTCGCGATGGCGACTTGAGCGTGGATGGGCGGACGCATCCTGAAAATGCGGTTAAGGCGTCAGGTGAAACAATGTTGCCTGGCGAGAGGGAAAAGGATGAGGCGGTTGAGGAATTTGCAGGCTCCAAAGCGCAGGGTTCTCCCCTACCCTCCGGGAAGGTCTCCTCAAGTCCAGGGACGCCCAAGGATGGGACCGCGGACAAGGGTAGTTCCGGAAAGCAGTCGGTTGGCCCACGTTCACAGGCGGACGCGGAGAAGTTTGATGAGGAATCCTCGGATGGGAACAAAGTTAAATTAAACGTTTCGCCTCTCTCTCGTGAGATTTATTTCGCGATGAATGCGCAAGTGGAAGGCGAGAAACTGACCGCGGGTAGGCTTTACTCCTATGAGGTTGAGAACGACGGCTTAGTGAGCAAAAGGGAACAGCGGTCTAACCTTCAGCTCTACCTTGGGTTGCCCTTGGGTAACCTTTACAGCACCATAAGGACGCCAGAGCAACTTTCAAGGGAGGAACTTCAAAGACAGACCGAAGTCAAACGCCAAATCGGGCTGAATCCTGCCAAGGATGCCACTGATTTCTACTTGAAGTACAGCTTGCCCTTCGCGTCGTTGTTCCTCGCGCTGGTGGGGGTTCCGCTTTCATTGAGAGCGCCCAGGGATGAGCGACTGCTTGGGCTGGTTTTCATTTACATTCTCGGTACAGGCTATTACTTTGTTTACTTCGTGTCAAAGCTGATGGGATATAACGAGATTCTACCCCCGTTTTTAGCAGCGTGGATGCAGAACATAGTTTTCTTCGTGATTGGAATCGCGATTTTTGCCTTTAGCAGAAAATGATTTTCCTCAAAAGATTCTTTGCGACTCTTGCCAATATTGTTGGCGTTTCCCTACGGCGTGTTGCGGTCTTTTTTGGGGGGAAGTTAGTCCGCAAGGGAGTCTCCAGGAAGTATATAGGTAGACCCTTTAGGGGAGAAGGTGGTGAAGCCAGGCGTCGTCAAAGGGGACGGGGAATGGCGCGAGGGATGATTGAGCAGATTCGGCATTTCAAGGATTGGGCGATTCACATTAGGTGGAAGCTTTTGATCATTGAACGTTACGTATTCCGCGAAGTGTGGGGCAGTTTTCTCCTTGGCATCGTCGGCTTCACAGTGTTTATGATTATCACCTCAATCTTTACCCTGGGAGACAAGATCTTCGGCAAGCACATACCCTTGTTCACGGTGCTCAAGGTTATGCTTCTGGCTACGCCCGCTTACCTGGTGCTGGCGGTACCGGTGGCGAGCCTGTTTGCCACCATAATGGCAATGACGCGCCTAGGTAGGGATAACGAGGTTACAGCGATGTACACGACCGGCGTAAGCTTGTATAGGGTTTTCCTGCCGTTTTTCGCACTTGGCATATTTTCCGCGTTGGCTTCATTTTTCACCTACGAGTACATCGTCCCGAGAAACAATAGAGAATTCAAGAACACCCTTGCGGTGTTCTGGGAGAGTCAGGTAATTGACTACCTGAAACCTGGAATAGTGATTAAGGCTCCGGATAAGAAGTACTTCTTCATTGATCGCGTGGACAAAGAAAAGGGGATAATTTACAACATCAGAATCTACGACTACGGCGAAGGAAGGAGTTTCCCGAGACTCTTCCTTGCGGATACCGCGCGGATGGAAAGTGGGTTTATGAGGCTTGAAAATGTGAGGGTTTATGAGCCACAAGAGCGGAACGGTTCATCCATTGTCAGCGCGGTGACGCCAACCACGAAAGTTGATATAGCCAGGCGCATACGTGAATTCACAAGCGAGGATGCCCCCCAAGAGCTTTCTACTAAAGACCTTAGAATGCGAGTGGAGGAAACAAGAAGACAACTAAAGTATCAGCAGGAACCAAGCAGGATTCAACAGCTCAAGTATCAAACGGACGTCACGGAGTACTACTTCAAGTATGCCATCCCCTTTGCAAGCGTCGTTCTGGTGTTGGTGGCGGTTCCGCTCTCAATTAGAGGACCCAGGGAGGAAAGGAACCTCGGTCTGATTCTAACGTTTATAGTAGTGATGAGTTATTACGCGCTATTTTTTGCCTGCAGGACTCTAGGCTATCTGGGATATGTGCCTGGGGTCGTTGCCGGCTGGTTACCAAACGTCGTATTTATTTTCGGAGGCACCTACTTACTTCTGCGGGCGAGGAAGTGACCCCGCTCAGGAAGTTGCGCGTAATTTTGAACCAACCGCGCAACCTCGGGTAGAATAGAGGAAGGATGGAGAAAACAGGTGGGCGAATCTGGGCGATATTCGCGGTAGCCATCGCTGTGCTTATAACGTCAACCTGCGGAGGGGCACGGCAACCTACTCTCCAATCTGGCGCCCCTGACGTCCTCGTCGGGGCTAAGGGCACGCCCAAGACGGACCTGATCCAGCAAAGACTTGACACA
>FWWM01013154.1_pt1 | contig 13493 bp, 11 predicted proteins | sample 2228351 | NCBI WGS metagenome assembly FWWM01 (sample SAMEA103939774, study PRJEB20133) | metagenome | reverse complement strand
AGGCAAATCTCTTTTCTTCAACCATCTAAGCCTTAATGCATTGATTTTTATAAATCCTTCGGCATCTTTTTGATTATATATCTGGTCTTTTTCAAATGTTGCAAGCTCTTGGCTATAAAGAGAATAAGGAGATTTTCTACCTACTACAATGCAGTTTCCTTTGTAAAGCTTAAGCCTTACTGTGCCAGTGACGTTATTTTGAATCTCGTCAATCATTGTCTGAAGAGTTTGTCTTTCTGGTGAAAACCAGTAGCCGTAGTATATCAACTCTGAATATTTCGGAATAAGGCTATCCCTTAAATGCAATATCTCCCTGTCAAGAGTAATGGACTCAATAGCTCTGTGTGCAATGTGAAGCACTGTCCCGCCCGGTGTCTCATAAACACCCCTTGATTTTATTCCCACATATCTGTTCTCAACTATATCTATCCTTCCAATTCCATTTTGCCCAGCAATTTCATTAAGATTTTTAAGTAATTCAGAAGGGCTCATTTTCTCTCCATTAATAGCAACTGGATTACCTTTCTCGTAATCAATCTCTATGTAAACAGGCTTGTCAGGTGCTTTCTCAGGAGGCACAACCATTGTGTACATATCAGCTGGTGGCTCACTCCATGGGTCCTCAAGTATACCACCTTCGTAACTTATGTGGAAAAGATTTCTATCAATGCTGTAAGGCTTTTCCTTTGTTGCCTGCACAGGAATTTTATGCTTTTCAGCATATTCAATAAGAGAACTTCTTGAGTCAAATTCCCATTCCCTCCAAGGAGCAATTACTTGAATATCAGATTTAAGGGCATAGTATGTAAGTTCAAATCTTACTTGGTCATTACCCTTTCCTGTTGCACCATGAGCAACAGCTTGAGCTCCTTCTCTAATGGCTATTTCAATCTGTTTTTTTGCTATTAAGGGTCTTGCAATTGATGTTCCCATCAAATATCCAGATTCATAAACTGCATTAGCCCTAAGCATCGGAAAAACAAAATCCTTTACAAACTCCTCTTTTAGATCTTCAATATAAACATTGGACGCGCCTGTTGCAATTGCTTTTTTTCTTATCTCTTCAAAATCCTCCTCCTGTCCAATATCTGCACAAAAAGCTATCACTTCAGCATTATATTTTTCCTTTAGCCATTTGATTGCCACAGAAGTATCAAGACCACCTGAGTATGCCAAAACAACCTTTTTCATCTTTCCTCCATAAAAATAAATTTTTAAAATTTATTTTAACAATTTTTGCCTGCTTTAATGATAGTTGTAAAATATGCAAAATAGATAGAAATCCAATAATTACTACAACAATTTGAAATGTAAGTGTTTTGTGCTGTCATTGCTTGTCTCACCGAAGGTGAGGGGTGGCAATCTCTCTTTTTACTTTTTACGTCTCACGTATTACGTTTACGAATGTTTAGAGATTGCTTCGTCGCTGATGCTCCTCGTAATGACAGGTTAACAAAATTTTTGTATAAAATCGCTCAATTTAGATATAAAATTGAATACCCACACAAAGAACAATTAAACTAAATTATGCATTTTGAAAAAATAATAATTCAGAAAGCAGACCTTGATACATGTCTTACTGCATATATTTGTGGAGTATGCAGAAATGATAAAGTCTTCTTATATACAAATAATGCATCCGATGAGGAAATATACAACCCGTCAATCCTTTGTATTGAGGCAGGAGGCTCAGGATTGGTTGAATATAACAACTTTGACCATCATGACACAGAAAATTATTATCCCCCAGCGTGTCTTCAGGCATACAAAAAGCTCATTGGATACGATGAAAAGATTGATAATCTTATTAGATATGTATGCCTTGTGGATGAGGGAAAACCAATTGAGCCACCAGTGTTTTTTCCATCTCTGTCAAATGTATTTTCCGGAATGCTTCTTGTAGAGAAAAATCCACTTGAACAGTTTTTTAAAGGAATTGAATTGATATCAAAGTTTATTCAGTTAAAGCTTGATCCATTTCAAAAAGTGCCCGAATATAAAGAATGGGAGCCTTATATTCAGACAAAGATTAAAAATAATGAAAAATTAAAACAGTCGCTTCGTGATGTTTTGCTTTTTTACACAAACAAAGGCAGGAAAGCTGGATTTCTTAAGACAGAGGCTATTGGTGGAGCTGAGGCAATTTATTCAATGGGGTGTGATATTGCTATATTGTATAATCCTTCGTTTTCAGAAAACTCCACTTCAAAATTCACTATTGCCTCAAGGAATGTAAATGTCTCGGCATTGCTTTCAGTGATTAGCTCTATTGAAAGCGGGTGGGGAGGAAGAACAAACATTATTGGTTCACCAAGAGAAGGCACATCAATAAAGCCTGAATTTTTGATTGAGATTGTAAAGAAATATCTGTAAAATTGCATCTAAAACTTTTTAAAAGTTTTTCCTGATAAGCATGCAAAGATTTAAAAAATCAAATATTTGTAATAACCCAAAAATAGAGATAAAGATCCAAAAAGTTGTTATAAGAGGTTGAAAATTAAGTATTTTTTGCTGTCATTGAAAGGAACTGCCACGCCTTCGGACTGCTAAGCAATCTCGCTTTTTTCTTCCAATAGAGATCACTTCGGCACCTAAAGGTGCCTCGTGATGACGGAAAGGGAAGTCATTGCGAGGAAAGAAATCCCGAAGCAATCTCGTCTTTTAATTCTTGATTAAGTCTTGTTATAAACTGCTTCACCCTAGATTGCCATGCTATCGCTCGCAACAGGGGGGTTCGCTTTGTTTAAAAATTAAGAAACATTTCTGAAACGTTTCTTTTGATGAATTTTATATGAATGGTTTGGAAAAATAAAAATAAAACAAATAAGAAGGAGGTTCTGTATGGTTTTATCCAAATTAAGTTCCTTTAAAAAAGGACTATTTTTCTGTCTAATTATTGTTTTTGCTTTTCAGATGACAGGTTGTGCACACATGCTAACAGCAATTGAACATTCGAGCTTACAGACAAAAGTTAAAATGACAGACACAATTTTTATTGATCCTGTAAAACTTGCAAAGGCAAAGACTGTGTTTGTTTCTGTCAGAAACACATCAGAGATGCAGGAGATTGACTTTGGTAATATGCTTAAACAGAAATTCATGGCAAAAGGCTACACTATTACAGATAATCCTGATGAAGCAGACTATATAGTAATTGCTAATGTCCTTTATATGGACTATTCTAAACAGACAGGAACATACGAGTTTGGTTCAGTAGGGGCAACTGCAGGAGCATTAGCAGGCGGATTTTTGGGTAGAGGTTCCAGCACATCTAACTTAACTGGCAGTATTGCAGGTGGGATAGCAGGTGGACTAATTGGCGGTCTTGGAGGTGCTTTAATTGGTAGTGCTATTAAAGTTGAAACTTATGCGGGTATAGTAGATGTTGAAATAAGGGAAATGGCAGACAATGCAGTAACAGGAAAACTTGTAACAAATGCACCACAAGGTTCTGCTACCACATTGCAGACTGAACAGAAAGTAGAGACAAATTATCAGACATACAGAACAAAAATAATTGCAACAGCACAGAAAACTAATCTTGACAGAACAGAAGCAGCACAAGAAATTTCAGATAAGATTAGCACACAGATTGTAGGGATGTTCAATAAGTAACCAAAGAAAGAGAAGGTGAAAGATATGTTTAAAAAAGTTCTAATATTATTTCTTTTTTTCTCCTATCTATGCAATTGTCTGGATGTGCAGCTGTAGCAGGTGGGATAGCAGGTGATATAATAGGAGGAGCTACTAATTTGATGTTAAAACCCTTTGAGCAAGAGTCATCTCAAGCAGAAATAGAACAGTCTCTTAAACAGATTGAACAGGCAAAAAAAACACTAAAACAGTTAGAGTTTGAAGAAAATAAAACCAGGCAAGAGACAGAAAATTGAGCACAGAAATGCAAAATATCATTTTTTTGAACAAACAAAAGGGGGCATTGGCCCCCTACCTCCTATTGTAATACATTCCATTCATGCTCTTTTTTGTATTCTAATTATTTTTTCCTTTTAATTTGAAATCAATGAGTGTCCGAAATAATAGATTTATTCCTCTTTGCTTTGTTCGGAGTCGGAATGACAAAGTCAGTAATAACAACAATTTGCTGTTATTTCGAGGAGCAAGCCCCCTTCACCACTCATTGCGAGGGACGAAGTGCTGAAGCAATCTCGTCTTTTACTTTTTACGACTTACACCTTACTAATTCTCAGAGACTGCTTTTCCACCTCGGAGGCTCGAAGTTACTTACGATTGAGGCAATGCATGCTGTCACTTGCAATAGGAAGGCTCGCAATTACTCTCTTTTAGTCATCACAAGGCTTGTGAAACAAGCTGAAGTGATCTCGCTTTGGTCGTTGGGTGATTGCTACGCTATCACTCGCAACAGCTGCTTGCATTGACAAAGTGCTATCTCTTCTTTTGTAAATAGAAATTTTGCTTGACTGTAGATGATAGATTATGCTATAAATTCAGTTTAAGAAAATGGGAAAGTATTATTTTTCTTTTCAATTTTCTGGAATTCAAAATGCCATTCTAAGGAATGACCGCCTTTAGTCAATTGCTGGAGTCAGTCACATTATTTCTGATTTAAATGAACTTAGAATGCGTAATATCGTTAATAATTATAATGGACAGATTATTATTTCAGCAGGTGGAAAGTTAACCGCTACTTTTGAGGATATTAATTCTGCATCATTGGCAAGAGAAGAAGTTATCAAGTTGGTTTCAACAAATTTGCCAATGTTAGAATTTCAATGTTCAGAGATTGTGGAAGACACTGAATATTCAAAAGCTTTTAACAGGGAAAACGGTATTAAAACTCAGCTTTCTGAATTAAAAAGAAGGTGCAGAGGGTATGGTTATACATATAATCCACTTTTTTTGATGTGTAGTGAATGCGGAGAATATCCTGCTGAAGTAGCTGAGAAATATGAGAAAGAAGAGACTTTCCTGTGCAGAATATGTTCCACCAGCAAGGAGCACTCAAAAATTAAAGTTAAAGAAATGTTAAACAAGCCTGATGAGAGACTTACATCCGTAAAACGGATATATAAAAGATATTTTCAGCAGTTTTCTTCGCATGAACTACCTGAAATTCCTTTTAATTTTGAAAATCTTTTTCATAAAAAATCAGATTCAAATGAAAAGCAGATGCTTGCGGTATGGTGCTCTGATGTAAACAATATGGGTGAGAAACTCTCAGTTCTTTTTATTTTTGAGGATAAGCAATCAAGTGAAATATTTGAAAAAATAACTGATTTTAACATTCGTTTTGTAAGTGGAGCCTTGATTAAAACATTCGGGACATCTACAGTGGAATCATAGGATAAAGAAAAAGGGATAACAAAATACATTCCTTTCAGAATAGTAATCGGCGGAGGGGATGACCTTTGCATTGTTATGCCATACGACTATATTTTAAAGTTCACAATTGAACTTTCAAAAAGTTTTAATAAAATTCTAAAAGAAGAGATTGAAAAAGATAGAAATTTTCCGCTAAATTTTGAGTTTCTTCAAGAGAAAGCCAATAAAGAACTCAATCCTCACAGTTTCGGAGGAGGCTTTGTTGTAGCACCCGTGCATACTCCTTTTAGAAAAATCTTTGAACTTGCTGAAAAACTTCTAAAGGAAGCTAAAAGAAGAACCGAAAGAAAGGTAAACAGTGTTAACTGGCGTGTGCTTTCAACTGATGAGGAAAGCATAATTGAAAATCTAATTCCCTTTGACAAGCCATTGCCAATAGAAAAAGGCTCTTTCCAGCAATGGCTTAGCTTTGAAGATTATTATGACATGGTTGATGAATACAAAGAATTTTCAAGTTCTCACATACATCAAATAGTAGAAAAAGCTATTAATATAACAATGGAAATTGATGACAAAGTTGAAAGAGGTAAAAAGCTTGAGAAATTTCTTAAAGGAATGCCTGCTGCATCGGCAGATAAAAATTCTTTGCATAATAAACTAATTCTTGATGAAAGATTAAAGGACGAAGGATTTATAGATTTATCAAGACTTTTTACACTTTTTGAACTTATAAGGCTGAGTAAATGCAGGAAAGAGGCTTAAAAGTTTGCAAGTTTAAACTTCAGATTGAGGCTAAAGGATACTGGTTTACTGCTGGTGGAGAAAAGGGTTCGTTTGGATATTATCCCCATCTGAAAGAAATCGTTGATGGCGTTGAATATCCAGTATATCCTGATACTCAGATTCACGGAAATCTAAAATCTGCAGCATTCTTCTTAAGCAGACTTTTGCCTGAAGAGTATCCTTATTCATTTGTCTCTTATGTATTTGGCGATGAAAATAAAGAGCTTGAAAGAGTTAGAGAGCCTTCAAAAGTTTTTGTCACAGACCTTGTTTTGACTAATAAAGAAAAATGGAGTCATGATAGATTTCAGCTTAAGTCAAGAATTTCTGTTTCCGAGAATAGAAAAGTAGAAGAGCACATGCTTGTCACATTTGAAACAGCTTATCTTGAAGGTTTAAAACTTGAAAGTGACATTTATATCTACGGTGAATTTACAGATAAAGAGTTTGAAAAAGCAAAAAATCTATTGAAACATTCAGCCAGTTATTTAGCAGGCTTTGGAGCTTTTCGTTCAAGAGGATATGGAAGATTTAAAACCGCAAGCCTAATTGATGAAGATTTAAAGCTTAATAATTCTATAACGCAAGGGGAAAAGTTTTTAGTTAAACTAAAATCACTTGTGCACTTCAGAAATCGGCAGATAATTCCCGGCACAGAGCAAACGCTGAAATCTGAACCTTTCATCTCATCTGAAAAATTGAAAGCATGGATAGCAAAGGGATATAACGCTTGTTTCCATAAATGGCTTGATATCACTGAAATAGAAGGCGCCAAAATATCTTATCTTTATCCTGCAATACCTCAGACAAATCTTCCAACTTATCCAGTTCCCTTTACTACATTAAAAGATGAAGAGGGGAAAATATTTGATACAGGACTCAAAAAATTTGATGAACCTGAGGAAAACATCTTTCCTCCAAAAACAAAAACCCTTTCTGAAGAATACTACATAACGAATTCAGAAAAGCCTGTTGTCTACAAAGTGCCTGTTCATCGCAGAATTAGAAACAGCCTTGATGAATATTTTAGAACCCTTGAAAAGGGCGGATTAATTATGCAGGAATTTATTCCAAAGGGAATAGAATTTATAGGTACATTAGAACTTAACACTTCAGCAAAAGAGCAAATAATCAAACTAATTACTGAATATCCTGTTCTTATAAAAGGATGTATTTTTGAAGCTACATTACTGCCTTATCAAGAACAAGCATACTCCTCTGGACTTTATTTTGCAGCAAAGGACATATACTTTAATCCTGAAGACAAGCTTATAAACAAAGACAACAAATTCAAACTTGCAACTTCTCGCTCATACAACACCACATTGAATAGGCAAAGAAGACCTAAAATTGTAATTCAGAAAGGCTCTGTATTAACAATAAATGATAATTTACGGGAAAAGTTCAAAGATTCAGTTCTATTTTGGAAGGGCTCTGGAATCAGCAATATAGAGGAATTCAAAGAGCAATTAAAAGAAAAGCAAAAAATAAAAGAAAAGAGAGAAGATGAAAGAATGAGAAAATTAATAGAAAAGCTTAATAAAGATGGATTTAAAAAAGCCCAAGCTGGATTTTTAAGAGGATTTTTAAATGAGAAAATTGATGTTGAATATCTTAAAAAGCTCACGCAGGACAGAATTGAAAAATATCAAAGGAAAAATCTTAACGGCTTTAAGGAGCTTTATAGCTTACTTAAAGACTATCTTGACAGAAATGACAAAGACAATATGCGCAAGTTTATCAGAGATTTGCTTGAAGAATTAAATGCTTTATGGTGGGATGAAAAGAAAAAATGAAAAGCTTTAAATATGCATTAAAATTTAAATGCCAATTTAAGACAGCAACACCTCTTATGATTCGCTCAGGCTTTGAAGGTGAGTTTACAGACTCATCAATTGAGAAAACTCCCGATGGCAAACTCTACATTAACGGATATGTCTGGGCAAGTCTTATAAGAAGGGCTTTGTTAAGGATAAAAGGTGCAGATGAGCTATCATCTGAGATTGGAAAATATGACGAAGAAGACAAAAAAGGTGTCTCACCACTTTGGACAGATGCAAGCTTTATTGAACTACCAGTCACCGATGTAAGACCAGGAATTAAGATAAACAGAAGTTATGGAATTGCTGAAAGGGGCGCACTTTTTCAGGATGAAATAGCACCTCAGGGACTCACTGGTGAGCTTAAATTTACAATGTTTATTTCTCCATCATATACAGAGGATGAAATAAAAGCCAAATTGCTTAAAGCCCTTTCAGTCATAAACAGCGGAGTAGAAAGCATCGGTGCAGGCTGGTCATATGGATTTGGAAGGCTAAATATTGAAAAAGTATGGGTTGCCTCAGTAGATTTGGCAAAGCATGGATTATGGAGCGAAGAGCTTCATTACGAAGAATGTCCTCTGCCAGTTCTTTCAGGGGATGAGCTTGTCAAATCTTGGAGAAAGCTTAAAATACAGGCAAAGATACTTGATGGACAACTTCTTGCAGTGCATACAGATGAGCCCACACAGCAAATTTACGAGGAAATACCAGACTCATTTGTCTATTCAGGGCATGTTATAAACAACGGCAAAACAGAGCATCGCTACATCATACCTGGAAGAACTATTCGTCAAAGCCTTTTTTCAGTGCCAATTGAAAGAAAACTAAGAACGTATGGTAAGAATATATGCATGGAAGTTGGCACGCAAAGGGACGGTTGCAAATGCATTAGATGCCAATGGTTTGGCTCCACAGAAAAAGGTGGAATTATTGCAGTAACTGATGCAGTGGTTGAGGATGCTGATTCAGTAGTACTTCATCGCATACAACTTGATGAACACAGCATGCAGAACATGAATCTTTTCAGCAGTGAATATCTTTCAAAGGGAAAATTCAGCTTCACTATTTACATTGACAAAATTAATGAAGAAGGCAAAGACTTGCTTAAGGAAATTAAAGACTTACTTGATGAAATAACCAAAAATGCACCTAAAGGCTGGTATAGAATTGGTGCAACAACCACATGCACAGGACAGATAGAAATATTGAAAATTGAGGAAAACCTATGAACACATCACAATACAAAAAAGGAAAACTCACATACAGGGTTTATGAAAAAATGAGTGTGGACGAGCTTATCTCTCTCATATCATCAGAATGGGATGATGGATTTTTAGCTTTTTCAAAGGGAGAGATAAGGCTAAAAGACATACCAACTGGCACAGATTTAAAGAAGCTGTTTTCAGAGACTCACACCACTGGGCAGTATGAAGGATACTTAATGGAGGCAGGGCTATGGAGACAGAGCGATGGAGTGCTTGAGGAAATTGCAATTGAAAGGGATGGAACTAAATTTTTTGTTCAACTATTCAGGCTTTTAAAAGACGAAAACTCCACTGAAGGAATGCCTTGCTACTTCAGAGAAAATGTCAATGTAAGAGCAACAGGACAAAGCAAACTGTTTCAGAGCAAAGATTTATCAGCCACAGAGGTCATCATGCCTGAATACAGGCTACATATATACATCACGACAAAAAGGTGAAAACCATGAATCACAAAAGCCAAAGAAATCAATTGTTCCAAAAATTCCCATATAATTTTCAAAAAAGAAAAGAATTCAGACGAAAAGAACATGTATGTCACAGCAGACTTAATGAGAACAGATTTGACATAGCCTTTGAGATTGAGTGGGAGAATTTAACTCCCATTGCCCATAATCCTGTGGTAGAGCAAAGCTTACCCTCTGCTCCTTTTAACACTAACGGCAAACCCCTTATGCCTGATAAAGACCCAACTGGTGAAAAATATTATCAAGGATACAACAAAAGATGGCTTACAATTGACAATAAACTTGCAATAAGCCCCTTTACAGTAAAATCAGCAATTGCAAATGCCTTTGCAAACATAATGGGTGGCTGTTACAGAGTTGTCTCAGATATTGTTGGACATCCATCAAAAATAGAAGAAGGACAGTATTACTACACAGGCAAATATCGCAGATACAGAGTTGCAATGGACAGCTCAAAGCCGGGAATAATTCTTGAAATAAGAAAAAATGAGGACGGAAGCAGATATGTAAAAATCCAGCCTGTAAAAGAGTTTTACTATGACCAAGAAAAACTGCCTCCATTTATTACAAACCAAGATGATGTTGCCTATATAAAATCTTTTATAGAAGATGAAAAACGAAAAAAATATCATAAGCCTCCAATCATTAAAGAACTTTCTCAAAAAGGATTAAAAGAGAAAGAAGTCATCTACTACGGCAGATACTTTGATGGAATGGATGCAAAAGGAAATCACAACAAACACAAACATCGTTTTTACCAAAAAATCGGCTTTCCTGTTCAAGGAATAATTAGTCAAGAAAACTTTTTAAATGTAGAAAAACTCAAGGATATTGTTTACATGGGTGACTTCAAAAAACAAAAAGATGGCACTGTTTGGTATGAAGATTTAACAACTCTTAAAGAAGGAGACTTTGTCTATTATCAAATGTTTAATGGCAAAGTGACAAACATTGGAAAATGCTTCCAGTTCAAAGCCCTTTTCTGCATAGATGATGCAATACTTGAAGGATTTTCCCTTTGTAATAACTCTGACAACCTATGCCCTCGCTGTTCAATGTTTGGAATGACAGTTCATGGTGAGGAGCATGGCGGATACACAGGAAAATTTAAGGCATCAACACTAATTGGAAAGACAATCATTAAAGAAATAAAAGCAAAAACAACCATTCCAGTAGAGGGCAGAACACAGACCATTGAAACATCAGTACTTGTTGACCCTCAAGGCAAAGCAATTGTCAAGCAATATCTACTTCCAATTCAAGGACAGCCAAAGCCAAACAAAAGAGATGTGGATGGCTATTTTGAAAAATCAAGTGGGCTTATTAAAGGAGCTAAATATTATCATCATACAAAATGCAACATAGAAAAACTTGTCTCCGAAACAGACCAAAAAACAAATTTGCCAGACACTGATCTTCCATACACCCATGAGCTCCGCTCCTTTGCTCAGGTGCTTACTGAAAAAGAAACATTCAGCGGAGTTGTAGGTGCTGAAAACTGCTCAATTGATGAAATCTGTGCCCTTATTCTCATCCTTCAGTCAACACTTTCAAACAATGCCTTCAAAATCGGTACAGGCAAGGCATTAGGTTTAGGCACAATGATATCAAGAATCAAAAGAGTATGGATTAGAAGCAAAGAAGCCTATGACTGGAAAGCTTACTCATCATTGAGTGAATTTCTTAAGGAGCATCAAAACATCGCAACCGAGCTTGAGAAAATGAAAAAATCAACAATCATCGCAAACACCATCAGGTTTGAAAATGGTGTTCCTCGGCTCAGTGAACAAAAGCTTACTTATCCTGTGCCAAAGAATTACTGGAAAAAAGCAAAAGAATGGGGACTTGGCTGACGCTGACGAATCATGACAGTTAACATTCCCGAGCTTATTCTTCTTAAGCTTAAGTTCAAAACTCTAAAACCCATCGGTAATTTACCATACTTTCATGGCATCCACTGGAGTGCACTTTTAAGGCACATGCTTGCGAACTATCTTCCAGAAGGGCTTAGCATGGCTCAGGCAGAAGTATAAATCCAGACATCAGAAAACGGAGCATTATTTTACAATGAAAACGATATCATTCATCTTGGACTAAGCTTCCCACCCTCCATGATTCCATACATAACACAGCTATTAGACTCATTCAACCAGATTGGTCCGTATGAAGGACAATTCATGCCAGGAGTAAACATGTGGCTTGAGGAGGCAAAATGTAGGATTTCAGGCAGTAGCTCACCTGATGAATGGCACGTACTCAACTACGAAGCAATTAAACCAGAGATTGAAAAACTCCTTCAGCTTAGCTCCATCACCCTACAATTTTACTCACCATTAAGGCTGCCAAGACCTGAAACTGAAAAAGAAATAGGGCATAGATTTTGTGACTCATCTTACTTTGATGAAAATCCAAAATCTTCTGTCAGTCATATATTAAGCAGATTAAGAATTCCTCCTTCTGATGAGCAGTTTTCAGCAAATTTAGAAATTACATCAACCAATATTCACTGGATTGACATTGCCTATGGAAAAGTTGAGAAAAAAACAATTGGCGGAGTGATAGGCAGAATAAAACTTCAGGGACAACTCTCACGTGACACTGCTTTATTGCTAACTTTAGGGCAGTATGTTGGCGTTCGCAAGAATCCAGCTTTTGGATTTGGCTACTATGTGATTCCCGACATAATTAGTGATACATCCATTGCTCATATAAAGCGTGGGAAATCAATTTTTGAAAGAGCATTCAACATTTTTCAGCTCAAAGAATCCCTTATGAAGCTTCCTAACTCCTCCCCTGGACCTGATGGCGTGACTGTAGAAGATATTAAAAAAGCAGGCGATGAAATTCTTTTAAAGATACAGGACAATTCTTAAACGACAAATACCGATATGGTGGATTTAAAACATACAGAATAGCCAAAGAAAGCGGAGGAGAAAGAATACTGACTGTTCAGAATGCCTCTGACCGATTGATTCACAGAGTGCTTGCAGACATACTTTAGCCAATTTCCGAGTATCTCATTTCCTCCTCAGCCTATGCCTATCGCAAAGGACTTAAATTCAGGGAGCAGCACAAGCACTGAAAAATGCTCTTCAGGAAGGCTACATCTACGGTTTTAAAACAGATATCTCTGCATTTTTTGACTCTGTTAATCTTGACATCTTGAGGAAACACTACAAAGCCTTCTTCCCTTTGAACCACTGAACGAAAAAATCATGTCTGCAATCAGGCATGTTCAGCAAAATCAAGCAATAGGAATTCCACAGGGAAGTCCGCTTTCTCCTGTACTCAGCAATTTCTATCTTGATAAATTTGACAAAGCTATGGAATCCGAAGGATTTAAACTCATAAGATATGCAGATGACTTTGTAATACTTAGTAAAGGCAAGGAAGACATGGAGAAAATGCTTGCCTCAGTTGAAAACTCCCTTAGTAAACTCGGACTTGCCCTGAGAAAAGAAAAAACAGTTGAGATTAACAGTAAAAAACAAAAAATAAACTTTCTTGGCTTTATTGTCTCCAGCAAGATGATACTTCCAGAGGAAAAGGAAAAAGCAGATGAAGAATGGCTTCCAGTATTCAGAGAAGAGATAAAAAGCGGAAATCCTGTCTACATTACCTTTAACTGTCGTGGTGCTTATGCAAGAGGTGTTGAACTGATAGTAAATCTTGAAGATGAACATAAAGAACACATCTCATGGAGGTAGATAAACAGACTTGTCATAGTTGGTAAAGCAAGCTTTGCAGGAGGAGTCATTTACAGAGCCATGCGAGAAGGAATACCATTCAAATTTACCTAAATTCCGCATAAATTAGGCACTATCAAAGTATTTTCAAATTTCAATATTTAGTAATTT
>FWWM01008722.1_pt1 | contig 13494 bp, 13 predicted proteins | sample 2228351 | NCBI WGS metagenome assembly FWWM01 (sample SAMEA103939774, study PRJEB20133) | metagenome | reverse complement strand
ATAGTTAGGGACCATGCTGGGAATTCCATCACCGTCGCATGCTTGGAAAATATTGAGCCAATGGTAGTCCATACCGGCGAGTCGCTAGTAGTTATACTGAGTCAGACCTTAACTGACCGCGAGTATCAATCGATGAGGGGAGCCACCATCAAAGTGGCAGAGGCAATCAACTTGATTACAGGTGAATACTACATAATCGAGGCCGATCCGAAATGTCGAGAAGTAGTGCATTAGCAAGCAGAGCTACTGGCTATCTACTTGCATATATTGCGGCTAAACTTGCTTTAGGCTATTTATCGGATGAGCTGGTCAATAAGGTGACTGGAACAACCACAGCGTTCTTTGAACCAAGTCTAGATTATATCGTGTTAAAAGCTCCGAGATGGGTTTAGATAGATTTTGGCCGGTTAACAAGTAGCTTAGCTCCGAGATGAAGAGCATTGGGGAAGTGATTACTGTAGGTAGGTGTATAGAGGAGATATATCAGAAAGCTTTCCGAATGCTCGATATAGGTCTTTAAGGTTTGGTATCTTCAAAACTATTCGAAAATACCGAAACGCTTGACGTGTCTTGAGATGATCAGAAGACTTTAGGCCATACTGGTTTCTAGACTGCGCCAAAGCCTTATACCTCTGGGCTTCGATAGAGGGTATAGCTGGTGTCAACCCATTTTCATCAGGCCTGTGAAAAACATAGTCGACATTACTCGCGAACTAACTAGGTTTAGGGAAATCGACGAAGGGTCAAAGCTTATCTCTTAAAAATAGTTTTAGCGTAGAACAGATGGTTGATATCGCGAAATGCGGGGAAAGCGAAGCCTATCACTTGTTAAGAATATTATGGACGCTGAATATGAAGTAGCATCGATCCACTGTAGCGTATTCGAAGGTTCAAATATATTATCGAGGAAGCTATCCACGCTATTAGACGCAACACTGTAGGACTGGTAATTACAAGCGGATACTCACCTGACCATGATCACTTCATAAGAAGAGCGGCTGTTGATCACAATACACCAATCATACTTACGTAAGGTTAGCGGAAGAAATTACAACAGCGATAAACAAGTATTGGAAAAATGAGATAAGTAATGGAAATGTCAGAATACCGGAATTCAGCAGCTACGTAACTGTGACAGAACCCCAGCGGCTGCCCTACTATGTCCTTAAAGAGCGTTGATGTAAATGTTGGCATGGGGCCGCCCGGATTTGAACCGGGGACCTCGCGGGCCCAAGCCGCGCGTCTTAGACCATGCTGGACCACGGCCCCTTTTACTTATTTAACTAGCCCAAGCAGCCATTAAACAAAGTTTCTTTACCTTAATTAATTTATCTTGCTTAATGTAAACAATAGGTGGCCAGATCAAGGCGCCCTATAAACTGAGTTGGCTAGTAGCCATATCCTGCACCATGCGTAATCCTTTTAGATCAGAGAGGTGCTGGTATTCTGGTTTCATGGAGTCAGTAGGCGGAGCCGTAGCGGATGTGGAAGAAGTAAAAAAGATAGTAGGTAATAACTTTACCATTAAAGATGTCTACCTTGAGGCCGGCATCCTTACTTTCGAGGTTGCTGAAACGATTGTAAAAGAGAGGTTTAAACGATGTCTTCATCAGTTGAAGAGCCTGGGCTTTTTAGCCACAGCACGTAAAGAGGGCAACATAGTTAAGATCAGAATTATTCCATACGTAAAACCGCCGAAAGAAGATGTCCGGATGCCACTTCTGCTTGGTATAGCCACTGTTGTAACTGTTTCTTTTGATGGATTTCTCAGGTCGATGGGAAGGATCTACAGCTACGTATTTCCAGGCTACGGGTTGAGGGAGGTGATTATAAACGGCCTTATTTTCTCAGCTGCTTTACTAGCCATAATATTTATACATGAGATGGGTCATAAATTGTCAGCAAAGATAGACGGCGTTCATGCAAGCCATCCATACTTCATCCCTGGTTTCCCTGGCGTAATTCCCACATTGGGTGCGGTAATATTCCAGAAAGAGCCTTTAGCAAACCGAGATGACATGTTCGACATAGGTATAAGCGGACCTATAGCTGGGTTTATAACGGCCGTGGCTGTGACGATTATAGCTTTTGAGACAGCGAGCTGGGTGCCTGTTGAACAATACATTTCTGTCATCGAGCAGCGGCTAGAGAAGGGGTTGTCGTCAACGTTCCCCCTCATATTCTCTCTCATCAGATTACTTTACGGAAGGCCTGACCAGGTCCCGTTTTTCATGACCGTAGGGTTTGCGGCGTGGTTGGGGATGGTTGTTACAGCTTTGAACCTTATGCCTATATGGCAGCTTGATGGGGGAAGGATATTTAGGAGTTTTTTGTCTAAGCGTCAGCATACGATCGCATCGTACGTTGCGCTTGGAATACTAGTGCTTACAGGATATTATTTCATGGCCCTCCTCCTTATCCTGATGATGGGTAAGAGTATTGATATTGTTCCTTTAGATGAGGTTTCGCCACTCTCATTTTGGAGAAAAATATCTTTGATTGGGCTTGTAGCGATGCTGGTTTTATGCTTTGTACCTTTGAACCGTATTTTTTAAAACCCTACCAGACGTGTCCCAAGGCTGTTTGGTATAGCCAGCACTGTAGAATCTTTAGATTTAACACGCCAGCCGTAGGCCAGGGCTTGTTCAAGCGTGTCCATCTGACGAGCGTTAAGAAGGTTGCTGACTATCGTTGATGGGAGAGCTGTTACCATACATATTTTATGTTCCGTAACAATCTTTCGCCATATCTCGTAGCGTTTTTTAAGCATGCCATCCACTTCGGACCCAATATTTTTGTTATTCAAAAGAAAAACAGCAGCATTTTTACCAAGCCCTTCAGAGCATTCAAGTATAAACACAATAACCTTTCCGGGCCTGATGTCCAAAACTGATGCTGAGATATTCATTGATGTAGAAAAACTACTGTCGACAGGATGGCCTGGTCCCCCGAGCAATATTATATCGGCAGTATTTGTTGGGATATATCTAGATATTTTCTCAGCCTTTTCCATGGAGGGCTTGGCAACCTCTTCAGATTCTCCGACAGCTACTTCGGCCACGGAGCCTCCGTATCCAACTACTGGTGTTAAGGCTTTTACTTCAAGTCCAAGCCCTAGCATTCTTAAGAAATGGGCCACACCTGTTATCTCCCCGTCCCAATAAATGGTAGGCGTTATAAAAAGGGCCTTATCCAAATCGAGCATATCGATTCTCTGCAGATTTTCAATCTTGGTCACCAATAAGCCCTTTAAAATATCTTTGATGTGTGTGGCTGCAGTCTTTTCTAAAGCTGGTTCTGAATAACGCCAACATGTAACAAACACCTTTAAATTGTTTTCATCGACACCGTTTCTGATTAACGCCTCGACCGTGGAGTATACCACATCGTCGTATCCTTCAACCGAGTATACATAATCTATCACCAACGTTTTTACCTTGTTGCCCAATGTTCTGCCTATCAACTCGATGAGCTTTTCTTTGTCGCTCCATTTCTTATATGGCTGTAGGATTTCAAGAGGCCCTTCGATGTCTGTGAAAATTTCAGTTTTGCCATACTTAAACCAGACCTCGGTCATCGTCTTTAGCGTTAATTCAACGTCTTCTTCCAACTTTTTAAAGTCTTTCTATCTCTTAGGTAAAAGGATTTGAATGTGATCGTTCTGTAGCCTATTTAAGAGTACAGGCCGAGACTTATTAAACACAGTTTATACATCTCTTAAGAATGTCTTCGGAGCTGTTTTTGGAGTTTTTAAAATCTAGGAGGAGCTCTAAAATGCTTGGTATTGGACAAATCCCGTTAGATGTAGTTGTGAAGGCTGTTGAGGCGGGGACATGGGCTGCGAACGCGCATAACGCTCAGCCATGGAGGTTTGTGGTTGTTAGCGACGAGCAGCTCAAGGAAAAGCTGTTGAACGGGATGGGGGAGGAGTGGTTTAAGGATTTGATTGTTGACGGCTTGGATGTTGAGAAAGCTAAGAAGATTGTTGAGGCATCAAAAAATAGGAGCAGGAGGGCTGCCTTCCTTATAATCGCTTGCTTAACTATGCAGGATATGGACATTTACTGGGACAGCAGGAGGAGCTTCTTTGAGTACCTGATGGGTGTTCAGAGCGTCGCAGCAGCCGTCCAAAACATTCTTTTAGCAATACATGCCATGGGCTACGGTTCTTGCTGGAGATGCTCGCCATTGTTCGCTCCCGAGGCTGTTAGGAGGGTTTTGGAAATACCAGCCGACGTGGAACCTCAGGCATTGATAGAGGTCGGGCTTAAGGGTGGGGAGACGTCGGGGGTAAGGAGGCCTCTTAGGGAGGTTGCTTTTCTAAACCGGTGGGGTAACCCTCTATGCTGACAGCTTTAGCTGGCGGCGTAGGCGCTTCAAAGCTATTGGTCGGACTAAAGCATGTAATGTTTCCACGTTCGGCCACGGCAATAGTTAACACAGCAGACGATGAGGAATTCTTCGGTTTACATGTTTCACCAGATATAGACACAGTAGTTTACGCTCTAGCTGGGATAGGAGATGTTGAGAAGGGATGGGGTGTTGCAGGCGATACTTTTAACGCGTTAGATATGTTGGCGAGGTTAGGCTGCGAGACATGGTTTAAGCTTGGCGACAGAGACCTCGCCATCCACATCTACCGAACAATGAGGTTAAGGCAAGGTGCTACGCTTACTCAGATAACTGGAGAAATAGCATCGAGGCTTGGGGCTGGCTGGACAATCTTGCCTATGACCGACGATAGTGTACGAACGATGGTCGAAACTGATAAGGGGACCCTTCCATTCCAAACATACTTCGTCAAGCATGGTTATGCTGTGAAAGTCTTGAGGGTATGGTTTGAGGGAATTGAAAAAGCCCGGCCAACACCGCAGGTTATAGAGGCGCTTGAAAACTCAAAGTCCATTATCATATGTCCAAGCAACCCGGTGGTTAGCATTGGACCGATCTTAGCTTTAAACGGTATTAGAAAGATGCTACGTCAAATAGATGCATCTATTTTAGCGGTCTCACCTATCGTCGGAGGCAAAGCTTTGAGGGGCCCTGCCGCCGAGATGATGGAGAGCCTAGGCATCGAGCCATCGCCATTAGGTATAGCTGAGCTTTACAGGGATTTCTTGGATATTCTCGTTATGGATGAGGCTGATGCGGATTTGGAGAAAGAGGTAAGGGCCTTAGGCGTCAAAACAGTTGTCACAAAAACAGTGATGAAGAGTTTCGAAGACAAAGTAAGGCTTGGAAAAATCTGCTTACAGATGCTGGGAATTGTTAGTTGAAGCCGGTGGCCATACTACCGGTAAAGAAGCTTGACGAGGCAAAGACAAGGCTCTCATCGGTCCTGAGCCACGATAGGAGAAAGAAGCTTGTTTTACAGTTGTTCTTGAGAACTGGGAGGTTATGTCAAATGGCTGGATTAAAAGTCTTGTGTGTGACACCTGACACTAACGTGTTAAAGGTTTCGGCTAGAATGGGGTGGAAGGTATCTGCGGACACAGCCAACGATCTGAATGGGGCCTTGACTCAAGTCATTAACAGCTTCTCTGAGACCCCGTTGATGATAGTGTTGCCAGACCTGCCGCTTTTAAAACTTGACAGCTTGAAAAACGTTCTACGTCTAGGACGTGAATATGGCTGTACAATATGCCCTGACCTGAGGATGGAGGGGACAAACATACTCTACGTTGCTGACTCTAGACGTTTCAAACCATCCTTCGGTCCAGACAGCTTCAAACTCCATCTCAACCAGTTAAGAAGGTTCTACAAGGTCAAGATTTTTGTAGAGCTAGGAACAGCCTTAGATATAGATACGCCAGCCGACCTGCTTCTTCTTTCTAGGCTTATCAAGGATAGAGAGCTAGCAAGGCTCAATAGGATATTGAGCTCTCAGCCTAAAACATCCTAACTAATATCCCTAAATAGCCTTTGTTGACTAATACCCAGTCAGGGCAATATCAAACCATGAAAACTCTGCCAAGTCATCATTGGAATACGACGAAGGTAGAGCCTCCACAAGCTAAAATTCTCACTGTAGATAAAGGAAATTCTAAAGTACTTGTATATGAAGAAGGGTTGACTGCTGACTGGAGAAGGCCTATAATAAACCTCCTATGAAGCTTGGGTTGACCGAGGCCGATGAATCAGAGGGTTGAGCACAGACTCACCTTCTCTCTTTCTCCCCCACCTTTCTCCTCTTTTTTCTATTTAGGAAGAAGAGTGAAGCGGCCAAAACTAGAGGTATGAGCAGCAGTAGCTCCGCAGCTATTAGTACCACTTGTCTATCCTGCACTGCAACAGTTTCTGTGGCCGTTGTTAGAGCGGGAGAGGTTGGAGAGGCCCTGTAATCGACTTCTCCAACCTTCTGGGCTGCATGGTTGCCTGCGACGTCTGACGCGTTGACATATAACTCTACTTTTGTTATATCAGAGGAGGGTCTGTAGATACCTATGTATTTGTCCTGATCTTGTTGCATGGTGATGTAAGATCGTCTGAGAACGTAAATCCCCTGATATTCCACGGCTACCAAGTCAACAGAGGTTAAGTCCCCGTCAGGGTCTGATATCTCTGCCCTTACCTCGATGGAGCCATCAAGCATCCTATTTGTAATCCAGTTATAGATTTTAGGGGGCTGTGAGTAGTAGATATAACCAACACTCCTTGATATAGCATCTAGGAACCATATTCTCCTGTAGTTATCGGTGGCTATAGAGATCGGTAAATAAGATGGCATGCTTATTTCTCTTTGGCCAGTCGGGTCGACAACGCCTATCACCCTTCGACTTATGCTTGAGTAAACTAGGGTTTGGCCTAATACATCGACGGCGGCTACAAAAGTGGCACGTGGAAGGGCCGTTTTCTGAGCTACTGTCCCGTCTACAATTTTTACAACCGAGTCATCGTTCAAAACAACCCAGACAGCGTTAGCCGCGGCAATTATTTTAACTATGCTCCCTTCGAGCTTAACCTCTCTGCCACCTCCCTCTCCGTAGGCGACCAACGTATCTAAGCTGGGCGAGGCTGCCCAGATAACCCCCTCCGATGCAGACAACAAGTCAAGGCCGTCGGCCAATGAAGCCTCGAAACTTTCAACCGTTTTCAAGTTATCCGATGAGAGCCCGACAATCTTTCCAGCGGCCGGATATGATATATAGATTTTTTCACCATCTGAGGTGATCGCGCCTGCAGCGTTTTCAAGCTCTACAGCGAATGTGTTTTTTGTGTCCAAGTCAACTACCATCAACCTATCTCTCTGAGAAAGAAGTGACACCGCCTTGTTTTTTATAAAAACTGTTTTAACAACAGGTGAAGCTGTACCAACCTCCATGTAAGAACCTAAGTCAAACCTGTAGAGCCCTAACACGTTTCTGTCGGCAAAAGATATGGCCAGGTATCTTTCTCTATCGCAGTCAATTCTCAATGGTGTACCCTGAAGTGGCAAGTCTATTGTTTTTGGCGGAGAGAGAGCAGCGACCAAAGGCAACAAAACAAACGTTAACAAAACTGCAGATAATATGATGTTGTGAGCGGCTTTTAACGCTAGGCGGTTACGCGATAACGCTTCCCTGTTTAACATGCTTGGACCACCTTTAACTTTACACTACCTTTTCAGCACCCCATCATATTTACTCTTTTTGTGGTGCTTCATTTGACCAAGACCGTATACAATAGTTTTCAGCCCATAAAGAATCAAGCGAATACATCCACTAAGAAAACCTCATCTTATCTGCGGCGGAGATTTTCTTTTCTAATTCGCTTTTCGCATTTCGTTGTTATGATGCTATCTTCCCCCCTCATGGTCTTGTATTGCACGTAGCTGTGGAGCTTCTGGAAAGGCCATTGGTTGGGGCGGTGCCCCGATATTCCTCCGAGGGGCTCTGCAGTCCTTCGTCTTTCGCTTCGAGGTCCACAAGAGCTTCGCAGCCCAGCCTGTAGAATAGAGCTTTTCTCCTGAATATACTTTAACTATACTGTTTGACTAGTAAGCCTGTAGGTAGCAGTTACACAACCTCCATGAATGGATAGTAAGGCTGATACAATATATCTACTCTAGCCTCGGCGCTATTAAGAACTCAACCTTTCCAGCAGTTATAGGAAAGGTTAGTTTAATAGGTTTGTTGGTTGCAAGCTCTATCCAAGTCTCACTCGACAGCGATTTGCTTGAACTCATTATCTTTTCTAAATAGGTTAGGCTGAAGCTTGCAGAGACATCCTTCTCTGTTGAAATTTCATAGACAAGGCTTCCTTCTTTCTCTAGTTTAGTTTGATTGGTGCCGACTTCACTTTTACTGGTTAGCAATAGCGAGGTTGGGGTTATAGTTATTCGCGTATAGTCGCTTACAAGCGCTGCATCGCTGACAGCTTCGTAGAAAGCCGCTGTATTAACCCTGCAGCTGGCTTCAAAACTGAGCTTTGGAACGGGTGTTGGGCCTCCAGCTGTGTCCAGAGTATTCAGCGTGAATGTTCGCTCTTTACGTGCCGATGTATCCAAGAAAACAAGCTTAAGTTTTTTGGAGGTCTCGTCGTACTCGATCGTCAACGACTCATCACCAGCTCTTTTCAAAAACTTTAACAACTCGTTAATGTTCACCTTTATCTCAACCGTTTTCTCACATTGGTATTCTTCGGCAGCTTCACGTCCAAGTGTGAAGTTCACCATGCTTACATGTGCTGGGTCCATCCCTGTAAGCTTCAAGGACTCAGGGTCTGCTATGAAGGATCCCTCATCCAGAACAGATGAGATGGCCTTAACGATGCTTGCGAAGTAATCTGCCGAGGGGAGTTTGAGACGAAAGGTCGGGGAAGAGTATTCAACCATGCTGAAGATAACACATATTACGGGAATTTAATGTTTGAAGGTACTATAGACGTATTGTCTGGGTATTTCGAGCCTTTTTTGGCCATCACAAAGATATTAACGGCCGTTGATGTATGGAAGCGTCGGGTTGACTCGGCGAAGGAAAAAGGTCAAGCTAGAAATGGAGACCGATGAAGGGGATAAGATATCGATAGTCTTTGAGGGGTCGCTTAGCCGTGAAAAGCTTTTCCAGTTAGCTGACTTTTTGGAATTGATCGGAGGGCCGTCGGAGGGGCAGACGGATTTTAAAGGTAATAAGCTTACAAAAATGCTGGAGGTTATAGAGAAGAATTTCCCTTTTTCATTCTTCACTTCGAGGGATGTGGTAGAGGTTTACCAATATGTTTACAGGGAGCCTATACCCTTGAGCACAGTTTCAACATATCTCGCACGGCTGGCTGAGAGGGGTTACCTTGAAAGGTCAGGTGCAGGAAATATGGCCAGGTATAGAATGGTCCACCAAGAAAGGCAGGAGAGAAGGTTGATAGATGCTTAGATTGTTACAGGGATCTTTTCACGTCTTTCCAAGGCTGCCTGAGCCGCTGCAAGCCTTGCTATAGGGACCCTGTAGGGCGATGCGCTCACATAGTCAAGGCCGGCCTCGTGGAAGAATTTTATGCTGGCCGGGTCTCCGCCGTGCTCTCCACATATGCCAACCTCGAGGTTTGGGTTCGACTTTTTACCCTCAGCCGTGCAGTATTTAACCAACATCCCAACACCGGCTATATCTAATGTCTCGAAGGGGTTGGCTGGGAGAATTTTCTTCTCTAAATAGTCGGCCATGAACTTTGCTTCTACATCGTCCCTGCTAAAACCGAAAGTTGTCTGCGTTAAATCATTTGTACCGAACGAGAAAAAGTCTGCTACTTTGGCAATCTCCGATGCTGTTAAAGCTGCTCTAGGGGTCTCAATCATCGTGCCTACCTTATAGTCTATTTTTGTACCGAGCATCTCAAACACTTTTGCGGCAGTCTCCTCAATTATACTTCTCAAGAATGCCAGCTCGTTTTTATCGCTTATGAGCGGGAGCATTATTTGAATTTTGGCTGTTTCCCCATGCTCCCTCAACGTCTCTATGGCGGCCGTAAGGATGGCCCTAACCTGCATCTCGTATATCTCTGGATGGGTTATCCCAAGCCTGCATCCTCTATGTCCTAGCATAGGGTTATGTTCATAGAGAAGCTGGACCTTCCTGAGCAGTGATTGTTTTTCAGCCAGCTCTTCTTTTCTTTCAGGCTTGTTGATTAGTTCAAGCATTTCCTTCAAGATCTGGTCTGGCGGCGGTAGGAATTCATGAAGCGGCAGGTCCAGCAGCCTCACCGTTACAGGTAAACCCTTCATTACTGCGAAGATCTTCTTGAAATCCTCTACCTGGAACGGTAGCAATTTTTCAAGGGCCCTCCTTCTCCCATCATCGTCAGAGGCCATTATCATCTCCCTAACTATGGGGAGCCTATCCGGCGCATTAAACATCCTCTCTGTCCTGCATAGCCCTATCCCCTCTGCTCCGAAGGCCCTTGCCTTCTCAGCTGCCTCTGGTGTGTCTGCGTTTGCCCTTACACCAAGCCTTCTAAATCTGTCTGCCATCCTGAGGATCTCCTTCAACTCCTCCGTTAGCTCGGGCTCTATTGTAGGTACTTCGCCGAGGAAGACCTGGCCTGAGCCGCCATCGATGGTGATTATTTCACCATGCCTGACGATGACCCCTTCGGCTGTTTCGAAGAAGCCTTCATCCATGTGGATGCGGATACTTTCGCAGCCAACAACCGCTGGTTTGCCCATCCCTCTAGCGACAACTGCGGCATGGGATGTCATACCTCCCCTCGAAGTTAAAACCCCTTGAGAAGCTATGATTCCCTTTATATCATCGGGTGTTGTCTCAGGCCTTACCAAGATTACCTTCTCGCCTTTAGAGCCCCTCTTGCTAGCCTCTTCCGTATCGAAGATGACTATGCCTGTTGCTGCTCCTGGGGAGGCGTTAAGACCTCTGGCTATTGGTTTGGCTTTAAAATCTGGGTGTAGACGTCTGTGAAGCAGTTGGTTTAACTCGGAAGGGTCTATGCGCAATATAGCCTCCTCAGCTGTTATCAGGCCTTCTTTAACCATGTCCACAGCTATCTTTACAGCCGCCTGGGCAGTCCGTTTCCCATTTCTTGTCTGGAGAAGGTAGAGCTTCCCATTCTCTACGGTAAACTCAAAGTCCTGCATGTCTTTGAAGTTTCGTTCTAACTTCTCCGCAACCTCCTCCAGTTGTTTATAGATCGTTGGCGATATCTTCTCGAGGGGAAGAGGGGTTCTTATACCTGCTACAACATCTTCTCCCTGGGCCTTTGGAAGGAACTCGCCGTAAAGTCTTTTTTCTCCAGTCGACGGGTCACGTGTAAAGCCTACACCAGACCCAGAGTCTTCTCCTAAGTTTCCGAATACCATCATCTGGATGTTTACGGCTGTCCCCAGATCGTCTGGGATCTTATAATATCTCCTGTACTCCACTGCTCGAGGATTGTTCCATGATTTGAAGACAGCCTCAACAGCCATGCAAAGCTGTTCCCATGGGTCTTGTGGAAAATCCCTTCCGGTCTCTTCCTTCACAACCTGCTTAAACTTTTTAACAAGCTCCTTTAACTCCGAGGCGGGAATTTCCACGTCTGATTTTACGCCGAGCCGTTGTTTAGTTTCTTCTAACAGTTTGTCGAACTTCTCACCCTTAATGTTCATCGCTATTCTACCGAACATTTGTATGAGGCGGCGGTAGGTATCGTAGACAAACCTTTCGTCGCCTGTCAATTTTATAAGGGCCTCCGCTATAGCGTCGTTCAGCCCGAGGTTCAGAATGGTGTCCATCATCCCTGGCATCGAGTAAGGGGCGCCTGACCTCACAGAAAGGAGTAAGGGATTTGATGGGTGGCCAAATCGTTTACCCGTCTTTGACTCCAGCAAAGCGAGCTTGCTTTTCAGCTCTTCAAACAAGCCTGCAGGTATCCTTCCTCCGTTTCTATAGTATTCCTTGCATGCATCGGTTAATATTATGATTCCCGGAGGAACAGGTAAGCCCATTGCTTTCATCTGTACGAGGCCGTAACCCTTCCCCCCAAGCTCAAACCTAGACAGCCCCACCAGCTCTTCGAAAAGACCCACTAAACCCATATTCTTCAAACGTTATTTCTCAGCCCCCACATATAAACAATGTACAGCTCTAACTGTTTAGAATTATAAACTATAATACCTCTCTGGACGTTATGTAAGGTTGGGTTGCTGTTTCAGCTGAATAATTCTTTTGGAGGTGGTTTAGGTTGAGGCGTAGAACACTCCTCGTCGGCTCCGTGGCCGTTGTAGCCTCTGCCGTGCCGATTGGTATGTTCAATGACGTGGGAAAGTTGGAAGTCAATTACTTGGACCTGGGTTTTGGGTCGATAACCGTATTTCTGCCAGACCTTCACCTACATACGGCAGGCCATTATGAGGAGGATCTCCTCAAACTTATCAACTCGCTCGACCCAGATGTTGTGATCCTCGGAGGCGACCTGGTTGATAGGCTGACATCGGACCTTAATTTCGTCGAATATTTCGTAGCATCAATCGAGGCTTCGGAGAAGTTTTATGTGTTGGGGAACCATGAGTATTGGAGTGGTTATTTAAACTTTGTCAGGAGGGTCTTAACAAACAACGGGTTCAAGGAGCTTATTGGATCGGCTACGAGCCGTTACCTTGGCCGTATCTACGGCCTTGACTGGCGAGATGATAGGAGATATCCTGACCTTAAAGCTGAGGGTTTGGTGGTTGTTCACGATCCAGACGCAGCCCAAAAGATCTCTGGCAAATGCTTCATCCTAGCTGGACACACACATGGTGGGATAGTAATAAATGGCCAGACGCTGTTTAGCAATTCAAAATATGTACGGGGTTATTATAGGCTTGGAAACGGTGTAGAGCTATATGTTTCAAGGGGTCTTGGACAGATGATACCTATAAGGCTAACTTCGCCCCCAGAGCTGCTTGTGATACGCTAAAATTCTTATAACGGGCGTTGGGAATTACAGAAGGAAATGCAGCAATCTGAAAATGCTAGAGCTGAGAACGTTGTTTTCAGAAACGTAGTGCTCGACGACCTTATCCAAGTTATGAACATAAATAGAATCTGTCTACCTGAAAACTACACCTACAGCTTTTTTGAAGAGTTGGCGAGGGGTTATCCAAAGGCGTTCTGGGTGGCGGAGGTGAATGGTAGGATAGTTGGTTATATTATGTGTCGTGTGGAAAGGATCTTTTCCAAGATTAATTTCTTAAAAATTGTAAAGGCAGGTCACATTGTGTCTATAGCCGTCTTACCCCAGTATAGGAGAAGAGGTATAGCCACAGAGCTTATCAAGCTTGCACTCAACTCCTTGCTACATGAGTATGGATGTGAAGAATCCTATCTAGAAGTAAGGGTATCTAACCATGCTGCTATATCTCTTTATCGTAAGCTTGGTTTTGTCACCCGTGAGATACATAAAAGATACTACGCCGACGGTGAGGATGCTTTCCTCATGTCAATTAGCTTAAACCCTTCTCCTGAAAATATTTTATGACACGTTCGGCCTCCTCAAGGTCTTTGTGGCTGTCGATGCTGATCCATTCGATGTTATCATAGGGAAATGACA
>FWWM01010030.1_pt1 | contig 13496 bp, 13 predicted proteins | sample 2228351 | NCBI WGS metagenome assembly FWWM01 (sample SAMEA103939774, study PRJEB20133) | metagenome | reverse complement strand
CAATCAACCCGGCGCCAGTCAACCAGGAGACACCAGAGGATTTGGACCTCCCGGCTCCGGTCGAGGGTAACGTGATGGGAGGAGTCTTGCCCTCCGTCTTCTCCCCGTCTTCTTTCTTGCCATTCTCGGCGGCGCGCGGTGTGTAGACAAACGTGATGGTCACCGTTTCTCCGACGCCGATGTTCGGCGTAATCTGATCTTCTGCGCCATTGTATCCTGGTGGCACGACCGATTCGCGCACGCGAAAGATTCCGCGTACGTTGTTCTGGAGGGTGACCATGCCGTTGCTCTGCCGATCACTGTCCCCAAAGCCCCCGTCACAGAACGGTTGGGTGGTGATCGGCTCGCCAGTCTCGAGCCGCAACAGGTCGAAGCAGGCACCGGTCAATGGGTTGCCCTTGTCATCGACCTTTTTGATGACCAGGGAACCGAACTGGCCCCGATCAAACACGCAGGTGCCTGTCTCTTGGTCGCAGATTTGGCCGTTGGCGATGTTGCAACAGGCATTGCCCTCGCCTACCCGGCAATCGAAGTGGCAGGTTCCATGATCGCCGGACGTCTCGTCGCATGCCTCGCAGGCACCGCATAGCGGCTCACAGATGCCCTCCACACACGTAAAGCAAGGGTTGCAGTCAGTGTCGCTAACGCATTCGCCTTCAACCGATTGGCACGTACCTTGGTTGCAGGTTTCACCAGGGGCACAACGATCATCATTGGGATCGCCCGGACAACACTCCTGAACTCTGCACACGCCCCCGCAGCAGATCGCTGAGGTCTCCTCCGTCGCCCCGACCACCGCGACACAGTCCGCGTCGTCCGCGCAGGTGACCTCGGGCGCCTCGCATGCACCCGTTTCCACGTTGCACGTTTCGCCGGGATCGCAACACCCGTCGCCACCGCCAAGCGTGCAGTTGAAGATGCAAGCACCGGTTGCCGGATCACACGAAGCGCACTCCCCACACTCCACCTCAGCGCAGCGATCGGGCAGAGTTCCGGGACAGGCGCGGGCGCAGCCTTTGCCACCAGGGCAGTTGCACATCGGTCCGGTCGCAACAACACATGCCGAGCCAGCTCCAAAGTAGGGGTGAGCCTCGCAGTCCGCGTCCGACGTGCAAGCGACACAGCCGACAGCATCCGTGCAGAAGGGGTTGCCGTTGATGTCGGTGGCACAACCGCAGCGGGGGCCACATCCAACGACCTGAGGCTGGCAGAAGTCCGAGTCAGCCGGGCAGATTGCCGACCGGCACCGGCCATTCACGCAGGATGGATTGGTGTTGGGACAATCGGCGTCCGAAGAGCAGCTTCCCGCAGCGACCTGAGCAGGTCTCCTGAGTCGAACAATGGCGAGTAGCCCGCCGCTCATGCCACCAGCGATGGCCCTGACGACCTCCCGTCGCGATGCGCTGCCCGCCAGGCGTTTGGCAAATTCATCGAAGCGTTGACCGTCCATCCCTACCCCCTCGTCTGCCGTATTGCCTCTGCCGTGTACCGAAGGGCCAGGCTTTCGAAATGAACGATGCTAGGTGAATCCGCTTCTTCGTCCAACGCCGAACCTACCATGACCACGTTTCCGTTCCGATCAGCTATTTATCGGACCGGAATAGAAAACATTCCTCATGTTCCGATCACGCTCGCAGGCGCTGGCGGAACGATGGGCCTGCGCTGTGGCTCGATGGCAACGTCTCATCGGTCAAGCGCGTTTCCGGGGCTTGTCATTCCACGCGGCAACGGGCACGAGAACGATTCAACGTTGCCCTCGTTCTCTGGGCCTCCCACCACGGGTGCCATCAGCGCGCCAGACTCTTCGTCACGTCAAGATCGCTTGATAACCCGAGAGGTTGCAGTGTTGTCCGCCTGGCAGTCGATCAGTCCAGCGCAAACGGCAAAGACGCCGATCTGCGCCTCAGTGTGAATCCCCAGCCGCTGCCGGACGCGCTCGATGTGCGCATAGATTGTGCTTTGGTGCCGTCCCAGGCAGTACGCGATCTCGGCGACCGTGTATCCCGACACGAGCAGACGGACAATCTCACGCTCCCTCGGCGTTAACGCTTCGATGCATTGCTTCCTCAATGCCGCGTGACCCCTCATCTGTCCCAGCTTGGTTGATTCCTGACTGACGACCAGCTTAAGTCGCGGCCATGCCGTTTGGTATCCCGAAAATTTCGGGGGATTGCTCAGGAATTGCGAGCAAGGTACCTCAGAATTTTGAGGGTGAGGACCGATAGCGCTTTAGATCAATCCGCCGCGGATCGCCCGAGCGACGATCTCTGCATTGGAGCCAGCCCCTGACTCCCTGCGGATCTCCGCCAAGTATTGGTAGACAGTGTCGGGATTGAGGCGGAGGTCAGCTGCGATCTCCTTGATGCTCTGGCCATTTGCCAGGCGGCGCACGATTTCGAGCTTGCGCGGTGAGAGGCGTGGAAGCGGTGTATCCGTGCCTGGACCGACGCTCAATGACGGCGCTGCCGGACTCGTCCGTTCGCCGGCCAAACGCCTACCAAGAGCCAGCGCCGCGGCAACTGCCTCCTCCACCGGCCAGTCGCGCCCAGCCGCAAATGCCAGATCATACTCAGCGTCGCCAAGGGTGCCGCGCACGCGGGCGGCAATTTGTGAGTAGGCGACGAGCTCCGTTGGTGGCAGGAATGCACCGGCCTTCGTCAAGAGGGTGTCGGCGGCGCCAAACAGGCGAGCAGCGTCAACCAGCTCGCCGTGACCGGCAGCCATGACCGCCAGAGCCGACATTACGGCGCCAGACCCCCAAGCATCCCCCTGAGCCCAGTAACCTGCCAAAGCCTCGGTGAGCAGCCGGGCCGCCTCCACCACCTCGCCCTGATCCCGCATCACCTCGCCAGCGTAATAGCGTGCTGTCGCCATTCCCCACCGGTAGCCGACGCTTGCAGCCAGCGCATGCGCGCCGTCGAACAACTCACGGGCACGCACCGGCTCCTGGTGCAACCGGGCGAGAACGCCATGAGCCAGTAAGCAGACTGCTCCGCCGACTGAATCCTCCCATTCCCGAAACAGTGGCAGCGCTTCGTTCAGGAGAGCCGCCATCGTAGCGTATTGCTCTCGCCGCCACGCCACAAGCGCGCGAAAGAAGAGCGCCCGCGCCACACCAACGTCATGGCCGATTTGGCGGTTTAGCTCAGTCGCCTCAAGCAGGTACGTCTCGGCCGCTTCGTCGTCGCCACCGATCCAGCAGATCATCCCGAGGGCAACGAGCCCAAACGCACGCGGCCACTCCGGTGCATCCTCGTATGCCACCGCCCCCCGAAGCCAGGCCCGTGCTTCGGCAAGCAGGCCCCGAAATTGAAAGTAGGGCCAGAGTGCGCCGGCGATCCGCAATACAAACTCTGCCCCGGAGCTTCCCTGCGCTTGAGCCCAGGTAAGCGCGGCGCGGACATTGCCAAGCTCGTCGTCGATTCGCCCGAGTCCCCAAAACGGCCAGAGCGATGTCCAGAGCACAAGCATCGACGCTTCGGCAAACGCCATCACCGCCGCGGCATGGGCATGCCGGACGGCGGCAGCCTCTCCCGAAGCCTCCAGCTGCTCGAGCCCGAATTCGCGGATTATCTCGAGCATCTCAAATCGCGCATCCCGCTCGCGGCCCTCCGTCCGGCGGATCAGGCTCCGATTGACAAGCGCGGCGACCCCCTCCTCTACATCGATCTCAAGTGGCGGCAGGGCAAGCGCGAGAGGGCGCGGATACCCGCCGCCCCGTACGACGTATGGGTCGCCACCCAGCCGCTCAGCACCGAAGAACTCGACGCCATAACCATCGGCATAAGGGTAGGGCTCGCCTGCCGCTCGCCCGCGGACGATGCGGTCAGCCATCTCCAGCGTGAACCCACCGGCGAACACGGACAGGCGGCGGAAGAGCGCCTGCTCCTCCGGTGACAGCAGATCGTAGCTCCAGGAGATGGCAGAGCGCATCGTACGGTGCCGGGCGGTCGCATCGCGCCAACCTGACTCCAGCGCTGGCAAGCGTGGCTCCAACCTCGCAAGGAGTGCATCTGTCGTCCGCAGCTCCCAGAGCCGAGCGGCGGCAAGCTCGATGGCGAGCGGCAGCCCATCCAGGCGCCGAACAATCTCGGCGACCGTCTCTGCCTCGCCGGTCAGGTCCTGGCCAGCCCCCCGCAGCGCGGGCTCGGTCGAGAAACTGGCGGGTTGCTGGACAAGCCCAGAGCTCGGCGGCCGGCACTCCTTCCCCGTGGGGCGGAACCGGCAGCGGATCGACCGGGACGACCATCTCCGGCGTGATCCGCAGCGGCTCTCGGCTCGTCGCCAGCACCTGCACCGCGGAGCAGGCATCGATAAGCCGTCGCACCTCGCCTGCCACGCCGTCAAGCAGGTGCTCAAGATTGTCGAGGATGAGGAGGAACGGCCGCTCCTCCAATGCTGCCGCAATTCGCCGAATGACCGTGTCGTCGCCCCCGAGCACACCCAACCCTAGCTGCGTCGCAACGGTTGGAAGAGACAAGTCCGGCTCTGCCACGGCTTCGAGTGGGACAAGGAGCACCCGGTCACCGTAGCTGGGGGAGGCGCAGCGCGCAACCTCCATCGCCAGGCGCGTCTTCCCGCCCCCGCCTGGCCCCACAAGTGTCAAGAGCCTGACGCCGGTCTTCAGCCGCGCCAGGACATCCGCGACTTCACGCTCCCGGCCCTGAAACGACGTGTAGGATGGCGGCAGCGGCTCCTTCCTCCGCTGGTCGGACATGCCCGATCCCTCCACACGCACATCTCGCTCTCCCGAGGAGTCCGCCCCGCGTTGTTGTCTTCGCTGTCGATCTATCTTAATGATTCCCGAACCCAGCAAAAACGGCAAGCCCCGAAGGAATGCAGCATTATCAGGTGCCTCCTCTCACACTTGAGCGTTTCAGTATCTCTTTTGCCATCGCGCCATCCATCGCAGGATCGAATTTCGCTCTCACGATGATCCGAGCAGCGACATCTCTTCCCACACTGCCGCATTGCCGGGAGATCGTTCCGCACTGTTGCTGGCAGACAGCTTAGCGAGCTCAATCCGCCTCAGTTGGCTGCGCTACGTCATCTCCTCCGAGAGGTATCAATACCGCCGCCAGCCGTGGTAGGATGGGTTGACCATGGCACCCCGCAAGGGAGGCTGATCATGTTCTGCACCACGTGCGCCGCTCCAAACCCTGCCAACGCATCCACGTGTCACATCTGTGGAAGCCGCCTGCGACCGGCGGCAGGGACTAGAGTCGCGTTCCACGACCGTGGCTTGCGCCGATCATGGTCGCAGTCGCGAGACCAGCGGCAGCTTGTGCGCCGGCTGCTTGCCTTTGTCACCACGTTCGTGCTCGCGACATCTGGCCTTGTTCTCGCAGCAGGATTTGAATTGCGCGATCAACGCCGCGCTGGCGTGTACGCTGCCGCTGTCATGGCCCGCGACACTGGCGATCTCGTCTCGGCGGCGAAGGGATTTGCGCAAGCAGGCACCTACCAGGATGCCCCCGTGCTGTTGCGGGAGGTCCGGGAAGCGTTGCGTCCTTTCGATGAGGCCTTCGCGGCTGGTGAAGCCGCGCTTGCGGCGAGCCGTTACCAGGATGCCGTCGCCGCTTTTCTCCAGATTGCCCGTGTGTTGCCGAATTACCCTGGAGCCCTGGAAAAACTCGAGGCAGCCCGCGCTGCCAATGAGATCGGGGCGATTGGACGTGCCGAGTCGGCTGTTGCTCGCGCGGATTGGGCCACTGCGGTACACGCGTTACGCGAGGTGTTGAGCGAAAACCCCGAAGACTACGACACGCGTGCGCGCCTTGCGAGTATCCAGCGGGCACACGCTCCAATAATCTTTACCCGTGGCCAGCAACTGATGATTGTCGAACCCGACGGGCAAGGCGAGCGAACGCTCGTTCAGGATGTTCCTGCCTCCTGGCCGGTCTGGAGTCCAGACCGTTCGCAGATTGCCTTCATCGCGCCGAATGGTTACGGCAATGCAAGCGGGCGGAGGCTCTTTGTGGTCAGCGCGGACGGGCAAAACCTGCGAGAGCTCGCCCGCGGCTTGCGACCGTACACATGGCCCGTCTGGAGTCCTGATGGACGGTGGCTCGCCTACACCGTGGAAGGGATGTCGGCGGGACCGTACGTCCAGAGCTCGCGGTGGGTGCAGATCGTTAATGTTGAAACCGGACAGGTGCGTGATCTCAGACCCGATCCAACGGCAAGCGCCTTTGGCCCTGCCTGGTCACCACGCGGAGACCGTCTGGCATTCGTCGTCCGTGGCATGCCGTCGAGCTCAACCGTTGCAACCGACGGAGAAGAGGGACCACCGCCGTCCATGGTATCCAGCATTTGGCTTGTGACACTTGGCACGTGGGAGATGCGGCCGCTCGTGCTCGACTCAGCCTTGGATCCGTGGCGTCTGAGCTGGTCACCGTCGAGCGAAGTGATCGCAGTATGGAGCAGAGAAGACTCCTCCTTCCAACGAGGTAGCATCACCCTCGTCGACGCGGGCACGGGAGAGACCCAACCAGTCGCCGCTGAAACCTACGATGTCTCCGTGCCAGTCTGGGCGCCAGACGGCACTCGCTTCGCCTTCGTGGTCGACGGCCATGCGATACGCATTGTGACACCCGGTGTAGGTCAGACCACGTACGAATACGAGGGGCGGCTGTCGCGCTTTCTCACCTGGGCGCCGAGTGGCGATGCGCTTATCGCTGCAACCGAGTTCCTTGAGACGCCAGCGGTGATGTTGACGCTAGATCCTAAGCCGTCGTGGACGTCGCTGCCGTTGCGGTGCGACCTGAATGGAATGCACGCCGGTCCGCTGCAGTGGTCTTCCTGGAGCCCTCAACGCGTGCAAGGGCCGCCGACCATCACCGGCACTGCGCTTGATCCTGCGGTCGACATCGGCGGGATCGGTGGCTCGCGGGCGCCGGTTGCCTAGTTCGACAAACGCCCGCTGCCACCCTGCGGCGTGTTACACTCAATCCGGGTCCTTCGTCAGGACAATGGGGGCGGAAGGGGCCCGGTGGCTCCCTCGATCTTCAAAATCGCTGAGCGTCGGTGGTCCCGGCGCTGGTGGGTTCGACTCCCATGCGCCCCCGCCATGGCGCAAACCATTGGGGCGCGGGTCCAGCTATCACTCTTAGTGGTCTGCCTGCACCTCCGCCTTGAGGCGCTCGAGTTCCTCCACCACCGCTTGCTTTGTGTTGATTATCCGCAGCTCGGCTTCAACATGATCCGGTTGCCAGGCGACGGTTAGCATGCCGCTGGCGATAAGCGCATCAATCGCACTTGCGCGGGCGTTAAGCTGCTCCGTTTTGTCCTCAATCCGGCTGACTGCCGCCAGCAAGTCCGCGATCTCACCGGCGATACCGGTGATCGACTCGCCAACCCGGGCTCGTGCCTCCGCCGCCTCATATCGCGCATTGACGACGATCCGGCGTGAGGAGAATTCCTCAATGCGGGCGGCAACCTGCTTCGATGCCGTGGCAAGCTGGCGCTCTTCCTCATCCAGCGTAGCAATGTCCGTCTCGATACCCGCGATTTCATTGAGTGTCGTCTGCTTCCGCTCCAGCGCGATCCGGGCAAGATCCTCCCGTCCTGCGGTCAGCGCGCGACGTGCCTGCTGGTCAAAGGCCGGAATTTTCCCGCGAAGGACAGACGCCTGCCGAATCAGCCGTTGACGGCTCGTCGCGACTTCGATCAGACCGAGATTTACCTTCTTGAGCAGTTCTCGCTGCGCCTCAACGGCAAAATCCAGGACGCGCGACGGATCTTCCATCGCATCGAGCGCGGCGGACGATTGAATCCGGAGAATCAGCTTTGCGCGGCTAACAATACCCATGGCTAACTCCTTCCAACGCCGCTATGGCACAATTGCCCGTTTGATAGCTGCAAGCTCTGCCTCGACACTCTCCTCGGTGACATTTCCTGCACCAGGAACCCAGGCCGGAGACGATGGCAACACGTTGTCGTCGATCAAGCGGCCGATGGCCGAAGCGCGAGCTTGGAGATCCGCCACCATATCCTCGTCAACTACGAGCGACGCCCGACTCTCCTCCGGTTCGTGCAAACCTGCCAGCGACTCGCCGATACGAATCTGCAAGAGTGCCGCTTCTTTCTGCGCGGAGATCAGTTCACGGCGGCTGGCCAGCGCTTCGATCGTGGCCTGCAATTGCTGCTCGGCAATGTCGACCTGTGTGGCCTTCGCTCGAAGCTCCTGTCGCTGCGCGTCAAGCGCCTGAAGCATCGTGACGACACTCTGGCGGCGACGGATCGCGAGTCGTGCCAGGCTTTCCTGCCTACGGCCAACTTCGTTGACGGCGGTCGCGCGAAGTATCTCCGCCTGCTCCTGCATCGCAGCATGCCGCTCATCAAGCGCAGCCAGCGCGCTTTTCAGCCGCTCTCGCGATTCGGCAAGTCGCAGGAAATGGTCTTGCAGTTGGGCCAGCGGCTCGGTCTCCGGCTGGGACGGGAGTTCGGCAGGCGCCAACAGGGCACCAATTCCACCCTTGATGCGTTTGAGGAAACGCCCCATGGCCGTTTTCCTCCGTGCTCATCACTGCGGTCACGACACCTTCAGTACGTCGAACTGCTCTAGCATCCCCGTTGCCACCCCGCGCGCGTTCCGGCGCTGCTGGCGCTGGATCCGCCAGAAGAACGCGCCCAGCCCACCCGTCGCGGCGAGGGTAATGAGGCGCATTGCCAGCAACTTTGCTGCATCGGCCTCGCCAATGAGCGAGGGAGTCCAAACAAGACTGATCGCCGCATACAGCATTGTGGCGAGCCCGGTGAAACCAGCCGCCCAGCGCGGCGGGAACACCAGAGCAAAAGCGAAGACAACTGGATAGAACAGGATGTAATACGGGCTCCTTAGGCCGCTGCCCTCTCCGACGAAGCCAATAATCGCAGTGATGACCCGGAGGTCGATCAGGCTCGCCAGGGTAAGCAGGTGGGCGTTAGCCGGACGGTCCATCATCTGTCGGCCCTGCAGATAGAAATTGACGGCAACCAGGCCGAGGACCAAGAAGATGCGGCGGGCAAGCTCCCCTGAGCTATCCGAGACCCAGAGGACAAGCAGAGCAGCCACCGTGACGATGAACCAGCGCGCCCATACACAAATTGTCTGACCGAAATAGATATCCTCGGCAGCCTCGATGTCAGCGATGCCCTGCTTCGGCACAAAGCCGGCGGTGCTTGGTTTCAGACGCATGGCTATCTCCTCTCTTCTACGTCACAACGCGATGGATGCGTTCCTGAATCGCCGGTTGTCGGATCCCAGCCGCGCTTCCCGTTCGGCGGCGACGCTCCTCAAGTCGGTACGACAGAGCACCGCAGGTTGCCACAGCAGCCATCATCGCCAGGCGCGAGATCAACACGCGCGCGTCCTGGTCACTCGCTCCACTGCCGGCAATCGTGCCAAGACCAATCGTGGCGTAGACGCCCATCAGCGACATGGTGAACAAGGCAGTCACCTTGGGCTGAAAGACAACGGAGAGCGCGACAAGCGCTGGGAAGTAAAAGATGTACAGGTTGGAGTCGAATCCTCCCTGAAGCAGGACGAGTACCGTGACGACGACGATGTCCGCGGCGCTCGCGACGTATGCGACCAGGTCAGGGACAGCACGACGCTTCAGAAGTTGCGCGTGATGGTAAAAGTTCTCGACCGCCAGTAGCAGCAGAACGAGGATCTGCACGCGCAGTTGCCCGATTTCTGCAGGCGACCATAAAACGAGGAGAAGCCCCGCACAGACGAGAACCCATTTCGCGATGACGATGACAATCTGCCCGTGCGAGTGATCTTGACTGGTCGCCAGCGATGCCAGGGCCGACCGCTTTGGTGGCCGCTGAGCCGCCCTGCGCGGTTCGGTCTCTTGGCCAGGCGGAACGCTTGTCGCCTGTCCTTCCATCCTGCACCTCCTTTCGTTTTCCGACGAATGGACCGGGCGATCACCCGACGTCCTCATCGTGTCCTCTGCCATCGCCCCCACCATCCGGATCGCTACGGATTTCTGGCCAGTCACCTGAACCACGTCGCATACGTAGGCATTCGCTGGGCACTCCGCACTCCGATGATTTGATTGGAACCGGCGATCGGCGATCCCGGCGCACCTCGTTCGCCTTCCCTTTTCCAGGCACTTGAGGCGCGCAATTTGACGGCGAGGCGTTGATGTGCCGGACTGGGTGACTTGACTGGGGCAGCCGCCTCGTCTTGACTGCGATGAGGGGGCTCCCTATGCTTGGAGCATTGTCGTGAAGCAATGGCATGACGGGAGCAGACATGGCGCCTGAGGAGTCCGTTTCTGGTCGGACCGGATCCGAGCCAGCGGACACGAAGGCGAATCGCCCTCGTGCCGCGATGGTCACGCCGGAGAGGCGCGGACCGTCTCAAGCGCCCGCGCCCCTCACGAGACTCATCGGTCGCGACGCCGAGATTGCGGCTCTTCTCGATCTGATCCGCCAGCCCTCGATTCGCCTGGTGACAGTGACTGGCCCGGGAGGAGTCGGAAAGACGCACCTGGCGATGGAGGTCGCCCATCGCCTTGCCTCCCAAGGCTTCAACGTTGTCTGTATCCCTCTCGCGTCTGTTCAATCTCCGGGGCTTGTTCTTTCCACCATTGCGAAAGCTATTGGTGCCGCCGGAACCGGAAACGATTCGCCGCAAGAGGCGTTGCTGGTGCGCCTCGCAGACAGCCCTACCATCCTAATGCTCGACAACCTTGAGCACCTTTTGCCGGCAGCCACCAAGCTGGCGGAGCTCCTTGCAGCCTGCCCGAGTCTCAAGATCCTCGCCACAAGCCGGTCAACGCTCCGGTTACGAGGCGAGCACCTCTTCCCAGTGGCACCACTTCCGGTCCCAGACATCACATCATCACTCGATCTCGAATCGATCTCGGCAAATCCTGCGGTCACCCTGTTTGTCGAGCGGGCCCGAGGAGCCAATCCCCACTTTGTCCTAGACAACGACAGCGCCCGCATCGTTGCGGCAATTTGCCATCAACTTGACGGACTTCCCCTCGCCATCGAACTGGCGGCCGCTCGCAGCCGAGTGCTCGAACCCGCTGCGCTACACAAACGGCTCGACCGCCGCCTTTCGGTCTTGACTGGCGGTCCGCGCGATCTTCCTGACAGGCTACGCACGCTGCGCACAACCGTTCGCTGGAGCTACGACTTGCTCGATCACCAGTCGCAGCGGCTGTTCCGCTTCCTTTCGGTCTTTGCTGGTGGCGCCGACCTGCGCGCTGCACAAGTAGTTGCCGGTGTCGACGAGGTTGCCGCACTCGATTACGTGCAAGCACTGATTGATAGCAGCCTCCTCTCCCGGATCTCCGGCCGGGGAGAAGAACCGCGGTTTGTCATGCTCGAAACCATTCGTGAGGCTGGTTTGGAATTGTTGGAGGAGCGAGGCGAGCTTCTCGAAGCCCAGGAGCGCCATGCGGCCTACGCTCTATCGCTGGCTCACGCGGCCCATCAGCACCTCACAAGTGGCACGCGGTCACTCTGGCTGTCCCGCCTGGAACAGGATCACCACAATCTCCGGGCAGCACTGAGCTTCTTCGCCGAGCAGGGCGATGGAGTACGGCTGTTAGAGCTCACCGGCTATCTCTGGCGCTTTTGGTGGTGGCGCTCCTACCTTGGCGAGGGGCGAAACTGGCTGGAACGCGCGCTCACGCTAGCCTCCGCTCTTGGGCTGCCCCGAAACTCTGTCACGTATGGGTTGGCACTGACCGGGGCCGCCGCACTTGCTGAGACCCAAGGTGACTATGCTGTGGCCGAGGAGCGGTATGGCGAGGCGGTTGCGATCTGGCAAGCGCTGAATGACCTGAAGAATTGGGCGACAACGCTTACCTTCCGCTGGCTTCTCGCTTTCAACGCCGAGGACCACTCGCGGATGACCGAATTCGCCTCTGAGAGCTTGCGCCTTTCCCAAGAGCTCGACGATCCCTGGGGCATGGCGATGGCCTTGATGGAGCTCGGGCTCGGCGCGATGCGGCGGCGAGAGTCTAGGTCTGCTGAGCAGGCGCTCACAGATGCGCGCGAGCTCTTCGAGCAGGTCGGCGATCAATGGGGAGTCTCCATGTGCCTCGGAGCGCTCGCCAACGTGTCCCTCGACCAGCAGGATTACGATCACGCGGCCAGGCTTCTCCAAACGAGTCTAGAGGGATTGCTTCACCACGGCGACCGCCTGTGGATCGCCACGCTTCTGCCGGCCGCCGCGCGGATGGCGGCTGAGCGGCGTGACCTGGAGCGAGCCGTCAAGCTCTCGGCCGCCGCCGTCGCGGTCCACGAGACGGTTGGTGCGCCGCTGAAGCCTCCCTTCCGGGGTCTCTTCGAAAGGAATCTCGAACGCGCGCGTCAGGCACTTGGAGAGGAGCGCTTCAACACTGCCTGGATGGCCGGGAATGCACTGTCGCTCGTAGAAGCGGTCGCGCTGGCAGTGGCGCAGGAGGGGCGAACTCCAGAGCTTCCTCTCCGGCGATTGCTGTCTGCTCGAGAGTTGGAAGTCTTGCGCCTTGTGCAGCAGCACGCCACGGACCGCGAGATCGCTGACGCCCTCTTTGTCAGTTACCGGACCGTCACCACCCACATTGCGCACATCCTAACGAAGCTCAACGTTGACTCGCGGTACCGGGCGGTCGAAGAAGCCGGGCGCCTCGGCCTGCTTTGACTCCACCCCCCGCTCGATACGGATGTGCCTTCCGATCTCGCCGTGAGGCAAATCCGTAGGTCCTACGACGCCACCGCTCAACTGTCCCGCCATACTCATTCCGTGATCGGCCGATCTCTTCGCATCCGCTAACACCATCGAAGGCATGAATTCAAGACACGTCGGGCGCCGCGCACCCTCGGCTGCCAGCACTTGCCTCGATGGGAGCTGACCGAGGAGCTTTGGCCATGGGCAAGCGGAGTCCAGAATTTCCCTGGCGAGAGACGGCGGCCGAACTAGAGGCCGCGTACCAGCGCGAGCAGAACATCCACCGGCGAAAGCGGCTGCACGCCCTCTGGCTGATTCGGAGGGGGGAGATCGTCAGCACGGTCGCTGAAACGGTCGGGGTCGACACGCGCACCATCCGGCGCTGGCTGGCCATTTACCGAACACGAGGAATCGACGACCTGCTGTGCCGGATTCCGGGTCATCAAGCGGCCGGCAGAACACCCTACCTCACGGCCAGCCAGCGAGCCATCCTTCATGCTCGATTTGCGACCGGACAACTGCGCACGATTCACGAGGCGATCGCGTGGGTTCAGGCTGAATGGGGCACCACGTATACCTATCAAGGGATGTACCGCTTGATGCGCCGGTGTGCCCCACCCAATCGCCCGGACCTCTACGACTCATGATGGGAAACGCCGCCATATGCACTGGCGCTCATAACTCGCATAGATTCGCGATGGCGCTTGCGGTGCCTCCTCGATCACCCGAGCACAATGATGTGATTCTACCTATGTGGGCTATGAGCTCAGGTCCCAGGATGAGCTCTCAGGTTTACATCACGCGGATGGTGAGGCCACCGGCGTAGCCGCGCCAG
>FWWM01009094.1_pt1 | contig 13496 bp, 12 predicted proteins | sample 2228351 | NCBI WGS metagenome assembly FWWM01 (sample SAMEA103939774, study PRJEB20133) | metagenome | reverse complement strand
TAAGTCTTTGTAATTCTTAAGCATTTCCCTCGAATCCTTGACTCCTTGACCCCTCGAATCCTCATGATCTTACCAACTTTTTTGGAGATGATCCCTAATAATTAAAATCCATCTATAGCCGTTACCCGAATAATATGAGATTCATAGTCCATGTGTGTTGCCCATTATCATAAAAATTATATTTCTAAATGGATAACGAATCTTCCGTTAACTATGCTGTATTATTCTAAATGCTTTTCAGTGGTTAAAACAATGGGATTTGGAATTCAGTTACAAATTCGATGTTCGAATTTAAGATTTTTTTATATTCCGATATCCCTCCTATAATGCATACCCTCAAAGTATATATTCTTTAAAGCGTTATATACTTTTGTCCTTGCATCTTTTATATCTCTCCCCAAAGCTGTTAAGCTCATAATTACACAATCAGTGTTTACAATGTCTCCATTGATGAAAGATGTATTATTGTGGAACAAAAATACATCCTGAATTTGCTTAATTTTGTCAATACCTTTAACAGGAACTCTTTCTTTACAAATATCTGGATAGTATTCGGAAATAAGGACCACGCATACAGATGCTTCATTTTCCCATTCAATATTATCTACAATTTTGAAAAGTTTTTCTTCGACAGCAGCCATTATAATTTCTGTCAAATCTGTCCTCAGTCGAGGAAAGATAGTCTCTGCTTCTATGTCTTTAAGACAATAATTAATGTCACATACAAATGGATTCCCATTGTTTAATATAATCTCAAGAGAAAATACGCCCTTATACCTTATCCCTTCACTATCTAATGCTTTCAAGAGAGGGTTTAAAATCTTTTTAATTATGATAGTCTCAATATGTTTATTTAAGAAAGGAGCAGGACTGAAAGCACCCATCCCAGATGTACAGGGTCCTTTGTTGCCATCAAATAGGTTTATATATTTACAAACGCTTGTTAAGGGTAAGACTGTTTTCCCGTCAGTCACCGCTACAAAAGTTATTTTATCTCCTTCAAGTTTGTCTTCTATTATTATTCTTTCACCTGCCTCATCAAATAGTCTCTTGTTGTAAACATATTTCAAAAAATCTAATGCCTCTTCTACTGTTAAAGCCTCAAATGTATTAATTTCGTAGAGGGGGCTATCTGTCTTAATGATTAAAGGGGTTCCTTTCAATCTTATATGGTCTTGAGCATGTAAATAAGAAGTGAAGACTTTAAACTCGGGGATTGGAATGCGGTGAAGTCTCAGCAGATTTTTTGAGAAGGCTCTGCTTTTTATTAAATCAGAAGAATTTTTATCTGGTCCAAATATTTTGCAGCCTTCCCTCTTAAATGCATTGACAATGCCCCTTGAGACAAAATTTTCATTGCAGACTATTGTAAAATCAACCCATTCGTACCTCACAAAGTCAATTAAAGTGGCAAAATCGTAAGGATTAACGTCTATACATTCTGCAATCTCGCATATTCCTGCATTTCCTGGACAGCAATAGACTTTTTTAATATGCCTGCTCCGATGCAGTTTCCAAACTAACGCATGTTCTTTTCCACCCGCTCCGATAACCAGTGCCTTCATCTTGTCCTCAAAAATTCTAAATTCTAAGCACTAAAACCTGAACAATATCTAAATTAACCAAAGAGTACAATTAAAAGAGCTTAAAAACTGTCAAGCTTGCAAGCTGGAAATCTTTTTAGCCTTTATAATAATGTAGATATTATGAAAAAATTTATCTTCCAATTCTTTAGCTTACCAAATATTCGTTATCCGTTATCCGTATAAAAAATATCTTCTTCAGTACACGTAAGAAGAATTTCTTTTTGAGCAATCTCTGCATTATTTTTGTCAAAATAACAATCCCCTAAAAGGGTTTAAAACATTAGCAATCGGAATTTGCTTTAGAATTTCGAATTTAGAATATTTTTAATAATTTGGTATCCCTTGATCAAAAATCTTTATCGGTAATTTTCTCAAGGTAATCAGCAATTATTGAATCATATCTTGATGTGTGTCTGAAAACCTTTTTTGCAAGCTCGAGCCTCGTCTTATAACTTACATCTCCATTCATACTTTTCATCTCTTTTAAAACACTTTGATAATCAGAAGGGTCTATTATAACGACCACATCTTGAAAATTCTTTGACGAGGAACGTAACATCGCAGGTCCTCCTATATCAATATTCTCAATAGCCTCCTCCAGTGTAACATCTGGTTTCGAGATAGTCTCTTCAAAAGGATACAAATTTACCACAACCATGTCTATTGTTTCGATGCCGTATTTCTTTATCTCTTCCATGTCTTTTGGATTGTCTCTTCTTGAAAGTAAGCCGCCATGAACCTTTGGATGGAGTGTTTTTACTCTACCGTCAAGCATTTCAGGAAAACCAGTATATTCTGAGATCTCCTTTACTGGTATACCTGCTTCTCTTAGGGTCTTTGCCGTCCCCCCTGTTGAGAGGATTTCAATATTCATTAATCTAAGTTCTTTTGCAAAATCAATGATATCTTTTTTGTCATATACACTTATTAACGCCCTTTTAATCCTAGACATAATAACCCCCTCTTCACTTCAAAAATAAAAGTTCCTAAATTATTTGACATATCCCTTTTCCATCATACTTATGAATCTGTTATCTCCGATAATCACATGATCAAGAACTTTTATCCCTATCAATTCACCAGCCTTAACTAATCTTTCAGTTATCATTATGTCTTCACGGCTGGGTGTCGGGTCACCACTTGGGTGATTGTGGACAAAAATTACAGATGCCGCAGATTCTTTTATGGCATTCCTGAAAGCCTCTCTGGGATGTATTAATGATTGCGTGAGTGTTCCTTCAGATACCCTGTAGTCCTTAAAAATTCTATTCTTGGCATCTAACATCGCACAATGAAATTCCTCTTTTTTTAGATTTTTAAAATATTGTCTATAATATAAATACACATCATTACCCGAAGAAAACACAGGACCTTTGGAGTGCTGTTCTTCAAAGAGCCTTCTACCTAATTCAAAAGCTGCTTTTATCTGCGCTATCTTTGCACTTCCGAGACCACCTATTTTGCAAAATTCACTAATTGCGGCATCCTCGATGGCCCTCAGACTACCGAAATGCTCTAAAATATCCATTGCTAAATCAAGAGCACTTCGACCATCTTTTCCTATACGCAATATAATAGCAAGAAGTTGTGCATCAGAGAGACTCTGTGCACCGTATTTCAAAAGCCTTTCCCGGGGTCTTTCACCTTCAGGCCATTTCTTTATGCTTCTATGTCCCATAATAAACTATGAACCTAAATGTCAATGCTTCAAAAAAATGAAGCATTTCACATTCGACCCTTAAGCGGTTAAATTATATATATTAAAAAGATTTCGATCAAAGGTTTTGATTTTAAAGATTGCACAAAAATTTTAGCATCAGTAACATTGAGAGGTAAAGATAAATTGTTTAAAAATATATCAATCGTCAATAGTAAGGAACACAACATCTTTATTATTTCAAGTACGTATTTAAAAATAATTCATGCTAACACAAATAACAGAAGAGACCTTTGAATATTTTTTTGAAACTACTAAGGATTCATCGATAATTGACCTTCAGGAGATAACCTTTATTGACCCTTATGGAATGGTTGGTCTTCTCGAGATAGGTGAATTTTTTCATATGAATGGTCTTCAGAAAACAATTTATCTTCCAAAGACAGAAGAAGTCCTTAAATATCTTGAAAGGATGGACTTTTTTCGTTTTGCCAAAGAGATTTTTACTATACATCCGGTTTCATTCCAAATCCCTGATTGGTATCATCGCAGTTGCTATTCAGACGTACTTCTTGAGATAACGCCAATAGAAAAGTCAGACGATATCCATTTTATCGTAGGAAAAGTAAAAGCTCGTGCAGATATTATACTCACAAAACATCTTAGGTATGATAACAGAACGATAAACGAGTTTATAGTTGCCATTTCAGAAATATGCCAAAACATTATCGAGCACAGTGAGACCAAAGGATTTGTAGGTATACAAAAATACTATTTTCAGAACTTGAATAAAAATGTTGTGAAGATTGCTGTAATGGACATAGGAATCGGGTTCCGAAATTCTCTATCAGAAAGATTTTCATTAAAAGATGACCTCGAAGCTATAGAAAAAGGACTGCTTCACGGGGCTTCAAGATTTGCTGATAAAGGGAGAGGACATGGATTATCTGCGGTAAGAAAATTTATAAAACAATGGAATGGTAAATTATCTATCCGTTCAGGCACTGCAAAGCTATCTATCATCCCCAAATGGGCAAGGGGAAAGGCAAAAGAGCGTAAACTCTCTTATTTTCCGGGCGCACAAATAAATATAATGCTACCAGAAGTATAGATAGTTTAAAATATTACTATGAAAGCAAAAAAGAATCTAATAATTGTTGGAGACAGAGTTCTCGTAGAACCTGATGAGGGCTCAGACAAAACAAGTTCAGGCCTATATCTTCCTCAGACTGTAAAAGAAAAGGAAAAGGTAATTGGAGGGTACGTAGTGAAAACAGGTCCGGGTTATCCGGTTCATGACCCTTCTTGCTCACAAGAACCCTGGGCTACAACAGATAGGAAGGATATAAAATACATTCCTCTTCAAGCCATTGAAGGTGATTATGCAATATTTCTCAAGGAATCTGCTATTGATATCGAATTTGAAGATAAAAAGTATCTTATAGTCCCGCATTCTGCAATCCTAGCGCTTGTACGGATTGAAGTAACAGAAGAAACTTCAGAATCCTAATAACGTGACCCCTCATTTTTGTCTTGACAAATGCTCTTTTATTATGATTCAATTGATTCAGTTGAAATGATTGATGGAATAAACCTTAGAGGACATCATCTTATATGTTTGCACTTTTTTGAAGGAGAGGGGTATGATGCTAACTTTGTAGAAAATTTAAAAAATATCATGAAAAGAACTGAAAATGAGAATATAAATGTTTGTGATGGAGCAGATAATGTTTGTGAAAAATGTCCTTACCTTAAAGATTATAAATGTCAATATGATGAAAATGCTAATGAGGAAATAAGAGAGATGGATGAGGTGGCATTAAGGCTTCTTAAAATTGAACATGGGGCAGAAATTAGATGGGAAGATGTAAGAAAAAAAATTCCAGAGATATTTCTTCAATGGTTTACAAATTATTGTTACAATTGCGATTGGTTAAAAGTATGTGAGAAGAATGAATTTTTTCAAAAATTAAAAAGGGGTGCTTTATGATGAAAAGGATGGTGAGGAGGATCTATTTTTAAGAAAGGAATCTAATGGCATATTTTCTAATTTCAGTCTCAAATAAAATAAATTTAGATCATCTCCAAAAAAGCTGGTAAGATCATGAGGATTCGAGGGGTCAAGGATTCAAGGGAAATGCTTAAGAATTACAAAGACTTAAAAGTTTGGCAAAGGTCTTATTAACTATGTTTAGATATTTACAAAATAACAAAAGGGAAATAAGCACTTGAACCCTTGAATCCTAGAATCCTTGAATCCTTTTTTGCAACTAAATTGGAGAAGAACCATAAATTTAGATTTATGTATCAAATGTGCAACAGCAAGTTTCCCAAATAGTAAAGGGTTTTTGATAGCAAAAAAGATTTTTCCAGAAGAGTTCGGCAAGAGGGAGAAGATAGGTTTCCAATTCGCTTGGTAATATTGACAAAACAAAAAAATATTCTTTGGACGAGTTGAGATCAAATCTTCAACTTTTATTATAAAGGAGGAAATATGGACGAAAAAATATTGATAACCATAGACTCAAAATATCACCACGACCAATTTGATGATTGGCTTGTAGGGGCAAGGTTGAATATAAAAAGGAAACATATTATCGGTCTGCGCTGAATAGTAATTATGGTTTCGGCTGGAAAATTCAACCAGTTTCTGAAGAAGATTGGGCTAATATTGCTGAGGATACTTTTAATAAAATCTTAGACATTATAGAAAATTGTCTCAGTGAACATCGAATAGAATATGTCTTTTGATTTTCTCTTAGAAAAACCAACTTTGTTTTCTTATTTTGTGACAGGCATACGTTGGTAAAAGGTAAAAATAAAGATTTCAAGATTTGGGATGGAAAACATGAAATCACATAAGAATAAAAAGAATAAAGTTTATACTCTCGAAGGAGGGATTTTAGGCACTCGTCTATGGGGAACAAACTTTTATGAATGAGATTAAAGATATGACAGATCAAGAAATATTGGATGCATTAAAAGAAATCGGCATTGAAACAAGTATCGAGGACTTCAAGGAATCTGCTTTAAAGGCAGGAGAACCAAGTGCGTTAGCTGATAATTGGGCTTATATGTACAAGATAAGAGGACCTGCAGAGGATTTCCTTTACGAAGTAGCTTTTGAATTCTGGAAAAGACATCTCAGTGATGTGAAATGTTCGGAGGTTGTGCGGGACTTTGTAAATGACATTATTAGATATGAGGAGAAAATTATAATACATAACATAGATTCTATGCTCAAGATTTATAAAGGGATAGAAAAATTCTACCAATATTGTTTAAAAGAAGATAGAAGTCCTGATATTGAGTTCTATAATTCAGTTATAGAAGATGGACTCTATGATATTGAAAACTTTTTACTTGATATGCCATTTAGATTTGCACGCTATGGACTTGTAGATGAAGCTGTAAATATTGGCAAGTGGTTTTCAGACTTTTCAGATTACCCAGAAAATTTCCTAAGTGACATAGGGTGCATCCTTGCCGAGGCAGGAAAAAGAGAGGAAGCAATACAACAAATAGAAGAAAACCTGAGGAGGTTTCCAAATGATATATGGGTAATCATAAAAGCTGGAGATGCATTGTATGCCCTTGGAGATAAAAGGTCAGAGGATTATTTTCTTAAGGCATATGAAATGGCAGAAAAAGAGTATGACAAATTAGGTGCTCTTGAAAGGTTAATTAGTTTTTATAGATGGCAGGGAATAGACGATAAGGCAGATAAATATGAAGAGGAGTATCGTATATTATCTGAACCACCTAAGCCAAAAGAGGTAATAAAATCTAAAAAGATTGGAAGAAATGACCCATGTCCATGTGGAAGTGGGAAGAAATACAAGAAGTGTTGCCTTAATAAAGAAAATGCTTAAAAACTTCCACAACGAAGACATAAAAGAATTGATAGCTGAGATTCCCGAGGGACATAAGCATCTGAGGACCAAGATCGTCCTTCAGGATGGCACAGAATTAATATTTCAGGAAGCTACTATTGCCAATCTTTTGCGGGCCTATATTACTGTAAAAACACATCCACAAATAATAAAAGTTGTGCTTAGAGGTAAAAAACTTTCTGGTAGAAAAAAAGGTTACGCTGAATGGCAACTTGTTGAAGAAGAATGGCGATGAAACAACAATCAGTAAAACTCATAAAAGTTAATCGTAAAAGCCAGATTCTTAAACCCACAGTTTTTGGCTGTCTGAAGGATACACCATCGATAAACATCACGAAGGGGTGTATTCATTCATGTGTCTATTGTTATGCAAGAGGGTTTACTGATGCGCCTCCAAGGGGTGAGGTTCATCTTTATCAAAATCTTCCTGAAATGCTTGAAAAGGATCTTGACAAGAAAAGGAAGTTGCCCCGCTGGGTATCTTTCAGCACGGCATCTGATGCCTTTCAGAATGTGGATGAAATTTTAGATATAACATACAAAACAATGAAGCTTCTCCTTGAGCGAGGCATTAGTATATCTTTTCTTACAAAAGGTTTCATACCCTCGGATTTTATTGAGCTATTCAGAAAATATATCTTTGTATCCCAGCCCGAGAGTCCGTATTTTGAATATTACAAGTCTTTGAGCGTATGTCATTCTGAATTTATTTCAGAAGCTCCTGTTCTAAATATGGCTAACAACTACAATATCCTGAAACAAATTCAGGACGACAATCAAAAGACAGTCTATAAAAAGACCATTCAGGCGAGGATTGGGATTGTATCGCTTTCTGAAGACTATAGAAACCTCTTTGAACCACATACAGCGAGTATCTTTCAGAGACTTTTAAATATACGTAATCTCATAAATGCTGGAATTGATGTCGCTGTGAGGGTTGACCCCATAATACCCACTATTACAGACTCAGAAAATTCAATGGAGTATTTATTTAAGAGACTTAAATCAGTAGGTATAAGGAATATCGCTATTAGCTATCTTGTCATGCGACCTTCTATAATGAACTTTTTCTGTAAACTTCCTTCGAACATCTATCGAAACATTTTGAGACATTATCTTGGTCAGCCCTGGCAGAGTGTTATAACCTCTGCGAAGACGAGGCTTCTACCCCAAAATATAAGACTATCCCGGTATAGACAAATTAAAAAGATAGCAAAAAATCATGGAATAGAGTGTAAGATATGCGGTTGTAAAAACCCAGATTTGCCGTGGGAATTTTGTAGTCCATGGATTGAGAAAAGAGAAACCGTTAAAAGGCAGATTTCATTAATAGAATAATATATGGTTACTTACAATCTTAATAATGTCCTCAAAAAGGAACTAAAGAACAGTTCGAATGACCTAGTTACCCGTCCCTCTGGGCAGATAATACGAGGTCATCTTGAAAATGCTATAGAAAAAGAAAAGGATGGAGAGGTCATTGCCCTCGATTTCACAAATATAGGAATAATTGATTATTCGTGTGCAGATGAAGTAATTGCCAAGCTTATTTCGAGACTTTTAAGTGGTGAATATGGGGACAAATACATTATTCTTATCGGTCTTAATGAGACACATAAAGAAAACATCGAGGTTGCCCTTGAGAGGAAAGACCTCGCTGTAATAGCCCGAATGAGTAATGGCGAAAAGATCCTTCTTGGGAATCTGAATAACTATCTTAAAGAGACTCTTAATTTTATTCTCGAGAAGGGGAAAATCACAGCCAGTGATCTTTCTGAGTCCTTAAAACTTCCTGCGAATACAAGCGGCACCCGACTCTTGAATCTTTATAAGAAAAGACTTGTTAAAAGGACGGAAGAGATAAGAAACAGTGGAAGGATCTGGATATACGAGAGGCTTTAAACAATGTCTCATCAAGTTTTAGAAAAAGATGTAAATATTACCTTCCCCCATTTTATGATATTGAAGGCATCTGCAGGTTCGGGAAAAACACGTACTCTTACACAAAGATATGTTCAGTTCGTACTCTTACACAAAGATATGTTCAGTTTATCCTTTCGAGCAAGATTCCGAAAAATAAATTGCAAAACATACTTGCAATTACATTTTCTAACATTGCTGTGCAAGAGATGAAAGGAAGAATTCTCAAATGGCTTAAATGTATTTATTTCGATAAGGCTGATGAGGTAAAAGATATATTTCACATTATTTCTATGAATAAAAAAGAAATAATCCAAAAAGCAGGCGATTTGATAGAAGAAATACTGAATAACTATTCTGACTTTCAAGTAAAGACTATTGACAGTTTTATGACCTCAATTTTCAAAGCATCAGCAATTGATTTTGGTTACAATTTTGACTTCGATATACTGGTGGATAAAGAGTCTTTGCTCAAATATTCATTTGATATTTTTCTAAAAGATGTGTGGGAAGGAACCGATGAGGCTATGCTATTTGAAGAGATTATATCTTCTATTCAGGAATATAAAGGGGAAAATTCTTCATATATCTGGGATCCCTCAGATATTCTCTTTAAAGAAATATGTAAAATTTACTCCAAGCTTTCTTCTCATGAGGAAGAAATATCAATTAAAGACATTTCAAAAGAGATTATTTTGATTAAAGAGAAAATTAAGAATTTAGTTGAATTGATCGAGAACGACATAGTTAAATCAGGGCTTGAAAGGAATAACAAATCTTCGTTTAAAGCTATCCTTGATTTGGTTAGAAAAGGAATGTTCAATGACATAATGAAAAAAGGTCTTGCAACTCTTCCAGTAAAAAAACCCGGAAGGTCAAACAGCCAATTTCAAGAGAAATATGAAAAGATAGAACAATTATGGAACTACTTGAAGGATTCAATAGGAGAATATGCATCACTATATAGCCGATCTTTTTATACATCCTATCTTAAGGTACATAAAATATTCACAGACACTATCGAGAATATAAAAAGGCAGCAAGATAAAGTATTTATTGACGATATAAATAAATATCTTTCGAAATATAACCTCAATGACATAGTCCCTGATATTTATTTCAAATTGGGTGAAACAATCTATCATTTTCTCATTGACGAATTTCAAGATACCTCCCCTATACAATGGAGAAATCTATTACCGCTGATAGAAAATTCACTTTCGCAGGGCGGAAGCCTTCTGGTAGTTGGCGATACAAAACAGGCTATTTATGGATTTCGCGATGCTGACTATAAAATCATGAAGCAACTGGAAGATGAAACCAAAAATCCTTTCCCGTCAGCAAGGTATGAGGCAAAAGATTTAAATATTAACTACCGAAGTCTATCAAAAATACTGGATTTCAACGAAAAGGTCTTCAAAGAAAATATTAAAAGCTCAGATCATTATATAAAGGCGGCGAAGGAGAGTGGTCTTATCGACTATGTCCAAAAGGTTAAGGAGGGCAAGGAAAACAAAGGATATGTTGAGGTAATCATATGTAAGAAGGATGATGAAAATCCGGTTGAAAAAGAGAATATATATAAGTTGATAGAGGAACTGTGCAAGAGAGGATACAATTACAAGGATATTACAATACTTACCTACAGAAATGAAGATGTTGTAAAAGTAAGTTCATGGTTAAATGAAAAAGAGATACCTTTTCTTTCCTACAGCAGTCTTGATATAAGAAAAAGGAAGATCACAGGTGAAATTGTCTCGCTTTTAAAGTTTCTTGATTCACCACCAGACAATTTATCATTCGCAACTTTTATATTAGGAGATGTCTTTAAAAGGGTTCTTGAAAATAGTTCATACAACGTTGATAGAAACATGCTGAGGGAATTTCTTTTTACAAATAGAGATAAAGAATTCATTTATAAGTCCTTTCAGGAAAATTTCCCGGTTCTCTGGAATAAATACTTTGCGAGATTGTTCAAATCGGTCGGATATCTTCCACTTTACGACATAATAACAGAAATATTCAATACTTTCCAAATTTTTGATATTGCTCATGATGAAGAGGCGACACTCGTAAAGATACTCGAAGTAATAAAGGAATTTGAAGGGGAAGGTTATAACAATCTTAAAGATTTCATCGATGCTGTTACAGATGAAAAAGGCAGTGAATCGGAATGGAATGTTAGTATCCCAAAAGAAAATGCTGTTACTGTCATGACCATACATAAAGCAAAGGGACTCGGGTTTCCTGTTGTTATTGTTCTCCTTTATGAAGATAAAAGTAGAAGATTTGACTATATCATAGAAAAAGATGGGAAAGTTCTGTCTCTTTTGAAGATTAATAAAGATATTTCAAAGCATAATGATATGCTTAAATTATTATATGACAAAGAGGATATAAGGGAAACTGTCAATAAACTTAACAGCCTTTATGTAGGATTTACGAGGGCTGAAAGCGAATTATATGTAATAGGAGTAAAAGATGAAAATAAAAATAAGTATCCGTTTGATATACTTCCAGTTGAAGAATTTTGCACTTCAGAAAAACCTTTAATACAGCCTGCTATCAATCCAGAAATCAACCTGATTCCTATCAAGCATCGATATAAATACATTGGGTTTAAGGATACATCTGAAAAAACACTCAAGATAGAAGAACAAAAACGAGGAGAGTTCATTCACAAGGTCTTTTCGCTCATTGAATATGCTGATGGCGATTTAGATACGTTATTACATCAAATTATACAAAAAATAGAGAATGATACAGGACTTCATTATCCAGGAATAAAAAAACTGATATACGATACTATTGTTAATAGCGAAATATCAGAATATTTCAAACGAAAATTAGAAAGAATAGTCCTAACCGAACAAGAATTTGCCGACGCAATTGGGCAGCTTTACCGAATGGATAGAATAGTTATTGATAGTGATACCGTCACCGTACTTGATTATAAAACAGGCTTCAAAGAGAAAGACGAAGAGAAATATATCATACAATTAAAAACCTATATAAAGATTCTCCGTGATATTTTCTCAGATAAGCAAGTGAATGGCTTAATTGCTTATATTGATTCAGGAGAGGTAACAAAAATAAATTGAATATCATTACAATCACACCAGAAAAAAGTATTTTTGACGAAATTATTGCTTTATTAGAAAGCAATGGAGTAGATTACTCATCCAATCTCGTTGTATTTCCAGGGAAGAGACCATCACATTTCTTAAGAGTTGAAATCTCAAAAAAGGTTAAAAAAAGTTTTGTGCCACCTTTAACACTCTCAATGGACGAGTTTATCGATTTTATATTTGAGAAGATGTATTCAAAAAGAAAAATAGAACTTATTGACGCCATTTCTATCCTTTATAAAATCCAGAGCACATCTCCCGCACCTATTGGAAAAGATAACTTTATGAGTCCTGATGGTTTTTTCCTCCTCGGACTTCAAATTTTTAACGATTTAGAAGAACTATACATTGAACAAATAAATATCCACCAGCTAAAAGATTTTGATTCTTTTATAAGCGATAATATACCGTTAAGCAAAAAAAATTTGCAGTCAATTTCTTACTTCTATGAAAAATTTTATAAAGAGGTTGATTATCTTGGATATTCAACCAGATCATCGAGATACAAAAGTGTTTCAGAAAATATAAGTGAAACATTTTTAAATAACTTTAAAAAAATAATATTTGCAGGTTTTTTTGCACTTACCCATTCTGAAAGGAGAATTTTTAAAAAATTACTCTCTTTAAAAAATAGTTTTTTTATATTTCAGGAAGGGAAAGGGCTAAAAGAAAAAATTAAAGATTTAGATCCGAGTGTAATTATTGAAGAACCTAAAAATATTAATCCTGATATCCACTTTTATAGTGTTCCTGATACTCATGGTGAAGTATATGCTTTAAATAGTATTTTAGAAAATAAACCAGTAAAAGATATAACAAACATAAAAACGGTTATAGTTCTTCCTTCTTCCGAAACTTTATTCCCCCTTCTAAGACAGGGGCTAAATGATTTAAACGAAAATGAATACAACATATCTCTTGGATATCCTCTTTACAGAACACCTCTTTATGGCTTCTTAAATAATCTTATGGAACTTATAAATTCGATGAATAACAATTTAATATACATCCCCCATTATATGAGATTTGTACTACACCCATATACAAAGAATATCTACTTTAAAGGTATAGCTGAAATAACAAGAATTATTTTCCACAGCCTTGAAGAAATATTTACAGAGCAAAGAACAAGAACATTCTTATCCCTCTATGATATAGAAAGAGAAGCTTCTCATATTGTAGATAAAATTTCTGGAGATGATAAAGAGATAAATATTGAAGAAATTGAAGCTCACATAAGAAACATCCATCAAAATACAATAGAAAAGTTTATTTCATTCCATGATATTAAAGATTTTGCAAAGAAATGTAG
>FWWM01013147.1_pt1 | contig 13501 bp, 12 predicted proteins | sample 2228351 | NCBI WGS metagenome assembly FWWM01 (sample SAMEA103939774, study PRJEB20133) | metagenome | reverse complement strand
CGGGCCAAGATCGACCCCGCCCACCCCAACTTCAAGCTGCGGGACCCCGTGCTCTACCGCATCGTCCACGCCCCCCACTACCACGCGGGGGACCGCTGGGTGATCTACCCCATGTACGACTACGCCCACCCCCTCGAGGACTTCATAGAGGGTGTGACCCATTCCCTTTGCACCCTGGAGTTTGAGAATAACCGCGCCATCTACGACTGGGTGATCGAGAACCTGAAGGGGAAGTGCGGCCTTCCCCTTTCCCCCAGGCCCTACCAGTACGAGTTCGCCCGCCTGGACCTCACCCACACGGTGCTCTCCAAGCGGAAGCTCATCAAGCTGGTAGAGGGGGGCTTCGTCTCTGGCTGGGACGACCCCAGGCTTCCCACCCTAAGGGCCCTAAGGCGGCGGGGGGTGCGCCCCGAGGCCATCAGGGAGTTCGTGCGGCGCACCGGCATCTCCCGCAACGAGGCCCGCATCGAGATGGAGCTCTTTGAGGAGGTGGTGCGGGACGATCTGAACCCCATTGCCCCCAGGGTCTTGGGGGTTTTGGAACCCTTAAGGGTGGTCCTCACCAACTACCAGGGGGAGGAGTGGGTGGATGCCCCCTACTGGCCCAGGGACATCGGCAAGGAGGGGAATAGACCCCTACCCTTCTCCCAGGAGATTTACATAGAGCGGTCCGACTTCAGCCTCAATCCCCCCAAGGGCTGGAAGCGCCTCGCCCCGGGGCAAAGGGTGCGCCTGCGGCACGCCTACGTGATGGAGCTGGAAGACGTGGTGGAGGAAAACGGCGAGGTAAAGCTTCTGAAGGCCCGCATCGTTCCCGGCACCCTGGGGGCCAACCCCGAGGACGGCATCAAGCCCAAAGGGGTCATCCACTGGGTTTCCGCCCGGCACGCCCTGCCCGTGGAGTTCAGGCTTTATGACAGGCTTTTCCTGACCGAGGACCCCGAGGAGGGTGGGGATTTCCTGAAGAACCTGAACCCAAGGGCCCTCGAGGTCAAGCAGGGCTTCATCGAACCCAGCGTGGCCCAGGATCCTCCGGACACCCGCTACCAGCTGGAGAGGCTGGGCTACTTCTGGCAGGACCCGGTGGACTCCCGCCCAGGGCGGCTGGTGATGAACCGCATCGTGCCCCTAAAGGAGGGCTACCGGCCCTCCTAGGGGAAGCCAGGGTGAAGCGAGATAACGCTGGCGCAAGCCAGGCTGGGGCAGTCTTAAAGCCCTACGCTCACCCCCAGGGCCCCTCCTATCCCGAAACTGCGACTGGGGGCCAGGTAGTAGACGGGATGAAGCTCCAGGTACACCCCCAGGAGGGGCAAGGGCAGGTTCAGCCAGGTGCCCAAGACCGCCCGTAGGCCCGCATGGCCCCGGGCATCCTGGGGCAGGGTAAGGGCCGGCCCCGTGCCATAAAACCCCCCAAGGCCCAGGTAGAAATCGGTGAGGGGAAGCTTAAGAAGCAGGTCCACCCCACCTCCCATAGCCTCGAGGCCCACACCTCCGTACACCCGCCCATCCAGCAGGAGGGGCACCAGGGGGAAGCGCAACCCCCCCTGCACTCCAAAGGGGCTTCCTCCACTCACCTCAGCCCGCTGGGCCAGACCCAAGGCCAAAACCACCACAATCGCCGCAAGCCACCTACGCATGCCGAACCTCCTCCAAAAGCACTTCCACCCGGGCCATGCGAGCCCGGTGGGCCCCGGGCTCGTAATCCACCAGGACCCCATCCACCTTGAGCATCCCCAGGGCCCTGAGGAAGGCCTCCTTCAAGGCCCGGGTCTCTAGGGCGCTCACCCGCATCCCTAGCTCAGGATGCCGGGCCAGGAAGCCCTGGGCCAGGGCCTCGGAGGTCCAGATGCCGGAAAGCCTCTGCCCCAAGACCTCCAAAACCAGGTGCTCCCCAGGCTCCCCCTCCAGGATGTACCAGGGCCCCGAGAGATCCATCCCCCGGCATAATACCCCTCGTGAGGCTGGACCGCTACCTGGTGGAAAGGGGCCTGGCGGAAAGCCGGGAGAAGGCCCAGAGGCTCATCCAATCCGGCCAGGTCAAGGTGGCCGGGCAGGTGGTGACCAAGCCCGCCCACAGGGTACCGGATGGAGCCCGGGTGGAACTCCTCTCGCCGGAACGGTACGTGAGCCGGGGAGCCTACAAACTGCTGGGGGCCCTCGAGGCCTTTGCCGTGAAGGTGGAGGGCAAGGTGGCCGCGGACCTAGGGGCCAGCACCGGAGGCTTTACCCAGGTCCTCATGGAAAGAGGGGTCCAAAGGGTTTACGCGGTGGACGTGGGGAAGGGGCAACTCCACCCCCGCCTAAAAGGGGATCCCCGGGTGGTGAGCCTCGAGGAGCAGGATGTCCGCACCCTGGCCTTGCCCGAACCCGTGGACCTGGTGGTCATGGACGTCTCCTTCATCTCCTCCACCCTGCTTCTACCCAAGGTGCGGGAGATCCTCAAACCAGGGGGTGAGGCCCTAATCCTGGTCAAGCCCCAGTTTGAGCTGGGGCCTGGGGTGCACAAGGGGGTGGTGCGGGACGAGGCCCTGCGGCAAAAGGCCCTGGCCCGGGTACGGGAAAAAGCCTTGGAGCTCGGCTTTCAGGTCCTGGGGGAAACGGAAAGCCCCTTGCCAGGCAAGGAGGGGAACCGGGAGTTCTGGCTTTGGCTTGGATTCATCCTAGAAGAAGACCGAGGCTTAAAGCCCTGACCGGCCCCAAGGGCCACCCCGCATCCCAAAGCGGGCGGAGGTTAAAATCCAGAATATGGATATTCAGACCCTTGAGAACTGGCTATGGGATGCCGCCTGCGTTATCCGGGGCCCAGTGGATGCTCCCAAGTTCAAGGACTACATCCTGCCGCTCATTTTCCTCAAGCGGCTCTCGGATGTGTTTGAGGACGAGGTGGCGCGTAGGGCGCAAGTGCTTGGCGGTGAAGAGGTTGTCCTCCGCCTGCTGGAACAGGAGCGCCAGAGGGGCCAGGTAACGCTGGTGCGCTTCTTCATCCCCAAGAATGCCCGCTGGCAGGCCATTCGCCGGCAGACCACGGGGCTAGGGCAGTATCTCACGGACGCGGTGCGCGCCGTGGCCCGGGAAAACCCCTCCCTGGCCGGCGTGATTGACATGGTGGATTTCAACGCCACCGCCGCCGGCCAGCGCATCATCTCCGATGAGCACCTGAAATCGCTGATTGATGTGCTCTCGCGTCATCGGCTGGGGCTTGAAGACGTGGAGCCCGACATCCTGGGCCGCGCCTACGAGTACCTTTTGCGCAAGTTTGCCGAGGGGCAGGGGCAGTCGGCCGGCGAATTCTACACGCCGCGCGAGGTGGCCATCCTCATGGCGCGCCTATTGGAGCCTGAGCCTGGCATGACGGTCTATGACCCCGCCTGCGGCTCAGGGGGCCTTCTCATCAAGTGCCACCTGCGCCTATTGGAGCGCTTTGGAACCATGGAAAATGGGCACCTAAGGCTGCCCAACCAGATCAAGCCCCTGCGGCTTTTCGGCCAGGAAATCAACCCGGCCACCTTTGCCATGGCCCGCATGAACGCCGTCATCCACGACCTCGAGGCCGACATCCGCCTTGGCGACACCATGCGCCATCCAGCTTTTCTCGACGCGGCAGGCCGCTTGCAGACCTTTGACCTGGTGGTGGCCAACCCGATGTGGAACCAAAAATTCGGGCAGGAGCTCTACGAGAACGACCCCTTCGAGCGCTTCCGCTTTGGCGCGCCCCCTTCCTCCAGCGCCGACTGGGGTTGGATGCAGCACATGCTGGCATCCCTCAACGAAAAAGGCCGCATGGCGGTGGTGCTGGATACCGGCGCGGTCAGCCGCGGCAGCGGCAACCAAGGCTCCAACCGTGAGCGGGACATTCGCAAGGCCTTCGTGGAGCACGACCTGATCGAGGCGGTGATTCTGCTGCCGGAAAACCTGTTTTACAACACCACCGCCCCGGGCATCATCCTCGTGGTCAACCGCCAGAAGCGCCACCCGGGGGAAATCCTGCTCATCAACGCCAGCCAGCAGTTCGCCAAGGGACGCCCCAAAAACTACCTGACGGAGGAACACATTAAGACCATCGCCAATCTCTATCACAACTGGGAAGCACGGGAGGGACTATCTGCCATCATCACAAAAGACGAGGCTGCCCGCAACGATTACAACCTATCGCCAAGCCGCTACGTGAGCGTAAACGGCAGCGAAGAGACCTTGCCCCTGGAGGAGGCGCTGGTGCGGCTGGAAGAAGCGGAGGAAGAGCGCGCCCAAGCCGAGGAGAACTTGCGCGAGGTGCTGCGGGTTTTGCTTTCCCTTGGGTGGAGGTGAGAGGGGATGAAGATAGAAGCAATTCCCGCTGAGGCCACGAGGTTCAAAGAGACCGAACTGGGACCTTTGCCCGAGGAGTGGCGGGTGGTGAGGTTGGGGGAGGTGGCGGAGATTCAAACAGGGAAGCGCGAAAAAGGTGGAGCGAGGACAGATTGTGGTGTCTTTAGTATTGGAGGGGAACATATTACTGAGGATGGGCGAATTGATTTTCTTTCATCTCCGAAATACGTAAGCAATAGCTTCTTTGATAGCATCAAAAAGGGTAAAGTTCAACTTGGTGACACCCTGGTAGTAAAGGATGGAGCACGAACGGGTAAGAGTGCCTTTGTTAGACAGATTCCTCCTATGGGAATGGCTGTCAACGAGCATGTCTTTATTATCAGACCGAAGGGTAAGAATACTGTAGAAGGTGAGTTCATCGGCTTTTACTTTAGGTCGGCCATAGCGTGGGAACAGATAAGATCCGCATATCATGGGCTTATTGGCGGGATAAATAAGCGGGAAATGGCGAGCTTTATTTTACCCCTCCCCCCTCTCCCCGAACAGCAGGCTATTGCTTATGTTCTGCGCACAGTTCAGGAGAGCAAGGAAGCTACGGAGCGCGTCATTACTGTTCTGCGGGAATTGAAAAAGAGCCTAATGCGGCATCTTTTCACCTACGGCCCTGTGCCCGTGGACGCCATTGAACGCGTGGAATTGCAGGAGACTGAAATCGGCCCCCTCCCCGCCCATTGGCGGGTGGTGAGGTTGGGGGAGGTGGTGAAAGACAGTTTTAGTGGTGGAACACCGTCTACCAAAAAGCCAGAATATTGGGGTGGCAATATTCCATGGACGACCAGCGCAATTTTAAATGAAGATGATATTTTCTTGTCTCGGTTTCAGCGAACTATAACAGAACTAGGGCTTGATCGCTCTGCCTCAAAGACAGCACCAAAGGGGTCTTTGATAGTGGGCACTCGAGTTGGCGTAGGCAAGGCAGCCGTTGCAGGATTTGACATAGCAATAAGTCAGGATCTAACAGCGCTTGTGCTCAAGTCTAATGTGGAGGCTTTATTTGCAGCGTATCTTTTCAAATCTGCTTTTCTTCAAGAACAGATACGTGAGCGCACACGTGGAACAACGATTAAGGGGATACCGCGACGGGATCTTTTGTCCATACTAATTCCCCTCCCCCCACTTTCCGAACAGCGCGAAATCGCCCGCATGCTGCAGGCGGTGGACGCCCGCATCGAGGCCGAGGAGAAGAAGAAAACCGCGCTGGAGGCGCTCTTCAAAACTCTGCTTCACCACCTGATGACGGCCAAGATCCGGCTGCCCGAGGAATTCGTGGCGCGATTCGCGGAGGCGACGCCATGACCCGATACGACCCCCAACACCACCGCCCCTTACGATCGAAGAGATACGATTACACCCAACCGGCCGCATATTTCATCACCATTTGCACCCACGGGCGCGCCCCTTTGTTCGGCGAGGTGGTGGACGGGGAAATGCGGTTGAACGCCATGGGGGAAATCGTGCGGGCGTGTTGGCATGAAATCCCGGACCATTTCCAACACGTGGAATTGGACGCCTTCGTGGTGATGCCCAATCATGTCCACGGCATCGTATGCATCGTGGACAACGTCGGGGCGACGCACCACACACCGCATCACCTCTACAACAGCCCAAAACCAGATGGAGGCGAGCCATGAGCAACCTGCTTTTCCGTAAGGTGGACTATACGGTCAGCAAATTACTCTCCGATATTGACATGGGCGAAATTGGCCTGCCCGACATCCAGCGGCCTTTTGTGTGGGATACGACTCGCGTACGTGATCTTTTTGACTCCATGTACCGCGGTTATCCTATCGGCACCCTCCTCTTTTGGGAGAACGGGTTTTCCGGTGAACATCGCGCCATCGGGACAGGTGATAAACAAAAAACGCCCCGTTTGCTCATTGTGGATGGTCAACAGCGTTTAACCGCACTCTATGCGGTGATGAAGGGCAAGCCCATCGTTGACAAAAACTTTGCGCCGCAGCGCTTGCGCATCGCCTTTCACCCATTAGAAGAGCGCTTTGAGGTAACCAACACAGCCATCGAGCGCGATGTTTTCTGGATTTCGGATATTAGCATGTTGTGGCAACCAGATACCGACCTCTTTGCTTTCATTGCGGAATTCCTCGAGCAGATAAAACAGCGCCACAAATTGGACCCCAATAACGAAAGGCGTATTCCTCAGGCCATTCAAAAACTGGTCAACTTAGCAAACTATCCTATGACCGCGCTGGAAATCTCGGCAGAGGCCAGCGAGGAGCAAGTATCAGAAATCTTTGTCCGCATCAACAGTCTGGGACGAACACTGAATCAGGCCGACTTCATCCTTACTTTGATGTCGGTATTTTGGGATGAGGGGCGCAAAGAACTGGAGGATTTCTGCCGGCGCGCCAAGCAACCTTCGGGTGATCACAAACCCTCACCATACAACCCCTATTTTCAACCATCTCCGGACCAATTGCTGCGGGTGGATGTGGCCTTAGGCTTTCGCCGTGCCCGTCTCGGACACGTTTATTCCATCTTGCGCGGGAAGGATTTACAAACCGGCGAATTCTCGACCGAACGGCGGGATGCGCAGTTTGCCAGGCTCAAGGAAGCCCAAGACGCTGTGATCAACCTTCAACACTGGCACGACTTCTTCGGAGTACTCAAACGGGCAGGATACATTCATCCCAAGATGATCACCTCCCAAACCGCGATCGTTTACACCTATGCCCTTTGGCTCATCGGGAAACAGGATTTTGGACTTTCCGTCCATCCCTTACGCGATCTTATGGCCCGATGGTTCTTTATGAGTTCCCTGACAGGCCGTTATACCAGTTCTCCAGAAACCCGTATGGAGCAAGATTTGGCCTTACTTCGGGGATGCAAACACGGTGAGGACTTCATCCGTGTATTGGAACAGGAGATGAGGGCAGTTCTTACCAATGATTACTGGGAGACCACGCTCCCCAACGAATTGGCGACAGCGTCGTCACGCAACACGGCCCAATTCGCCTATTTTGCCGCGCTATGCCTTCTCGATGCCCCGGCACTTTACTCCCGCATGAAAGTACGAGACTTCCTTGATCCCATGGTTCGGGGGAAGCGTGCAAGTATTGAACGCCATCACCTCTTTCCGCGACGCTATCTGAAGAAAATGGGTCGGGACCGGCGTGACATCAATCAGGTTGCCAACTATGCTCTGGTAGAATGGCACGACAATGTCGACATCAGCGATCGGCCGCCAGCAGAGTATGCTCCGGAATATGAGGCGCGGTTTCAACCGGATGAGTTAGCGGAGATGTATTGGTTCCATGCCCTTCCCGAAAAGTGGTATAGCATGGAATACGACCGTTTCTTGGAAGAACGACGTAAAAGAATGGCAGCCATCATTCGAGAGGGGTTCATGAAAATCTAACCGTGGAGAATCGGCCATGACCCGATACGACCCCCAACGCCACCACCGCCGTTCCATCCGATTGAAGGAATACGATTACACCCAACCGGGCGCATATTTCATCACCATCTGCACCCACGGGCGCGCTCCATTGTTCGGGGATGTGGTGGATGGGGAAATGCGGTTGAACGAATACGGCGAAATCGTGCGCGCGGAATGGTTCAAAACGGTCCAATTGCGGCCGTACGTGGTGTTGCATGAAGACGAATTCGTGGTCATGCCCAACCACATCCACGGCATCATTTGGATCGTGGACGATGTAGGGGCGACGCGCCGCGTCGCCCCTACCAAAACCAACCCACCCGCCGGCCCCGCGCCGGGTTCTATTGGTGCCATTGTGGGACAATTCAAATCCGCGGTCACGCGGCGCATCAACCAACGGCGCGGCACACCCGGCGTGCGGGTATGGCAACGCAATTATTACGAACACATCATTCGCCACGAACGGGCCTTGAACGCCATCCGGCGCTACATCGCCGAAAACCCCCTGCGCTGGCACCTGGACCGCTATAACCCCCACACCACCGGCACCGATCCGCAGGCGCAGGAGATCTGGCAAATGATGAAGGAGAATGCCCGAACGGTAGGGCGACGCGCCCCCACAGGAGGCCAGCCATGAGCCTCGGTAGTGAGCGCAAGGCTGTGCAAGAGCCCTTCCTCCGCTATGCCGTAGAAGCTGGCTGGGAGTATCTGCCCCCGAAGGAGGCCCTACGGCTGCGCGGCGGGGAGGAGAGCCCCCTCCTGCGGACCGTGTTCATCGAGCAGATTCAGCGCCTCAACCCGGGCGTGGTGGACTCGGTGGTCAAGGCGGAGGAGGTCCTGAACCGTCTGGTTCGCGTGCGCCCCAACATCGAGGGGAACCTGGAGGCCTGGGAGTACCTCAAGGGGCTCAAGACCGTCTTCGTCGAGGCCGAGCGCCGCGAGCGGAACGTCCGCCTGCTCGACGCTGCGAACATAGAGGCCAATCGCTTCCATGTCACGGACGAGTTCACCTTCACCAACGGGACCCACACCATCCGCCCGGATGTGGTCTTCCTGGTCAACGGCATCCCCGTGATCGTGCTCGAGACCAAGGCGGCCACCCGTGGGGAGGGCATCGCCGAGGCCTTGGAGCAGATCCGCCGCTACCACCAGGAAGCCCCCGACTTGATGGCCCAGGCGCAGCTTTTTGCTCTCACGCACCTGGTGCGCTTCTTCTACGGCGCCACCTGGTCGCTTTCCCGTAAAACCCTCTTCAACTGGAAGGAGGAAAGCGGCGCCGGGGATTTTGAGACCCTGGTCAAGTCCTTTGTAGCGCCCCGCCGCGTGCTGCGGGTCCTCACCGACTACATCCTTTTTGCCCGCAAAGATGGCGAACTCAGCAAAGTCATCCTGCGGCCGCACCAGATGCGCGCCGTGGAGCGCGTCCTTGCGCGCGCCCACGACCCCCAAAAGAGGCGCGGGCTCGTCTGGCACACGCAAGGCTCTGGCAAGACCTACACCATGCTCACCATCGCCCGCCTGCTCATCGAAGACCCGCGGTTTGAAAACCCCACCGTGCTCCTCATCGTGGACCGCAACGAACTGGAACAACAACTCTTCCAGAACCTGGAGGCAATCGGTTTTGGACATGTTCACCTGGCAAATTCCAAGCGTCACCTGCGTGATTTGCTCAAAGACGACACGCGCGGGCTCATCGTCTCGATGATCCACAAATTTGACGACATGCCGGTCAACCTGAACCCTCGGCGCAACATCTTCGTGCTGGTGGACGAGGCGCACCGTTCCACCGGCGGGGATTTGGGCAACTACCTGATGGGCGCCCTGCCCCACGCCACCTTCATCGGCTTCACCGGCACGCCCATTGACCGCACCGCGCACGGCAAAGGCACCTTCAAAACCTTCGGCACCGACGACCCGCAAGGCTATTTGGATAAGTACTCCATCCGCGAATCCATTGAGGACGGCACCACCGTCCCCCTGCACTATCAACTTGCTCCCAACGACCTCATCGTCGACCGCGAGGCCATGGAAAGGGAATTTTGGGCAGCCGCGGAACTGGAGGGCGTGGCCGACGTGGAGGAAATTAACCGCGTCCTGGACCGCGCCGTAACCCTGACCAACATGCTCAAGAACCCGGAAAGGGTGGACAAGATCGCCCGCTTCGTGGCCGAGCACTTCAAGAGCTATGTGCAGCCCATGGGTTACAAGGCCTTCCTCGTGGCCGTTGACCGCGAGGCCTGCGTCCTTTACAAAGAAGCCCTCGACCGTTACCTCCCGCCCGAATGGAGCGCCGTCGTCATCAGCACCGGGCACAACGACCCCCCACATCTCAAGCGTTACCACTTAAGCGAGGAGGAGGAAACCCGCCTGCGCAAAGCCTTCCGCAAGCCGGGCGAGAACCCGCAAATCTTCATCGTCACCGAAAAGCTCCTCACCGGCTACGACGCCCCTATCCTATACTGCATGTACCTGGACAAGCCCTTGCGCGACCACGTCCTACTGCAAGCCATCGCCCGCGTGAACCGCCCCTACGAGAGCGAGGACGGCCAGCGCAAGACGACGGGCTTGATCCTGGACTTTGTGGGTATTTTTGATAATCTGGAACGGGCGCTGGCGTTTGATTCCAAAGACGTGAGCGGCGTGGTGGAGGGTATTGAGGTCCTGCGGGAGCGCTTTGCGGAATTGATGAGGCAAGGACGGGCGGCATATCTCACCCCGGACAGGGCCTCGGTGGCGTATGATGACAAACTGGCCGAAGAAGTATTGCTGCGCTTCCGCGATAAAAAACTGCGCGAAGGCTTCTACCGTTACTTCCGCCAACTGGAAGAACTCTACGAAATTCTCTCGCCCGACCCCTTTTTGCGCCCTTACCTGGAGGATTACCAGCGCCTCTTGGAGATGTACCGCCTGCTACGCGCCGCTTACGAGCCGCACGTTCCGGTGGACAAATCCTTCCTGCGCAAGACCGCGCAAATCGTCCAGCAACACAGCCACACCAGTGCCGTTCGTGAACCCCAAGAGACTTACGAACTGGGACCGGAGGCCTTGCTGACCCTGCTCGCTGAGGAAAAACGCGCAACGGTCAAAGTTTTCAACCTGCTCAAAGAACTGCACCGCCTGGTGGAAGAAAAGGGGCGTGCCGCGCCATACCTGCTTTCCATCGGCGAGCGGGCCGAGGAGATCCGCCGCCGCTTCGAGGAACAGCAAATTGAGTCACAGCAAGCCCTCCGCGAACTGGAAGAGTTGGTGCGGCAACTGAACGCTGCCCATGCCGAGCGCGAGTCCAGCCCGCTCTCTCAGCAAGCCTTCGCCGTGGAGTGGTGGCTGCGCACCCACGGGGTGGATGCCTCGCAGGCGATGCAGGTAGCCAATGACATGGAAGCCGCCTTCGCCGAATTCCCTCACTGGACGCATAGCGCTAAACAAGAAGGCGACCTGCGCGCCCGCCTCTACAAAAGTCTGATGGGAATCGGCGTGAAAGAAGTTGTTGCTTGGACTGATGCCATCCTGAACTTCCTAAGGAGGGCAGCGGAATGAAAAAGGCCGCCACCCCCAAATGGCAGCCGTTGGAACAAACCGTACCTGTTGACGTGTTCCGCACCGAGGTCGAAGCATGGGCAAAGCGGTTGGGGGTAAGTCCGCGTGAGATTCACATCCGCCCCATGAAGCGCAAATGGGCGAGCTGCTCCTCGCGCGGCAGGCTGACCTTCTCCACCGAACTCTTAAACCAGCCCGCCGAGTTTCGCCGGGAGGTTATTGTGCACGAGCTTTTGCACCTGAAGATCCCCAACCACGGCCGGCTTTTCAAAGCCTTGCTCAAGGCCTACCTCGAGCTGGGGAAAGACCCTGAGGTCGAGCCCTCCCCCAGGGAGGCAAAGCCCCTCTAGTCCTCGAGCTCAGGGCCCTTTAAGCCACGCCTCCGCGATCTGCACGGCGTTTAGGGCAGCCCCCTTTAGGAGCTGGTCCCCCACCACGAAGAAGTCCAGACCGTTCTCAAAGGCGAGGCTCTTCCGGATCCGCCCCACCTCCACGTTCCACTTGCCGCTGGCGGTGAGGGGCATGGGGTAGCGCCTGGCCAGGGGCTCGTCCACCACCTCTACCCCTTTGGCCTGGGCCAGGACCTCCCGGGCCGCCTCCGGGGAGACGGGCCTTTCAAACTCCACGCTCACCGCCTCGGCATGGGCCCTAAGGGTGGGCACCCGCACCGCGGTGGCGCTGATCCTTAGGGAATCGTCCCCAAAGATCTTGTGGGTCTCCCACACCACCTTCATCTCCTCCCGGGTATAGCCGTTTTCCTGGAAGGTATCTATGTGAGGGATGACGTTGAAGGGCAAAGGGTGGGCGAAGACCTCGGCCACCGGGCTTTCCCCGTGCAGGTAGCGGTGGGTTTCCCTTAATAGCTCCTCCATCCCCTTGGCCCCGGCCCCGCTGGCCGCCTGGTAGGTGGCCACGATGACCCGCTTCGCCCGAAAGGCCCGGTGCAGGGGCCAAAGGGCCATGACCAGGATGGCCGTGGTGCAGTTGGGGTTGGCAATGATGCCCTGGTGTTGGAAGATTCGCTCCCGGTTCACCTCTGGCACCACCAGGGGCACATGGGGCTCGTAGCGCCAGGCGCTGGAGTTGTCGATCACCAAGGCTCCCCCTTGGGCCCAAACGGGGGCCAGGGCCTTGGAAAGGGACCCTCCGGCGCTGGCCAGCACCAGGTCCACGGGCAGAGGCCCCTCGGGAAGGGGCTCCACCGGAATGGCCTCCCCCCGGAAGACCATGGTCTTGCCCGCAGAGCGGGGGGAAGCGTACAGCCTAAGCTCACTCAAGGGAAAGTTCCGGGCCTCGAGGACCTTGAGGATCTCCTGCCCCACGGCCCCCGTGGCCCCCACCACGGCCACCCTCATCCTCTCTCCTCCTTGCTGGCCACCCAGAAGCCCACCATGGTTTCGCCTCCCAGACCTTCTTCACCCAAAGGGCTACCCCAGCACCTTGGCCCGCAGAAGGGCTGGACCCCGCAGGGGAAGGACCTCGTCCTCCTTTAGATCCAGCAAAGCCAAGGTGTTTCCCTCATGGTCCACAAACTCGACCATGTAGCCACCCTTGGGATAGACCAGGACCACCGCACCCACATCCCCCGCCTCGAGGCCCACTTCCGTGTGGTCGCGCTTAAGAACCACCAGATCGTGCTCGCGGATCATTTCTCCCTCCACGGGTAGGCGGTCACCAAGCGAAAGGTATCCTCTCCCTCCCCACGATACCAAACGCTTTGCAGGAGAACCGGACCCGTGGGGCAGACCAAAGGGCCCCTTGGGACCAAGACCTCCCCTACCACCTGAGCTTCTCCCACAAAAACCCCTCCAGCTCCTCCACGTGAAGTCGGATCTGCTCCATGGTGTCCCGGTCCCGCACGGTGACCGTGTCCTTGAGCCGGGTGGTCCCATCCTTGCTCTGCCCGATGGTGTCGTAGTCCACGGTGATGGCGAAGGGGGTGCCCACCTCGTCGTGGCGGCGGTAGGCTTTGCCGATGTTGCCGGTGTCCTCGTAGAGGATCCGGCCCAACCCCAGGGCCTGGAGCCGGGCCTTCAAACGCTTGGCGTACTCGGTGATCTCCGGGCGGTTCCTGACCAGGGGGATGACCGCGGCCTTGATGGGGGCGAGCTGGGGCTTGAGCCTGAGGACGATGCGCTCTTCCCCACTCGGAAGCTCCTCGCGGGTGAAGGCCTCCGAGAGGAGGGCCAAGACCCCCCTATC